>ERZ779888.302-NODE-302-length-62265-cov-11.864781_pt1 | contig 62265 bp, 56 predicted proteins | sample MGYA00511245_ERZ779888 | MGnify/ENA primary metagenome ERZ779888 (study PRJEB29588, sample SAMEA2155255) | human gut metagenome | biome: human gut; feature: human-associated habitat; material: faeces | place: Denmark | collected 2008/2010 ...
ACATATACAACGATTTCGAGCCCGGCACCTACTGGGCCGACACCAGCGGGAACGACATCCTGGAGACCTTCCTGGACGGTCTGGACGACAGGACCTACGGGGACCTCGTCGCCCTCGGGAACGGGAAGACGGTCTCCAAACAGATCTATCCATCGGTATCCATGAGGGACGTGGACGGCGACCTGGACGCCGTATACTCCGTCATGGCCGTGACCGGGTACCTCAACGCCGTCCCCAAGGGGGACAACGATTACCGCCTGTCCATCCCCAACCGCGAGTTGTACAAGGTTTTCTACGAGAACGTCACCAGGTCCCTGAAGATGGATGTGGGAGTCGCGATGAGGAGGTTCCTGGGTTCCATGGAGAGGAAGGACGCCCAAGGGGTGGAGGAGAGTCTGTTCATGCTGTTCTCGAAGAACTTCCCCGACATCCTGCTGAAGGACGAGGCCGGCTACCAGCTTGTTCTGGCGACCATCGCTCTGGGGAGGGGAGGCAGATACGACGTGGGCATCGAGAGGGAGGCCGGCAACGGCAGGGCCGACATCATAATGCGCCGCAACGATCCGAGATATCCGAACATCGTCGTCGAACTCAAGAAGAGCAGGAGCGACGACCCGGAGGATCTGGAAAAGATGGCGGAGGAGGGACTCAGACAGATCAGGACCAGGGAATACTACCGCAGCCTCAAGGGGAAGACATACCTCTACGGAGTGTGTCTCCAGAACAAGAAGGCGAAGGTCCTGTTCAAGGAACTGGATCTCTGAAAAGTCACCATCCGCAGATAAGGGTCATAGCCCTTCGATATCCATACCTATGGATCTCATCTGCTCGGGGAATCCCGGATAGGATACATTCCAGCATGCATCGTTCTCCATCGAGACCGGACCGTCGGATACGAGAGAAGCTACCGCGGCCGCCATCATCATCCTGTGGTCGCCGTTGTGCTCGATCCTCCCTCCGTGAAGTCTCTCCACCCCTTCGATGACGCACCCGTCCTCGGTCCCGCGGATATCGGCCCCCAAGGTCCTCAACATGTTCTCGGTAAGGGCGATCCTGTCGCTCTCCTTGAACCTCAAATGAGGAGCGCCGTACAGCCTGCTCCTCCCTTTGGCCGTACTCAGAAGGACGGCGACCACGGGGAACAGGTCGGGGATGTCCCCCATGTCTATCTCCGCACCTTCCAGCCTGCCGGTGTTACTGCAGGTGACCTCGTCACCGGAGACCTCCACATCGCACCCGGCCTCCTTCAGTACGTCTATGATCTTCCTGTCCCCCTGGGGATCGGACATGTCCATCCCTCTGGCGGTGACCCTGCCTGCAATCCCTCCTGCGACCAGCGGGAATGCGGATGACGAGAAATCCGCCGGTACACGGTAATCCGTAGGCCTGTAGTGCTGAGGCTCGGCATGGAAGACGTTGCCCTCCTCCGTGACCTCCACACCGAACTTCCCCATCATCGAGGTGGTTATGTCGATATACGGTTTGGAGACGAGGTGCCCGGTTATGCGCACGTCGGTAGGACGTCCGGTGAGAGGGGACGACATGATCAGCGAAGATACGAACTGTGAGCTGACACCTCCGTCTATGACCAGTTCGCTCCCGGTTATGGGTCCGCGGACCTCCACGGGGGGCTTCCCTCCATTGGATGAACATTCCACCCCGGCTGCGGAGAGCGAATCAAGAAGGGGACCCATGGGTCTCTTCTGTATGGAGGAATCGCCGGTAAGGACGACCTTCTCGGAGAAAAGACTGGATATCCCGGTCATGAGCCTCATGGTCGTACCGGAGTTCATCACGTCGATGGTACGGTCCGGGGCATGGATGCTTTCGCATTCCACTGTCACGGATCCTTCCCTTTCCGTCACCACAGCCCCCATCGCCCTGACCGCATCCATGGTGGCCTGGGTGTCGAAGGAGATCAGCGGCGAGGAGACCTCGCACCTGCCTTCGGACAGGGCCGACATGATTATGGCCCTGTGGGTATGGCTCTTGGACGGGGGAGGGGAGACCTTCCCCTCGGCCCTTCCTCCCCTGAAAACTATGTCTGACATTTATCTCGTCTCCGTAAGAATGGTCCTGCAATCCAGCGCCTCGGCTATCCTTCCGCCCTTTCCGGACTCCGCGACAACCGCTATGGCCGGACCGGTACCGGATATCCCGGCGGCCAACGCACCATGTGCCAGCGCATCGTCTATGAGTTCTTCGCTCTCTCCCGTTACACGGGCTATGAGCCTGCCGTTCATGGTCATGGCCGCAAGAGGGTCGGTCTTGCAGACCTCCTTTATCCTCTCCATCTCGGGAGCCACGGCGTTGTACCTCTCCCGAGGGGTGTGGTTCTTCGTGTATTCAGGGATGCAGAGCACCACGTCGTATCTCCCGAACGGCTCCTTCCTCAGGACCTCGTTACGATAGTTATCCGTGACTATGAATCCGCCCAGCTCGCACCCGCAGGCGTCGTCGAAGGAACCCGTGACGGTGACCTTCGCCTCCTTCGCACATTCGACGCCGAGTCTTATCATATCCATGACGTCCATGGATACCCCGTGATGTGCCAGAACTGCGGATATCACCGCATTGCAGACCGAGCTGGAACTCTTGAGGCCTCTGGACGGGGGGATCTCCGACTCGATGGAGAGGACGTATCCTGCGGACGGATCGACGCCTATGGCATCCAGCGTCCTTCCGACGCAGATCCTAGCAAGCCTGTCGTCGGTACTCTCGGAACCCCCTATCCGGACGTCCTGGGTCTTTCCGCCCTCATCGTACGAGGCCCGGGTCCTCAGGGCAATACCTATGACGGCCCCGGTCCCGCTGACGATGCCGTTCATGACCGATATGCAACCGTGAGACTCCCCTTTCCCGGTCATTCTATCGCACGCCTCATGATCTCGGTATCCGGCCTCACGCCGAACCATCTCTCGAAAGACATCGCACCCTGTCCGACGAGCATGTCCCTTCCGCTGGCCACGATGCATCCCGTCTCTTCGGCCTTTTTCACCAGCACGGTCTTCCTGTTGTAGACCATGTCCATGACGGCCATGTCCTTTTTCAGACCGGCCAGGTCGAACATGTAATCGGAATCGTCCTTCATGCCGACGGGAGTGCAGTTGATCAGGGCGTCGTATCCGTCCAAGGAAATGCCCGGGGCGACCTCCGCACCCATGTCCTTACAAAGGGCCTCCACCTTCGCCGGCGTCCTGCCCAGGACACTTACTTTGCACCCGGACTCCTGTGCGGCATAGACCGCCGCCCGGGAGGCCCCTCCGGAACCGAAGACGAGGACCCTGTCGCAGTCGGACAGACTCCTGCCGGCCCTTTCGAACGCATACAGCACCCCGGCGTAGTCGGTATTGGTCCCGACCAGTCTTCCGTCCTCGTTGACGACGGTGTTCACCGCACCCATCCTCTCGGCCGGTCCCTCGACCCTGTCGATGTAGGGGACCACGTCCTGCTTGTAGGGGATGGTCACGTTCATACCCCTTATGTCGTACTCGCGGATGACGTCGTCCACATGTGCCAGGTCCGGGGATTCGAACTTCAGGTAGATCCCGTTTATCCCCTTGTCCCTCATGGCGGCCCCCTGCATGACGGGGGAAAGCGTATGTCCCAGAGGGTTCCCGGTTATGCCGACCACGGCACAGTCGTCCCCCAAGGCCTTCATCTCCTCCGCACTCAGCTGACCGGATGCGGTCCTCCTGCCCACGTATCCGAAGGAGAAGTCGTTGCCCAGGATCCCCTGTCTGATACGGGTCACGGTGCCCATCTCCCCCATCCCGAGGACGAGATGCTTCCTCCCGACGGATGTCGCCGCCTTGTAGATGGTATGCAGGTCGGAGAACGACCTTACCATACAGGCGAATTTGGAAAGCTCCTGGTCTCCCGTCTCCAAGGTCCTCCTGAGGACCTCCTCGGACGGGGTCTTCTCGAAATCGTGTACCGAGCGGATCTTCCTGAATGGTATCTCCGCATCGGAATCCCCGACATCCACCATCCCCTCGAAACCGGCGGGGACGGCGGAGATGTCCTTCCCGGCCAGGGTGACGATGCAATCCCTGTCCAGGTCGGGAGGCAGGACGTCGAAGACGTCCAGCCTCAGTTCGTGCATATCTGCGTCCGCCAGCCTGTCGGGGACGGAGCCGTAGGAGGCGCAGACCCTCATGCTCACTTCTCCGTGATGGTCTCCTCGACCTTCATACCGAAGTGCCTTCCCCCGGTGGCGAGATGTGCCAGCACCTTGTCGCCCTTCTTCAGCTTGGTGACGGACTGGGAACCCTTGGGGGTGACGACCTTGATGGTCTCGGCGTTCTGGAGGATGACGTTGTAGGTCTTCTTGCCGTCGGTGGCCTCCACGATGAGCATGGGCCTCACCTCGACCTTGCAGCGGCCGACGGAACCGACGCGCGTCTTCCCGTTCCTGTCGCATATGAGGACGGGGTCCCCGGCGGATACCTCGGACAGGTACCTGGTCCCCCCTCCGGGGACCATGCAGTACTCGTGGACGGCCCCGGCGTTGACGCGGAAGGGCCTGGTGGCCACGTAACCGTTCGCCTCGCTCTCGCTCTGTATTAGGAAAAGGCAGTTGGAGTAGGAACCGACGAGCATACCCTCCCCGGGATTCATGAGGTTGCAGGTGTCCACACACACCCTGTCACCCATCTCGAGGGGCTTCACGGATACGACCTCGACCTCGTCGAGGGACACGGGCTCGCTGACGGTGAGGAGGTCCCTGAACTTGGAGATGGAAAGCGGGTCATCGGTCTGGATGACGACCCCGTCCACCCCCTTCTCCATGGTCTTCAGGTAGAGTTCTGCATCCTCCTTCCTGGTGGCGATGGCGTACACCTTGGTCCCGGAGGACCTGAACTTGGCGATCATGTTCTCCAGGGGGATGATGGTCCAGTCGCTGGTCTCCACCACGATGACGTCCCTCTTCCCGGCGAGGGCGAGGGTCTTCGCCTGGTCCTCGGGGGTGTCGATCCTGCAGACCTCCCAGGACTTGTCGGTGGGCTTGCCGCCGTCGAAGAACACGGCGTCCTCCATCTTCCCGAGGTCGGTGAACTGCTCGTCCCCCTTCCTGAGGATGTATGATACGATGCCTGACTCGAGACCGTTGGTGACCAGGTCCTTCCTGTCGTCCTTCTCGGCGGGGAGGTCCGCCCTGACGAAGATCTTCTTCGCTTCCATCTGGATCACTGCTTCAGGAACTTGGCGGCTTCCTCGACGGAGTAGTCCTCGAGGACGATCTTGGAGATCGCACGGGTGATGCCTTCCACGTTCTTGTTCTGGAAGACGTTCCTTCCGATGGACACGCCGCGCCCTCCGGCCTCGATGGAGTCATGGACCATGTTGAGGACGTCCATGTCCGTGTTCATCTTGGGTCCTCCGGCGATGACGACGGGTGCGAGGGCACCTCTGACGACGTCCCTGAAGGAATCGATGTCCCCGGTGTAGCTGACCTTGACGATATCCGCACCCAGCTCGGCGGCGGCCCTGGCGCAGTGGGCGACCTTCTGGGGGTCGTAGGAGTTGATGTCGTGTCCCCTGGGGTACGCCATCACGATGAGGGGCATCCCCCACTCGTTGCAGATACGGGAAACCTCTCCGGCGGACCTGAGCATCTCGGGCTCGTACTCGTCGCCGAAGTTGATGTGGATGGAGACCGCGTCGGCACCGTATTTTATCGCCTCCTCGACGGTGGTGATGTCGACCTTGTGGTTCGCATTGGTGCCGACATCGGTGGATGCGGACAGGTGCATGATCAGTCCGACGTCCTTCCCGGAACCGCGGTAGGAGTACCTGATCAGTCCCTTGTGCATGATGACCGCGGTCGCGCCCCCGTTGGTGACGTTGTCCACGGTCTCCCTCATATCGTACAGTCCGGCCATAGGGCCGTTGGAGATACCGTGATCCATGGGGATTATGACCGCGCGGCCGGTCTTCCTGTCCATGATCCTCTCCATGCGAATTCCTTTTCCATCCATATTATCGTCTCCTTGTCTGTGTTATCAGCACGGAATATCACTGCGGTCTAAATTCTGCTTATATTAAGAATTTGACGCAGGTTCCGTGTTCATTGTTAGCACGGCTCATGCTACGTTCTAACTAATAAATATTGTTGCAAGTATAGATACATTAGTGAATAAAATAATACATTGTATGGAAAACCGCATCCGTCGCGGAAAAGACCCCCGCACACCCGTTACGAATATCGTAACTATGCCGCTCCGACAGTGTAGTACCTACATGGGGACATCTGCGTTCGCAGTAACGGATTAAAACATGTGCCAGATATTCCAATGTCGTATCCGGGGGCGATATCGGTAACGACAATCTTCGAAATCCACAGTTTCGCGCGCATGCGATAAGGTTTTAATCAATATGTTAGATAGCCTGCAACGGGGAATGGGTTAAGGGATGGAAGAGTCCGTACTGCTTGTAAACATGACGATCCTCCTGCTTTTGGGAGGCGTCTGCTCGATGGTCTTCAGGAAACTGAAGATGCCAGCAGTCATCGGATATCTTGTGACCGGTATCATCCTGGCCAACTATTGGTCCGGTAAGTCCGAGGATACCGAGCTCATCGTGAACTTCCTTTCCGACCTGGGACTCATATTCCTCATGTTCTGCATCGGGATGGAGCTCAATCTGAAGAAGCTCCGGAAGATGGGTTCGTTCGCCATAATGGTGGTCATGATCCAGGTCCCGCTGATGCTTTTCGGCGGGTATCTTCTGGGTATGCTGTTCCTGGGACTCGACTCCCTGCAGGCCATCATCTTCGGTGCCATCATCTCGGGTTCCTCCACCGCCGTCGTCACCATCGTCCTGAAGGACCAGGACAGGCTCACGCATGCCGAGGTGGAGACCGTCATCCTCATCACGGTCGTCGAGGATGTGGCACAGGTCATCATCCTGTCCGCCATATCGCCTATGATGACCGGCGAGGCCATGTCCGCCGAATCCATCGTCTGGATGCTGCTGACCATCATCGTGTTCATGGTGGCCGCCATCGGTCTGGGACTGCTGTTCATACCGAAACTCCTGGATTGGATAGGCGAGAAGATGTCGGACGAGATCATCCTGATCGTAGCCCTGGGACTCTGCTTCTGCATGGCATGGCTTTCGACCCTCGTCGGACTGTCCATGGCGATCGGGGCGTTCATGATGGGAGTGATAGTGTCCCAGGCGAAACCGGCCAAGATCATAGAGCACGACATACGGCCGATGAAGGACATATTCATGATGATGTTCTTCATCTCGATAGGGCTGGAGATCAGACCGGAATCCCTCGTCGACAACATCGCGATCATACTGATCATCTATGTGATCTACTTCGTACTGAAGTGCTCGTCCGTCCTGCTGGCATATTTCGTCGGCAACAAGCCGATGCGTATGTCGTTCTACTCGTCCATATCGCTGGTCGCCATGGGGGAGTTCGCCTTCATCATCAGCAAGGAGGCGTACGACGCCAACATCATCTCGCCCGACTTCTATGCGGCGGTGGTCGGATCGGCCCTCATGACGATGATCCTACTGCCGATAATAGACAGCAAGTCGGAGAAGATCTGCGACACCGTCCAGAACAAGAGCCCCCAGTTCATGGTCAACGGATTCCTGAAACTCGAGAAGATGAGGTCCAACTTCTACGCCAAGCTGTCCCTGGCCTCCAAGACGACCAGGGCGAACTTCCGTACCAGGGTCACCTACACCTACTTCGAGGTCATGCTGCTGGCCATCGTCGAGATATGCGTCTACATCATGACGCCGTTCCTGGCCGAGTTCCTGTACGACAATACCTCCGAGGTCATAACCACATATTATTCGACCATGATCATCATGATCGCCAACTTCGTGGTCCTCATCCCGATCATCTACCGTCTGGTGTTCAACTTCAAGTTCATCGAGAGGGTTATGCTGGATTCCGAAAGGAAAGCGGCCGAGGCCGGTTCCGGAAACATCCAGAGCAGGACCGCCAAGATCATGAAGTACCTGGTCGAGATGAACGCGTGGATCCTCATAATCGCGATAGACTTCCTGATCATCCTGATCATGCCGAACGAGGTCAGTCTGCTCGACCACTTCGTGGTGGCAGGGGCAGGTACCCTATTCGTGGCCATAGCGTATACCCTGCGCTATCTGAAGAGAAGATGAAGACACCGGTACGGCCCCCGTACCGGAAATGGTCTTTACGGATCCGGGTCAGTCCTTCTTTACTTTCAGCCTGCTGCCTTTGCCATCTTCATACTCGACTATGACCTGACGGCCTATACGGCTCTTCAGCTCGTCGACATGCGAGATTATGCCGATCGTCTTCGACCCGTCGGTAATGTCTGTAAGGACCTTTATCGCCTGTCTAAGGGACTCCGGATCCAATGAACCGAACCCCTCGTCGATGAAGAGGTCGTCGATCGCCCTGCCGCCGGCGTTGTTCTGTATGACGTCGGAAAGACCCAGGGCCATGGAGAGGGCGGCCTTGAAGGACTCTCCGCCCGACAATGTACTGACGGGACGGGCCTTCCCGGTATCGTTATCGAAGATATCGATATCCAGGGAATGGGATTTGGATCCGTCCGAGGGGGATGAACTCCTGCATAGCCTGTATCTTCCGTCGCTCATGACATCCATACGGCGGGCCGCTTCACGCAGTATGCTTTCGAGATGGACCCTCTGGATATACTCCTCGAACGACCCCTGCCCCTTGAGCCCTTTCTTAGTGCCGTTGGCTATGGCCGCCAGATCGGCGATCTCGGAATGCCTCCTCTCCTTCCTGTCGAAATCTTCGAACATTTCGCGGACCTCCGAGACCTTCTCCCGATTGATATCCAGACGGTTTCTGATCGAGTTGCGGAGATCCATGGACCTATTGTACGCCTCCTCCGCATTGTTCTTCCTTACCGTCAGTTCCGTCAGGTCTCCCGGACGCTGTTTCCCTTCCACGGCACCCCTGGCGGTATCCACGGCCGATCTGGCCGAGATCAGGGCATCGTTGTAGTCGTCAAGGGCCTTCTTGACGGCCTCATACCTCTCCTTATCACAGAAGGACCTGTACTCGGCCTCGTCCGCAAAACCGGCTTTGGATATGGCCGAGAAGAACTCCTTTCCGGAAGCCTCCTCCTCTGCGAGATCCTTCTCCAACCGGGACTCCAACGTATGGAGCTCCGATTCGGCGCCGGAAAGGGCCTCCTTGGCCTTACCATGTTCGCTGACTGCGGATTCCAGGCCTCTCTTCAGGGAGTCGGCCTTATTCTCGGCCTCGTCCGCACCTCTGGAGGCCTCCTCTCCGGTGGAGTAACGGGGATCCAGTTTGAAACCGTCTATAACGGAGCGGGCGACACTTATCCTGCCCGCACATCTGCCGATCTCCACGATGACATCTTTTAGACCGACGTTGTACGATTCCAAGGATCCGCGTATATCGTCGATGCGCGATCTTCTGTCTTCGTACTCCTTGGATATCCTGCGGAGTTCCTCGGACCTCTTCTTGGCACGCTCCACATCATCCTTCGCGGACCTCAGTGCGGCGACGATCCCTTCCATGTCGGCCCAATCCCGGAGGAGTCCCTCCGGAAGCCCTTCGGCCATGGTCCTGCATTTGGACATCTGGGTCTGCACAGACGTGTTCTCAGAGTTGTAACGATTCAGAAGCGAGTCGCACTCGGATGCCAGGGCATCCCTCCTCTTCCTGAGGGCATCGACCTTCTTCCTGTCCGGGACCTCCTCTTCGGATACGGCGAGGACCGGATGATGGACCGAACCGCATACAGGACAAGGGCAGCCTTCCTCCAAACCGGATGCGAGGAATGCGGCCTGTCCCCGGTAGAATCTGTCCTCGGTCTCCCTGCACTCGGCGTCCGCGGCGTTCTTCTCATCCAACTTGGACGAATATGCGGCCTTGGAGGATTCCAGGTCCCCAAGCATCGACCTGTAGACGTCGGTCTCTTTCTTCAGCACTTCCAAGGACTCCACTGTCCTTTCGAGACCCGGTATGCGGGAATCCAGAATGGCCAGTTCGGAGGATGTGCCGGCATTCGTTTTGAGGAATTCCTGACATGCCGTCTCCTCCTCCGTCAGGGCCGTTATCCTCCCCTCCATCTCGCTTTTCCTCGATTCGGCCTTATCCTTATCGGCGGCCGCGAGTTCGAGTTCCTTCCTGGCGGAATCGACCTTTTCGTAATTATCCAGGAGATTCCTTGTGGATGCCGCATCCTCCCTCAGGGATTTCTCGTCGCCGGCGGCCTCCCTGGCCTTATCCTCGGCCTCCCGGGCCTCTGACACCAGTTTCTCGGCCTCCTTCACCCTGATACGGGAAGACTCCACCTCGGCGGCCGTCGCCGAGGACGCCTTCGCTTTATCTGAATGTGCCAGATCGTAAGGGTTCACATCCTCCAAGGCCTTACGGCACCTCTCCGCCGTCTCCGAAAGGACGTCCATCTCCTCCTTCTTGGATATGAGGGAATCAAGCCGCCCTGTTGCGGAATCGTATACCTCGAAACTCTTCCCGAGGGCCTCGGCATCGGAGAACTCCTTCATGACACGGTTGTTCTCCTCCCTCTTGGACGCCTCCTCCGCTTCGGCCTTGCTCAAGAGGGCCTCGTCCTCTTCCAGGATCTTTCCGAGTAAATCCATGACACCCTCTCCGTCATAGATCCATCCCTCGGAGGACAGCTTGTCTTTCAGTTCCTGTCCGGCCGGAGACTCCGGCGGGAACGACATGCTGCTCAACCTGAGACCGATGCCGTTGCGCACGGAATCGGTGTCCGTACCGCTGGAGGAGGCCATCTCCTTCAGCACCTCCTCGAGTTTCGAGAACCTCTCCGTCTCGAATATCGTTGCGAGGATCCTCCCGCGTTCCGCCGTATCCGCTGTGAGAAGCTTCCTGAACTGCCCCTGTGCCAGCATTACGACCTGACGCCATTGGGAGACGTCCAGCCCGATTATGTCCTTTATCGCATCGTTCGCATCCTTCGTCTTGGTGACCGTCTTCCCGTCCGGCAGATACAAGGTGACGGATTCGGCCTGTTTGACGGTCCCCGTCCCTCTTTTCTTGGCACGGTCGTATTCCGGAGACCTGCGTACCCTGTACTCCTTCCCCTGATGTTCGAACCTCAGGTCGACATAGGAATCCACGGATTCTTCTGCGAAGTTACTGCGGAGGGTCTTCTCCCCTCTGTCGTCCCCGCTGACGGAACCGTAGAGGGCGAATGTTATGGCATCGAATATGGTGGTCTTACCGGCACCGGTCTTCCCCGTGATCAGGAACAGACCATCCAACCCGGAGAAGTCCAGACACGTCTTGCCTGCGTATGTCTCGAAGGCGCACATCTCGAGTGCCAGAAGCTTCATTGCATCCCCTCCTCCACCCTCCTGCAGGCCTCTTTCAGGATCTCGGTCTGGGACTCGGTGAGCTCGCTGTTCATCATCAGCATATAGAATTTGGAGAACAGCCCCTCCATGTCGTCGGATCTGATCTCCTCGATGGAGATCGCCGTCTCGCTGTCGAAAAGGCTGCCGGCATCGACATTGTAGTCTACATGCATCAGATTGGGGATCCTCGAGGAGAGCTTCTCCCTGGCGTTCTCGGTATCGCCCGTGACGGTCGCGCACACATAGTTTTCTCCGAAGGAATCTGATTGTGCCAGTATCTCATCCGTCGTCCCTCTGACACATATGAGGTCCCTCAGAGGGACGAGGGGCACCTCCTCGATATCCACATGCCCCTTCTCCCCGACCTCCACTATGGTGGCCGTCTTGGGACCTTCCGACTCGGAATATTTGAGCGGGGATCCGCAGTAACGGACCTCCGGACGCCCTGCGGACTGGGGCCCGTGGATATGACCCAGCGCCACGTAGTCGAAATCCTTCAGAACCCCGTATGACATGTAGTCGGCCCCTCCCCACGAGAATATCGAGCAGGCCTCGGAATCGCTGCGCCGCAGGTCGATCCCGCCGCCGACCACGAACTGGTGGCACACGAGGATGTTCCTCGCAGACGGGTCCACCTCGGAGGCCTCCATGGTCTTGGCGAAGGCGGCCTCGGGCGTCGATATGGATTCGTCGTCCCCGTAGAAGTGCCTCACCGACGACGTCTTGATGTACGGAAGGAGGAAGATGTTCAGCTCCCCGTATTCGTCCTCGACCGTATATCTCTCCGCCTTTCCGCAATAGGGGCCGCAGACATGGACCCCGTCCCTCATGAGGGAACGGCAGCATCCGAGCTTCTCGGCCGGGTCGTGGTTCCCCGGGATCACATAGATCGGGAATTCCGACGCCTGGGTCATGAACCAGTTGTAGACACCGAAGGCATCCTCTCCCGCCCGGGTGGAGTCGAGGACGTCGCCCGCCACCAAGATCGCATCGACGCCGTGATCGCGCGCTATCCCGAGGATCTCCTCCAGGATGTACTTCTGGTCCTCTAGAAGGGAGAACCCGTGCAATGACTTACCTATGTGCAGATCGGAGATGTGAAGGAACTTCAGAGGAAAGCCTCCCGTTGACGGGGGCACATGGAAGTCTGGGTATTTGTCCGGTACGATGTTATATCGGACGATGGAAGATATGTAAAAGGGCGGGACGGCCGTCCCGCCCATCGGAGTTTCAGTTGCTGTCCTCGAAGGGGTCCTGACCGGACTTCATGTCCTTGTACAGGCCGTAGAGCTCGTCGGAGGATATACTCCTGTGGAGTCCGACGGCCGCCTTCCTGACCATCTCGAGCAGGGTGGCGGATTCCTCCTTGTCGAGGGTTATGCCCCTCTTGGCGAGGTCGTTCACGAGGGTGTGGCTTCCGGAGTGCTTTCCGATGACAATCTTCCTCTCGAGACCCATGATGTCCGGGTCGTAAGGCTCGTAGTTGTGGGCGTCCTTGATGATGCCGTCCGCATGGATGCCGGCCTCGTGTGCGAAGCAGTTGCTTCCGAGGAAGGGCTTTCCGGGAGTGATGACCCTGCCGGAAGCACAGGATACGAATTCTGCAAGGGTCTTGAGCTTGAGGGGCTCGATACCCGTCTTCTTGTCGAGAAGCAGCTGGCACGTCATGACGGCCTCCTCGAGGGGTGCGTTACCGCTCCTCTCTCCGATACCCATGACGGTGGTGCTGAGGAACCTGGCACCCGCCTGGATTCCCGCGATGCAGTTGGCGGTGGCCATACCGAAGTCGTTGTGGGTATGCATCTCCACCTCCATACCGGTGGCTTCCTTGATCTTCCTGATCCTCTCGTAGCAGTTGCTGGGTATCTCCCTTCCGATGGTGTCGCAGTACCTGAACCTGTCCGCACCGGCCTCCTTGGCGGTGTTGACGAACTGGATGAGGAAGTCCATGTCGGCACGGGATGCGTCCTCCCCGTTGCAGGAGACGTACAGTCCGTGTTCCTTGGCGAACTCGACGGCCTCCGTGACCTTGTCTAGGACCCACTGCCTGTCCTTTTTCAGCTTGTGCTGGATGTGTATGTCGGAAGCGGACATTGAGATGGCGACGGAGTCGACATCGCAATCGATGCTGGTCTCGATGTCATGGATATCCGCCCTGTTCCATCCGAGGATGGAGGCGTTGAGACCCATATGTGCGATGTGCTTGACCGCGACCTTCTCGTCGGCCCCCATGGTGGGGATACCCGACTCGATCTGCTGGACCCCAGCATCGTCCAGAAGCTGGGCGATCCTGTATTTCTCTAAGTTGGAGAACACGATACCGGCGGTCTGCTCGCCGTCCCTGAGGGTCGTGTCACAGACGATGACGTCGTCCTTCGACAGGAGCTTCTTGACCTCGTTGTAAGATTTCATAGCATCAACCCATGTATTGATGTTACCTTGACCGGGCGCCCATCTCGCCTGTTGTATAACGGGAGTTACCTATCCTACCATTATTTTTAAGCATATCGGCTGGATTCCCAACGGTGTAATGATGGACACACAATGTGCGATTTCATCACACGATGAGTGTTTTTTACATACTCGGAAGAACAACGCCATCGCAATCTGGCTATTGTATCGGCATACGGTTGAAGAAAAAAAGGAGGGGGCCGGAGCCCCCCGAGGTGCCGGGTCTCCCCGGCGTTTGGATCACTCGGCGACCTTGCGGCCGACGCTGATGGGGTGTCCGCTGACACCCATGACCTGGACGGCCGTGAACACGGTGCTTATGGCGGCGCCGGCCATGCCGATGTACACTCCGTCGGCGACCTTTACCGCTCCGCCGAATATGTCCCACATGCAGAAGACGGCACAAAGTACCAGAGCAGCTACGGACAGGACGAGGGCGGCGGCCGTGAAGGCCTTGGAGGAGCCCCTGGGCTTCAGGAAGTTCAGGATCTCGAGGACCATCACGGCAAGGCCGAAGACGAGGGCGACCGTCGGTATGAAGGCCTGGAAGTCGCCGTAATTGTCGGTCAGGAGCTGGTATCCGCTGAAGAGGTGGGTCCAGAGGAGGTCCACCTGCACCCACGATGCGAGGAACGAGGTGAAGAGCAGGATGGCCCCCACGATGGCGAAGATCCCCATGAGCTTGGGCTGGGGGTTCTCCTCCTTCTCGAACATGACACCGGTGTTCATGTTGGGATGCTTCTGGGTGTTCCACCACTGGATGACTATCCAGCAGGGGACGTACAGAAGGGTCGCGCAGATACCGATGATGACGTATCCGAATCCCATGCTGTCGTATACGTAGTACAGCAGCCCCGGGATCATGAAGAAGAACTCGAAGATGCACATGAAGTAGGCTCCGGGCAGTGCCCATTTGGGCGCCCTGTAGACCCTCTCGACATCCTTGAAGCGCGGGTCGCGCCTGGATTTGATGAACGCGAGCATGCACATACCCAGTGCGATGGCGAATCCCAACGCGGAGACGGCCAGGATCTGGGATGCGGTGATGCCGGCGAGGATGATTATGAATCCGATGGCGGCCTCGAAGAACATGGCGTACATGGGTACCCCGTAGATGTTGGTCTTGGAGAACATGTACGGGAAGTTCCCGTCCTTGGCCATGATCTGGATCGTCCTGGCGGTCCCGAGGAACGCGGTCTGGATGATCATCACCATTCCGGCGATCAGGAGGACGACGGCGACCGCTCCTCCGATGTTCCCGAAGTCGCTCTCGGCGATCGGGATGAGGGTCGCGGCGCCTGCGGCGTTGATGCCGGAGATGCCGAGGGCCCCGTACATGCAGAAGGCGATCACGAAGTACATGAACAGACAGAGGAGACCGCAGGACATCAGTGCCTTGGGGACGTCCTTGCTGGGCTCCTTGTACTCCGCACCATAGGTGGCGGCGGACTCCCATCCGACGGCACTCCACTGTGCCACGGTGAAGCATCCGAGGATCATCAGGATCGCGTTGCCGTCCCACTTCCATCCTGCTGGGACTACTTCGTCGGTTATGTTGTTCATGTGGAAGTCCCCGGTGAAGAGGGGGACCATGACGATGATCAGGATGGGGACGATGGTGATGGCGGCCAATATCAGCTGGGCCTTCGCACCTCCCTCGAGACCTTTCCTTCCCGTGATTATGATGAATCCGTATATGAGGACCCCGAGAAGGAGATAGAACAGCGTGTTGGAGGAACCGGAGAATCCGAGTTCGAAATAATCGTTGATGTAGACACCGGTCATTATGGTGAAGATAGGGATGACCGGCACCCATGTGGCGAAATACGCCCAGGCCCCGAGGGATCCGATCATACGGCCGTAATTGACCTTCCTGCCCTTGTATTTCTCATCATCCCTGAAGATATGCTGGATGGATCCCCCGATACCTGCCACGCCGAAGGTGGCGCACATCTCCCCGAGAGGGATGTTCAGAAGGAATCCGGAAAGGACCGAGAGCACCCATATGGCTATGCTCATGGCCCAGAGATTCACCGAGAGATCGCACAGCGAAGGTACGATCAGGATCGGGATCCCCATGGCGATAATGAGACCCTGTTTCCAGTCGATGCTCCTCACAAGGGTGTTGTTGGACACCGGAGCAGCGGCTGCTTTGACTTCGTCAGACATTGCATTTACCCCGTTTCTTCCCTTTCCGCACATGCCGACGCGGATCGATTCACGGAATGGGAATCTGGATATGCTAAGCCATTTCGTATATAAAAATCTCGTTACGTTTGTAAAAATATTTAAATACAGTAATTCAAGAATCAAACATATACATAGAAATTATTAAATACTATATTTCAAAACGTACAATATACAAATGAATAATTAACATCCATTTACCAGGTCAACTGTCCATTAAAAAACGAGATTCTGCGAAGTTGAAAAGTCAGTATATAATAAGAAATGACAAATCTCTAAAATACTGATAAAAACGGTTTTGTCAGACGGCGTAGCGGAGGATCGCACCGACACCGCCGAGGGAGGCGAGCTGTCTGCCCGCATCATGGTCCTCGGACACCACTATGACGCGCCCTTTCTGGTTCTCCACCGCACGGACGACGTCGTCCAAATCCTTCTCCCTGAGGACGGAGTCGAGGACCAGGAGCGTCTCCACGGCACCCGCCTCCGATGCCGAGGCAACCTCCGCGGGACCGTAGGTAGCGAGACCGTTCTTCCCTATCTGCGTCATGAGATTCTCGACCGCCTCCATCTCCACTCCGACGGACGATTCCCTGAGGATCGCCGCCCCCATGCCGCTCTTGATGAGTTCGTTGACCCCCACCATGCCGGACTGCCCCGTATGCTGCACGTATACGCTCCCGAAAGTCCCCTTGGGAAGGCGCTTTATGTCATCGGCGAGGGTCTCCTTCTCGAAACCGGGACCCAGGAGGACCAGGGGCATGTCCGGGGTGGCGACCGCGGACAGTTTCGATATTATCTCCCCATGGTAATCGAAGGGCTTGCCTTTCTCGTCGTACTGCTTACCGGCCCTCATGGAACGTACCGTGACGACCTCCTTCAGACCGGACTGCCTGAGGACGGCCACGGTGGCCTCGTCCTGATCCAGCGAGACGAACACTATCCTGGGTTTCACCGTATCCCGGGCGGCCGTCTCCAACCTGTCCATCTGGGTCTGTTTCCAGTGCTCCTTGCCGATACGCAGCGGCTCCCCCGGCTCTATCATCAGGGTGTGGTGCTGCCCGATATCCTGCGGACCCTCCTCTATGACTCCGAGGAGACGCATGCGGAGCCCGTCGCCGTCGTACTCGATCTTCTCGACACGGACGCCGAGGGTCATCCTCTTCTTCTCGGCCCTCTCTGCACGGAGCTTGTCGTCCGCCTTCTCGTCGCGGCGGGTGGTGGAGGCGGTCACCAGGTCGCCGACGCAGATGACGTTGTATAGATGCCAGATGTCGTCGTCCGTCTCGGGGAGGACCTTCACCTCCCCGGAACTTCCGTCCTTGCCGAGAATACGCATGGTCCTCTCATATGCGGGTCTGTTTTTCAATGTTCGGTCGGAAAACCGTGTCCGAAAAGCGACGGCCTGAGCGTGGAAGGAGACATCCTCCGAACGCTCCCATTGTTCATATGTTGCGATATAAAATAATAGACCGGCCTGGAGACGGCCCGATGTCCGTCGGAAGCGATTGTCGAAAACCGGGGTACTCCTACGTTCAATTGCGTATCGTTTGTCTGCAATTGGACAACCCCGTCGACGGCTTGTAATTAGTCGCCCCACCTCATTAAATAGGTTTTCCGTTTCTGTTTTTTCCTCGATGGCAAGAAGTTATTTAGTCCTCGAGGATGGGACGGTCTACGAAGGAGAGCCTTTCGGATACCGTTCCGACGCTTTCGGAGAGGTCGTTTTCGCGACCGGGATGTGCGGTTATCAGGAGAGTCTTACGGACCCGTCCTACCAAGGGCAGATCCTCGTCATGACCTTCCCGCTCATCGGAAACTACGGAACGACCGATGACTTCTACCAGTCCGACAAGGTCCATGCGAGGGCCGTCGTCGTACGCGAATACTGCAAGGAACCCTCCGACATGTATGCCGGAAAGACCATCGACGAGTTCCTGAGGGACAACAAGGTCCCCGGGATATCCGGCATCGACACGAGGGACCTCGTCATCAAGATCAGGAACGGCGGAACGCTCAAGGGCGCCGTCACCGAGGACAGGGAATCCATACCCGACCTCGTGGAGAAGCTGAAGGCCGCACCCGCGCCATCCGAGGGGAACCTCGTCGGGGAGGTCAGCTGCAAGACCGTACAGAGGTTCGACGAGAACAAGGAGATCACCGTAGGCCTCCTCGACTGCGGTGAGAAGGGAGGGATCCTCAGGGACCTCCGCTCTAGATACAATGTCATCATGTTCCCCTACGACACCCCCGCCGACGTCATAATCGAGAGCAAGGTGCAGGGAGTGCTCCTCAGCAACGGTCCGGGAGACCCCTCCCACCCCATGATACTCAAACATACCGCGAGGACCGTCGCCGACCTCTCCTCCCAGCTCCCCCTCTTCGGGATCTGCTTCGGGAACCAGGTCACCGCACTCGCCCTCGGCGGAAAGACATACAAGATGAAGTTCGGACACCGCGGCTGCAACCAGCCCGTGATGTACGAAGGCAGGGTCTACATCACCAGCCAGAACCACGGATTCGCCGTGGACGACGGCTCCCTGGAGGGGACGGGCCTCGTCGCCGACCAGTTCAACGTCAACGACCGCACGGTCGAGGGTATGAGGCATAAGGACCTCCCCATATTCACATCCCAGTACCACCCCGAGGCCTCCCCCGGCCCGTGGGACACCTCCTTCCTGTTCGATAGGTTCGGGAAGGTCATAAAGGAGGGACACCTGTGAGGAAAGATTACAAGAAGCTCATGGTCATCGGTTCCGGCCCCATCGTGATCGGACAGGCTGCGGAGTTCGATTTCTCCGGATCCCAGGCCTGCAGGTCCCTCCGCGAGGAGGGTTACAAGACGATCCTCGTCAACTCCAACCCCGCCACCATACAGACGGATCCCGAGACCGCCGACAAGGTCTACATAGAGCCCATGCAGGCGGACATGGTCGCCAAGATCATCGAGAAGGAAGGAGTGGACGGCATAGTATCCGGTATGGGCGGACAGACCGCCCTCAACATCTGCTCCGAACTGGCGGAGAAGGGATACCTCGAGAAGTACGGGGCCAAGCTCGTCGGTACGCAGCCCGAGGCCATCGCCCGGTCCGAGGACAGGGAGCTGTTCAAGGAGACCATGGAACAGATCGGCGAGCCCGTTCCCAAGAGCATGCCCGCCAATTCCATACAGGAGGCCCTCGAGGCGGTCAAATACATCGGGAAATACCCTGTGCTCGTAAGACCCGCCTACACCCTCGGAGGGACCGGCGGAGGTATCGCATACAACGAAGCGGAGCTCGTGGACATCTGCGCCAGGGGACTGGCCTACAGCCGCATCCATCAGGTCCTCATCGAGGAGAGCGTCCTCGGATGGAAGGAGTTCGAGTACGAGGTCATGAGGGACTCCAAGGACAACTGCATCATCGTCTGCAACATGGAGAACCTCGACGCGATGGGTATCCATACCGGGGAATCCATCGTCTGCGCCCCCTGCCTCACCCTGTCCGACGAGGACCACCAGAGGTTCAGGACCGCCTCCCTCAAGATCATCCGCGCCCTCGGGATAGAGGGCGGATGCAACGTCCAGTTCGCCCTGGACCCCGTCACCAAGGACTACCGCGTCATCGAGGTCAACCCCCGTGTGTCGCGCTCGTCCGCACTGGCATCCAAAGCCACGGGATACCCCATCGCGAGGGTCGCCACCAAGATCGCCGTCGGATACACCCTCGACGAGATACCCAACAAGATCACCGGCAACACCTACGCCGCCTTTGAACCCACCATCGACTACATCGTGGTGAAGATCCCCCGCTGGCCCTTCGACAAGTTCAGGACCGTCGACAGGCACCTCGGGACCCAGATGAAGTCCACCGGGGAGATGATGTCCATCGGCCGCACCTTCGAGGAGGCCCTCCTCAAAGGACTCAGGAGTCTGGAGATCGGAGTGGACGGCCTCGACCCGGTCGACATGACCGACGAGGAGATCCACGAGGAGTTCAGGAACGCCACGGACAGGAGGATCTTCGCCATCGGGGAGGCCCTCAGAAGAGGATGGAAGGTGGAGGACATCGCCAAGGAGACCTGCTGGGACATCTTCTTCGTCAAGAAGCTCAGGAACATCGTCGACATGGAGAACCGCCTCAGGAACGAGGAACTCACCGACGACCTGCTCAAGGCCGCCAAGAACATGGGCTTCGCCGACATGACCATCGCAAGGCTCGTCAAAAAGGACCACTGGGACATCAGGTCCATGAGGGAGAAGGCCGGGATCGTCCCCGTATACAAGATGGTGGACACCTGCGCCGCCGAGTTCGCCGCCGAGACCCCCTACTTCTACTCCACATACAACGGGGTGTCCTCCGAGGTACCTGCGAACGACGAGAAGAAACGCGTCGTCCTCATAGGAGGAGGACCCATAAGGATCGGACAGGGTATCGAGTTCGACTACTGCTGCGTCCACGGCGTCATGGCCCTCCAGGAGGAAGGCGTCGAGGCCATCATGATCAACAACAACCCCGAGACCGTCTCCACCGACTACGACATCAGCGACAGACTGTATTTCGAGCCCCTCGAGCTCGAGGACGTCCTCAACATCATCAAGGAGGAGAAGGCGGACGGGGTCATATGCCAGTACGGAGGACAGACGTCCGTCAACCTCGCCATCGACGTCGAGAAGGGCCTTAAAGGCACCAAGACCAAGGTCCTCGGGACCAGTCCCGACCAGATGGACGTCGCGGAGGACAGGAAGAGGTTCACCGACCTCATGAGGAAACTCGGCATCAAACAGCCCAAGTCCGGGACCGCCTACTCCTACGAGGAGGCGGAGAAGATCGCCGAGGACATCGAGTACCCCGTCCTCGTGAGACCTTCCTACGTCCTCGGAGGAAGAGGGATGGAGATCGTCTACTCCGCTGAAGAGCTCAAGACCTACATGGACACCGCCGTAAAGGTCTCCAGAAACCACCCCGTCCTCATCGACAAATACCTGACCGAGGCGATAGAGATCGACGTCGACTCCGTCTGCGACGGCGAGGACGTCTACATCGGAGGGATCATGGAACACATCGAGTACGCCGGATGCCACTCCGGTGACGCCACCATGGTCCTGCCTCCGTTCACACTGCCCCAGAAGGCCATCGACGAGATCGTGGAGATCAACACCAAGGTCGCCCTCAGCCTCAACATCGTCGGTCTCATGAACCTCCAGCTCGCCTACAAGGACGGGGAGATCTGGATGATCGAGGCCAACCCGAGGGCGTCCAGGACCGTGCCCTTCATATCCAAGGCCACCGGGGTCCCGCTGGCCAAGATCGGCGTCAAGGTCATGCTCGGAAGGAAACTGAAGGAATTCGGCCTCAAGGGATACAGGGCGATAGACCACTACGCCATCAAAGCGTCCGTCTTCCCGTTCCTGAAACTGCCGGGCGTCGACTCCATCCTCACACCCGAGATGAAATCCACCGGAGAGGTAATGGGTATCGATGCGGACTTCGACACCGCCGCCTACAAGGCGTTCGCCGCCGCCGGCAACGAACTCCCCACCTCCGGAGGGGTGTACTTCACCGTCAACGACCACGACAAGCCTGCGGCCCTCGAGATCGCCAAGGAGCTTGTGCAGATGGGATTCAAGATCTATGCGACCAAGGGTACGTCCACCTACTTCAGGGAGCACGGCGTGGAGAACACGGCATGCTTCAAGAACGACGAGAACATGAAGCCCAACGCCATCGGCCTCATGAGGGACGGGGACATCAACCTGGTCATAAACACCCCCTCCCAGCACTCCGGTGCCGTCCGCGACGGACACAGGATGAGGCGTCTCGCCGTCGAACTCGAGATACCTTTCATCACCACCATCAACGGTGCCAAGGTCGCCGTCGGAGCGATAAAGGTCGGCCGTAAGAACGAGATCGGCGTCAAGAGCATGCAGGAGTTCCACGGACTCGTCTGAAACCGCAGGGGGCGGAAGCCCCCTCGGACCTTACATCCCATCGGATGGATTTTTCACACACTGAAAGATATGGCGGCCGAAAAGGTCGGATCGATTCTTCAAAACAGATGGAAAAATATTGGAGAATGAAAGCGTTTTAAGGGATCTGGCACATGCCGTCTCCCTTACTGGGGACTCACGCTTCCCAGGGGGTATCCCATTCCCAGGGCTTCATGACGCCTTTATATATCGCCATCCCGACCACCGCTGCGACGGCCCCGGCCTCGGACATGACCTTGGAATCGTCCTCCGTGGTCACACCGCCGGATACGATGACGTCGTGGGGGCATGCGTCGATGAATCTGGTGTTGGCCTCCACATCCACACCCTTGCCCTGACCTTCGACATCTATGTTGGTGTTGAGGACACCGGCCAATGGAAGTTTGGAGATCTGCTCGAATACCGATGACAGGGAGGTATTGACCTCCTCCTGCCAGCCCTTGATGGAGATTTTCCCTCCTTTCATATCAAGACCCAGCACAAGCTTTCCGGGGAACTTCATCGCCATCTCCGCCAGCCACTCGGGTTCCTTGACGGCCTTGGTACCGACGATCACCCTGTCTACTCCGGCATCCACGTATTTCCTTATCTGGGTCTCGGACCTTATGCCGCCGCCGACCTCGCAAGGGACACCGCATTCCTTTATGACCTTGCAGAATGCATCAGAGTTGTCCTCCTTGCCGAAGGCGGCATCGAGGTCGACGAGATGAAGGTACGGGGCACCCAGGGACACCCATTTGGCGGCCGTCTCCGATATGTCCGGAAGGACCACCTGCTGTGATCCTGGCACTCCTCCCACGAGCTGCACGACCTTGTGGTCGAGGACATCCACCGCCGGGATCACCATCATATCTTATCCTCCGCGAAAGCGACGAAGTTCTTCAGGAACCTGGCACCTGCATCGGAACTCTTCTCCGGATGGAACTGCGTCGCCACCACGTTGGCGTCGCGCATCATCGTAGGGAAGGTGAATCCTTCGTACTCGGTCCTCCCTTTGACGACGGAATCGTCGGACGGGGCGCAATAATAGGAATGGGCGAAGTAGAAATGTCTGTCGTCTATACCCTCGAAAAGGGGATCCTGGGTCATTACGACGTTCCATCCCATGTGGGGGACGGTGCGGGACCTGAGGGCCTCTACGCGGCCTTTGAAGAACCCTATTCCGGAAGACCTGCCCTCGGCACTTCCTTCGAAGAGGATCTGCTCCCCGATGCATATCCCGAGACAGGGGACGCCTGCCCGCAGGCGGTCCCTTATTCCTTCCCTGTACGGAAGAAGTTTCTCTATCGTACAGTCGAAGGCGCCGACCCCGGGGAACATCATGCATTCGGCATCCAGAAGCCTGGACATGTCGCTCACTACCTCTACTTCGGCCCCTGCGAGCTCGAGAGCCTTCTTGATGGAATGGATGTTTCCTACGCCGTAATCGGCCATGGTTATCTTCATGGTTGATCCCCCGTTACCTCCGAGATTATGCGTCTTAATGAAGGGGAACAGATAAAAAGACTTGCCAAGGGATCGGCTGGCCAGATGTCCCAGACCGCCGATCATCCGACAGAGGGATGCCGAGGTATACGAAGGTACATCGGCAGGATGCCGCCCTTGTGCGTCGGGATACATCCGCGGAGATACACATGATGCATCGCATCATGGGTGCATCCGACGCCGGGACGGCGACCCCTCACCTCTTCTCCTCTGCCAGGACGTCCTCTATGGCGTCGGTCATCCTCTTGTTGAGCTCCTCCGTCCCGACGGTGGGGCGGACGCAGTTCTCCGTCCTCCTCTTGGAACCGAAGTCGCGGATGAGTATGCCTCTCTTCTTCATCCCCTCGACCAGTTTTGCGTGGTCGATCGGCGCCTTGGCCAGGATGAAGTTGGCATCGGACGGATAGGGCTCGAAACCTAGGGACTTCAGTGATGCGGCGAGCTTCGGCCTCTGCTCGGAGACCATGTCCACGCTCCTCCTGATGAACGACTGGTCTTTCACCGCGGCGATGGCCGCACCCTCGCTGATCTTGTTGAGGGAATAGGGAACTTTTACAGAGTTCAGCATCTCCGCCACCTTGAGGTTGGAGGCCATGTAGCCGATCCTGAGGGCGGCCATGGCGTAAGCCTTGGAGAACGTCTTGGACACGATCAGGTTGTCGAACTCGTCGACCTTGTCGATCATCGTCCATCTGGCATATTCGGAGTACGCCTCGTCGAGGATGACTATGCCCTCGTGCCTGGACAGGATCTCCTCGATATCCTTCTGCCTGAAGCAGTTCCCGGTGGGGTTGTTGGGCGTAGGCATTATGAGGACGCCCCTGCTGTCCTCGCCCTTACCGACCATGGCGTCCACATCGAGCTGGAAATCCTCGGTCAGCTCCACCTCGCGCATCTTCCCGGATGCGAGGTCGGTGAAATAGGAGTAAAGAGAATAGGACGGATAAGGCTGGGTGACGGAGGTCTTACCGGGCTCCACGAACGTGGTGAAGGCCGTGTTGAGCATCTCGTCGCTGCCGTTACCGGCCACGAAATTCTCCCTCTGCAGGCCGTACAGGTCCGCCAAGGCATCCCTGAGATCGTCCGAGTACGTATTCGGATAGCTGTTGGTGTCTATAGCGATCCCCTTCAGATAGGCCTCGGCGGCTGGATTGGAACCGAGCACGTTGATGTTCGTATCCATCCTCAGGGCGTCCCCCACGGTCGGATTGTAGTACATCGTGAGGCCCTGGACACTCTTCCTCATCCAGTTTCTGTCCATGATATCACTCCACAAGTCTCTCGATGGGCATGGTCAGTATTCCCTTGGCCCCGATCTTCTTCAGATCCGAGACGACGCGATAGCTGTCGTCACCGGATATGACCGCCTGGACGGCCACCCAGTCGTCGTTACCGGCGATGTTGACCACGGTGGGTCCGCCGATACCGGGGATTATCCTCTCCACATCCTTCAGCCTGCTCTTCTGGACATCGGCCATGACGTACTTCCTGCCGTCGGCGTCGAGGACGGAGCGGATGGCATCGACGATCTCGCCGATCCTGTCCTTCTTGTCGGGGTCGTCGAGGACCTTCTGGGTGGTGAACACGGATGCCTCGGACTCGATGACGGTGTCGATCTCCTTGAGGCGGTTCATCCTCAGCGTACTGCCGGTGGCCACGAGGTCCGATATGGCGTCGGAGACCCCCAACTGGGGCATGATCTCCGCCGCCCCTTGGACGAAGACGATCTCTGCGGATATCCCCCTGTCCTCGAAGTACTTCCTGGTGAGGTAGGGGAAGGATGTGGCCACGCGGATGCCGTCCTCCATCTTCCCGGTCCTCGCTATGGCGGATTCCTCCGGAGCGGCGATGGAGAGCCTGCACTGGCCGAACCTGAGGTTCAGGACGTTCTTCAGCTCCTTTCCTGCCTCGGCGGTGACATCCTGCCCGGTGATCCCGAAGTCCACGGCCCCGGAATCTATGAAGATGGGTATGTCCTGGGCACGGACGAAGAAGACCTCGAGGTCCAGGTCGGGGACCTTTATGTTGAGCTTCCTTCCCCAGTCGTCACCAAGGTTGATGCCGGCCTTTGTTATGAGCTCGATGGACCTCTCGTTGAGCCTGCCCTTGTTAGGAATGGCCATTTTTACCGTCATGTTCTCACTGAACCGCAGTATAATAATTAATTATAAAAGCCCAAGGCTGGACGCACCCCGCCGTACATCCGTTAAAGTATATTGGGGACCGGGGGAGGATCCCCGGCCCGGGGATGTCTCAGAGTATGCCCTTCTTATAGGCGTACTCGGCGTTCAGCATGGAACCGCCGGCACCGCCCCTGAGGGTGTTGTGGGAGACGACCCACATCTTGTAATAACCGTTGCTGCACCTGATCCTGCCGACGGAGGATGCCATGCCGCGGGCCCTGTCGGGCGTCCCTGCGAAGACATCGTAGATGGGCTGGGGGCGGTTCTCCTCCGCCCTTACGATGATGGGCTGCTCGGGTGCGGACGGCAGACCGAGTTTCTGGGGCTCCCCCCTGAAGTCCGCAAGCACCTTGGCGACCTCCTCTATGGAGGGGGACTCCTTCATATCGATGACGAGGGACTCGGTGTGTCCGTCGATGACGGGGACCCTGGCACAGTTGGCCATGACCTTGAATCCCGCATACTTGAACTCCCCGTCCGCATAGGTCCCGAGCATCTTGGCGAGCTCGGTCTCCATCTTCTCCTCCTCATGGCTGATGAAGGGGATGACGTTGCCGACGATGTCGAGGGAAGGGACTCCGGGATATCCGGCACCGGAGATCGCCTGATAGGTGGAGACGAATACCTCGTTCAGACCGAACGCGTCGTTGAGGGCACGGAGCGGGACGACTATGCCGGTGGAGGAGCAGTTGGCGTTGGTGACGATGTACCCGCCGTTGCCGTAGGTGTCCTGGTCCTTGATGGAGCAGAACTGGTCGGTGTTGACCTCCGGGACGATGATGGGGACGTGGGGGTCCATCCTGTGGGATCCGGCGTTGGTGAAGACGGCCACCCCTTTCTGGGCCAGCTCGGTCTCCGTAGGTCCCGCGAGCTCGCTGGGTATGCCGGAGAAGGCGATCCTGCAAGCCTTGGAGATGTGGTCGACATCCATCTTGGAGATCTTCATGTCGAGGGTCTCCTGCTTGTAGTTGTAGTCGCGGACCTTCAGGGTGTCCCCGAACCTCTTCCCCTCGGACCTCTCGGATGCGTAGAGACCCTCTATCTCGAAGTAAGGGTGGTCCTCTAGCATCTCGACGAACCTCTGTCCGATCATACCGGTCGCGCCCAATACAGCTACCTTGACCTTTCCGCTCATTATGAAACCTCTGGATACAATGTTGGGAGGGATTCCCGCAACGGTCAGCTGTTCCCGTTGTCGTAGATCTTCTTCTGTCTCTCCTTGGAGATGCTGAGGATGACGTGGGCGATCTGCTCCGCCTCCTCCTCAGTAAGGCTGACCTCGGTGCAGAGATCGAGATACCTTTCGACGATCTCCCTGCCCTTGGCCTCGTCCCAGTAGCTCTGTCCGCTGCGCTTCTTGGCCTTGGCGAGTTCGTCGGTGATATCAACGCGGGTCGCTATGAGGTCGATGATCTGTCCGTCGATCTCCTCGATCTCGTCCCTAAGTTCTTTGGTCGATACAGGCTGATCCATTATCTGCCCTTCCTTATAAAACGTCCAATAAGGCGCGCTTATAAATTACTATCTAGAGAACGATGAAAAGATGATGTTCCGTATCGCCCGGCCAGGTGTAATTTCAGTATAAATGCACTAAAAAATCCATAAATGTATCATATATTCTATGGGTGGACACATATAAGCATCATTATTCTTGAAATAGAGTTATTAATGAAGGCGTATATTGCAAAAAAATGGACCGCGTACATCAACTGTTCGAACACTATCCTTCTCAAGAAGCAGTAGCCATGCTCATGCTGAGACAGGGCATAAGCGTGAAGGACGGTAACGCCTACTGCGGTGACATAAAACAGTCGGATGCAGCGGTGGCCCGTGCGGCCAAGGTGGACAGGAGGGTCGTACGCTCCACCATAGAGCGGATCGAGAACACCCCCGAACTGCTGGCACTTTACTCCAAACTCAAATCCATGCTCCTTCTGTCCGAGGCATCCCCCGAGATCGGATGCTCCTCCATAGAGGTGGTCCCCACCGATGCGACCATGCCGGGCATCATGGCCGGCATAATGGATGTGCTCTACAGGGCGGGGATCAACGTGAGGCAGGCGGTGGTCAGCGACCCCGTCGACGACAAGGACTCCCACCTGATCATCGTCACGGACGGCACCCTGCCGGGAAGCGTACTTTCCGCCGTCAGGTCCTGCCGCGGAGTGGCCAGCATAATCATAAAATGACGTCTGGCACATCGTCCGGCGATTATTCTGTACCCGATACCTCCCGCGCGCGGGAACTCGCGCATGTTTAATTATAACTAGAGCGTACGACCGCCCATTATGACAGAACCTAGGAAGGCCAGGCTGGAACGTAGCACCCGCGAGACCAAGGTATCCGTCGAGCTGGACGTCGACGGGACCGGGAAGTTCGATGTGGACTGCGACATCCAGTTCCTGAAGCACATGACGGAGACGTTCGCCAGATACGCACAGTTCGACCTCGTCCTGAAGGCAGGAGGGGACAACGACCACCACGTGATCGAGGACACCGCCATCGCCATGGGCGAGGCGGTCAAAAAAGCCCTCGGTGACGCTCCCGTGGAGAGGACCGCATCCTGCATCCTGCCCATGGACGACGCCCTCGTCATGGTCGCTCTGGACCTGGTCGACCGCCCCTATGCGGACATAGACTGCCCAGACCCCCTGTACACCCACTTCTTCAGGAGTTTCGCCATGTCCGCCGGCATAACCCTGCACATCGTGCAGATCCGCGGATTCGACGAGCACCACCTGGTCGAAGCCTCCTTCAAGGCCCTGGGCAAGGCACTGTACGGCGCCACCCGCCCCAGGGGATCTCTTCTGAGCACCAAGGACGCAGTGAAGATGGTCTGACATGCTGGCAAAGAGAGTAATACCCTGTCTCGACGTCAAGGACGGAAAAGTCGTCAAAGGTACCGAGTTCGTCAACCTGCGCGATATCGGCTACCCTCCCGAACTGGCGGAGATCTACAGCAAGGAAGGTGCCGACGAGATAACCTTCCTAGACATAGCAGCCTCCAAGGAATCCAGGGGTACCACCCTCGACCTGGTGAGGGAGACCGCGCAAAGGGTCTTCGTCCCGCTCACCGTCGGCGGAGGGATCCGTACGGCAGAGGACGTCCACGCCGCCCTCCTGGCCGGTGCGGACAAGGTGTCCATGAACTCGGCCGCCGTCAAAAACCCCGACCTCATATCCGAGTCGGCCGAGAGGTTCGGAAGACAGTGCGTCGTCGTAGCCGTCGACGCCAAACGCACGACGGCCACGAAGAGCGGGTACGAGGTCTTCGTCAAAGGAGGCTCCGAGCCCACGGGCCTCGACGCACTCGAATGGGTGGCCGAGGCGGAGGACAGAGGGGCCGGGGAGATCCTGCTCACCTCCATCGACGCCGACGGAACCAGGAAGGGCTACGACATAGAACTGACGAAGGCTGTCGTAGACCAGACCAACGTCCCCGTCATAGCATCCGGCGGATGCGGCACGGTGGACGACATATACAGGGTCTTCGCGGAGACCGATTGCGATGCGGCCCTCGCCGCCTCCATATTCCATTATCGCGAGTACACGGTGGCACAGGTCCACGACTATCTCAGGGAAAGGGGGATAGAGGTAAGATGACAGAGATACCCAAACTCAACTACGACGAAAAAGGGTTGATCCCCGTTATCGTCCAAGACTACAGGACCAACGAGGTCCTCATGATGGCCTACTCCAACGAGGAGGCCGTGAAACTGATGTACGAGACCGGCTACACCCACTTCTGGAGCCGCAGCAGACAGAAGATGTGGAAGAAGGGAGAGGAATCCGGGCACGTCCAGAAGATCAGGTCCATACAGGCGGACTGCGACGACGACACCCTGCTGGTAAGGGTGGAGCAGACGGGCGTCGCCTGCCACACCGGGAACCCGTCGTGCTTCTTCAAGCTCATCTACGGGAACACCGACCAGACGGCGGCCATCATACCGGAGCTCATAAGGACCGTCGAGGACAGGAAGAACAACCCCTCCGAAGAGAGCTACACCTGCAAACTGTTCGGGGACGAGACCAAGATGTGCAAGAAGATCGTGGAGGAGGCGGCGGAGGTCGCCCTCGCCGTCAAAGACCATGACGAGGACGAGATCGCAGCCGAGACATCCGACCTCATCTACCACACCATCGTAGCCCTCGTCAAGGAAGGTGTCGACCTCGGCAAGATATACGGGGAGCTGACGGAGAGACACTCATGAGGGCCGATCTGCACACCCACTCCATATTCAGCGACGGGGAGCTCATCCCGGCCGAGCTCGTAAGAAGGGCCATGGTCCTCGGACACGACGTCATAGCCATCACAGACCACGTCGACATGACGAACGTAGAGTTCGTGGTGAAGTCCGTGGTGAAGGCCGTGGACCTCTGCGAGGATTACATCAAGGTCATCCCAGGGGTGGAGATCACCCACGTCCCCCCGAGGAAGATAGCCGAGGTTGCGAAACAGGCCAGGAGATTCGGTGCGAAATGGGTCGTCGTCCACGGCGAGACCGTGACCGAACCGGTCATGCCTGGGACTAACAAGGCTTCCGTGGAGAACCCCGACATAGACATACTGGCACATCCGGGTTTCATCACCCTCGAGGAGGCGCAGACCGCCAAGGACAACGACGTCATCCTGGAGATCACCGGAAGGATGGGTCACAACATAACCAACGGTCACGTCTACAAAATGGCACACGAGGTCGGAGCGAAGATGGTGATCGACTCGGACACACACGCCCCGGAGAACCTCATGGACGAGGCGGCCGCCCTGACCGTGGCCCTCGGAGCGGGACTGACCAAGGAAGAGGCCGATAAAGCCCTCCACGTCACCCCCTACGAGGCGACGAAAAACCTCTGATGGGGCCGGACACACCTGTCCGGCTCACATCGCTTCCCTGTAGATCTCCGCTATCTCCTCTCTGCCGAAGACCTTCGGATTATCCTCTATCCTTGCCTTGGACACCCTGAACGCATTATCGACCAGCCAGGGTATGTCGTCCTCGCAGAACCCCTCGTCGGAAAGATAGACGTCCAGACCTATCCTCCCCAGAAGCATCTCCACCTGTCTGGCACAATCGGTCTCGTCGTTCCCTCCCAGAAGTTTCGACACGATCGAGAACTTGGGTGCGCTGCACATACACGAATGCCTGAATATGACCGGCGTAAGTGCGGCCAGACCGCGCCCGTGGACCATGTCGCGCAGACCGCTGAGAGGATGTTCCAGACCATGGGGCGCTATCAGACTGGATGCGTAGAACGCCGACCCCACCAGAGACGATGCCAGGGTCACGGCGTCCAAGGCCTCCTCGTCATAGATGTCGTCATTCACTCTTACGATGTACTTCGACAGTGTGGCCATACAGGTCAGACTGGTAGGTTCGGTCACCGGATTCGAACGGGGACTTAGATACGATTCCATGCTGTGGCATAACGCATCGAACGTCACTGCGGAAAGTGTCTCCGGCGGCATGGTCTCCATAAGGGAAGGGTCGACCACGGAACATCTGGGTATCAGGACGTTGTCCCTTATCCCCTTCTTATCCTTGGTGACCGGGTCGGACAATATGGCCGTACCGTTGCATTCGCTTCCCGTACCGCAGGTGGTGGGTACGGCGACTATGGGAAGTGCAGTAAGGCGTCTCCCTCCGAAACCGTCCATCATGATCCCGTGTATGTCCTCCCCCGGATTGCAGGCCATCAGTGCGATGCCTTTGGAGGCATCCATCGGACTTCCGCCGCCGAGTGCCAATATGCAGTCGCATCCGGACGACCTGGCCGTTTCGGCCCCTTCTTCGACGGTGGTCGTCAAAGGATTCTTCGATACCTTGTCGAAGACATGGTATTCCATCCCGAGAGCCTCCAACTGACCTTCGACCTTTTCCAGCAGACCGGTCTTCGCACTGCTTTTTCCGGTGACGATGAGCGGTCTCCTCCCATGTCTGGAAATCTCTTCTCCGATATGGTCGGCCTTCCCCCTGCCGAACTTCAGATCGAAAGGGACACAATATTCGAAATCCATGAGAACACCGAAAGATCATCCTGGCTCATTGGTCCCTATCGGTCTCGAGATCCTTACGGATCTTCTTGATGACCTCGTCCATGTAAAGGTCGCGTCCTTCGTCATGGAACCGGTCGTCCTCTACCAAAAGCATCTCGTAGAGCTCCTGTTCAGTCATCAGACACTCCTCCTTCTTACCACCTTTATCGGGATCGGACATGATATCACCGTGCAATGCCGGTCCAAGATAATACCGTTTACGTCCTACGAACGTACGTATCGTCCCATGCTGCCGACCGCCGGATGGAACCATCGTTGCAATGTACCAGATATGGAGATCACATGCATCCGCATGTCCGTTCATGTCTTGAAAAACCTCCGACAGCCGCATGTGACACCGAACAGGCATGATGCCGCCACGTGTCCGGAAACGACGTCGCCCTCCGGATCCATGAGGACTGAAACGATGGTCCGGGAGTTATAAGACCACATAAGATACGGGAAATAGATTAAAACAAGACTTCCACTATCCGGCAGATATGCCTAAGATTGCTCTCATCGGCGGTTCCGGGATCTACAATCCCGACAACTTCGAACTCATAGAGGAGGTATTCCCCGACACCCCGTACGGAAAGCCTTCCGACCCCATAATGATCGGAAAGATCAATGGAGTGGAGGTCGCCTTCCTCTTCAGACACGGAAAACAGCACCAACACCCCCCGTCCTCCGTACCCTACAGGGCCAACATGTATGCCCTCTGGAAACTCGGATGCAAATACATCATATCCGCCTGCGCCGTCGGCTCCCTCCAGGAGGAGTACAGGCCCGGGGACCTGGTCATAGCCGACCAGTTCATAGATTGGACCAAGAAGAGGGATTACACCTACTTCATGGACAAGACCGTCCACATGTCCATGCCCGATCCCTGCTGCCCCTATCTGAACCAGATCTTCGCAGAGACTGCGGAGGAGATGAAGATCCCCTACCACGTCGGAGGGACATACATCTGCATAGAAGGTCCCAGATTCTCCAACAGGGCCGAAAGCCGCATGTTCAGGCAGTTCGGGGACATCGTCGGCATGACCATGGTGCCGGAGTGCCAGCTGGCCAGAGAACTCGGCATGTGCTACTGCAGTCTGGCCACCGTTACGGATTACGACTGCTGGAAGGACGAGGATGTGACCATCGACATGGTCATGAAGATCATGGCGGAATGCCTCGACAAGGTCCTCAGGCTCCTGGAACTCGGACTCCCGAAGATCAAGGACGAGAGCACCTGCCACTGCATCGAATCCGCCAAAGGGTGCGGTTCCCTCGACGAGATCCAGTGATACAACGACAAGATGGGGCGGGCATACCGCCCCATCGGACCCCTGTGCGTTCACACGGGAGTCCATAAAAATAAAGATGGGTCCGAAGACCCTTTTCGATCATCTCCTCTTCAGGACGATGAGATTGGCCGCAAGACATGACAGGACTGTGACGACTGCGAACCTGCACAGACCGTCATCATTGTGTACTTCAGGTATCACTGTATCCTGTAACATGAAAAACAATGTTGGGATTTTGAACAGATGAGGGAATGTGACACAATGCCCTCGGCATACGATGGCACAATGATATATCGGAAACACAATCAGCGTTCGTAATGAAGATAGTCATCAGAGGGACCGTACAAGGAGTGGGTTTCCGCCCCGCCGTATACCGCACAGCAGTATCGCTGGGTCTCCGCGGTACCGTGTGCAACAACGGTTCCAATGTGACAATCGAGGTGGATGACGGCGATGCGTTCCTGGAGGCCTTCCTCAGGGACCTGCCCCCTCTTGCCAGGATAGAGAGTGTGGAAAAGACGCCGTCCGACATAGACCCCTCGATAAAAGGGTTCTCCATCATCGAATCCGATGCCGGCGACATGGAAGGGTCTTCCATCCCTGCGGACACCGCGGTATGCTCCAGATGCCTGGAGGATATGCGTTCCGGGAGGAGGAAGGGATATCCTTTCACGACCTGTACCGACTGCGGACCCCGTTTCACCCTCCTGAGATCCCTGCCATACGACCGCGGACGCACGGCCATGGATTCGTTCCCCATGTGCCAGACCTGCGGAGGGGAGTATGCGGACCCCGGCGACAGGAGATTCCACCACCAGACGGTGTGCTGCCCTCGGTGCGGTCCCGGATACCGTCTTCTGGACAAGGACGGACAGGAGATCCAATGCGACGACCCGATAGGGTCTTTCGCAGAGCACCTACGCAAGGGCGATATCGGGATAGCCAAGAGCTGGGGAGGGATGCATATCTGCTGCATACTGTCCCGTACGGCACATCTCCGCGAATGGTACCGCCGCCCGAACAAACCATTCGCCGTCATGGTCCGCGACATCGCATCGGCGAAGATATACTGCGAACCGACTCCTGAGGAGGAGAGGATGCTCCTCTCTCCGCACCGCCCCATAGTCCTTGTCAGGAAGAAGGATTCGGAGGTCTCGGAAGCACTGTCACCCGGTCTGGACAACGTAGGGGTGTTCCTCCCGTACACGGGGATGCAGCATCTCCTCTTCGACCGCCTCGGAGAGGATGCCCTCATAATGACCTCCGCCAACGTACCGGGGGAACCCATGGTCCTCGACGACAGGGACATCCTCGGTCTCGGAGCGGACGTGTACCTCCTCCATGACCAGGAGATCGTCAACAGGGCGGATGACAGCGTCCTCCGCGCCTTCGGGAAGGACCCTTTCTACATCAGGAAATCCAGAGGGGCCATCCCTTCGTATTACGAGTTCCCTGCGGAATACGACGCGGTGGCGGTAGGCGCCCAGGAGAGCCTCGCAGGGGCGGTCGCATCCCGCGGAAGGATATATCCCACCCAGCACATCGGAAACGGGGAAGGGATAGGGGTGCCGGAGTATCTGGAGGAGGCCGTGAGGTTCCAGATGTCCCTCGTGGATTGCGAACCCCAGGTGATCGCCGAGGACCTCCACCCTGCATATATGAACAGGCCCCTGGCCCGCCGTCTGGCCGAGGAATTCGGTGCGGAGGTCGTGGACATACAGCATCATCATGCGCATGTGGTATCCCTGATGGTTGACCGCGGAAACCTGGAACATCTGACCGCGCTCGCCCTGGACGGGACCGGACACGGGGACGACGGTGCGGCCTGGGGAGGGGAGGTCATGTCCTGCGGATATACGGGATATGAACGTCTGGCACATCTGGAGTACATACCACTGCTGGGCGGACAGAAGGCACTTTCGGACATCAGAAGACTCAGGTTGGCCATCGACATGTTGAACGGTGAGGAGAGCGACACCGGCTTCTCCGATTCGGAGACCGCCGTCCTCTCCAAACTGGCAGGAAGGAGCATAGGGACCTCGTCCCTCGGAAGGGTCCTCGACGCCCTCTCCTACTCCCTAGGGGTATGCGACAGAAGGACCTACGACGGGGAACCGGCCATGAAACTGGAACCTCTTCTGGCGAGAGGGAGGCTGGTGGACGGATTCGAGACCTACACCGAGAACGGCATCATAAGGACGGCCCACCTGTTCTCCGGGATCGAGAAGCGTCCGGACAAGGCCGATGCCGCATATTCCGTAGTCTGGAACATATTGTCGGAGATGGTGGATTCGGCATCGGAGAGGGCGGACTCCGACGGTGAGGGCTGCATCGGCATCACCGGAGGGGTGTCCTACGACGTACCGATCGTCAGAATGGCGAAGGAACTTGCGGAAAAGCACGGGAAGAGACTGATCTGGCACACCCGTGTGCCTAACGGCGACGGCGGCATATCCACGGGACAGGTCGCGGCGGCGCTGAGAAGACCGTGACCCATCCGACCGACGAGATATGACCGGTATCCAGACGGTTCCATAAATTGGATGCATACTCCAACCGTAAGACTGTTTATCTATCCGAGGGATAATACTTCCATCCATCACAGAAGACGCTCTCGCCAGCGTTCTGGAACAGAGGAATTCGATGAAGAACACTTTGTTCGTGCTGCTCGACGGAATGGAAGACGATCCCAATCCTGAGCTGGGCGGCAAGAAACCATACGAAGTCGCCAAGATGCCTTTTATCAGACGTAAGGCACCCCATTTGCACTGGACCACCGGAAGGGGATATACCCAGCTCTTCCTGAACGAGTTCTGGACCGGGCACCCTCCCGACATAGCGAGGGCGGCGATAGAAGCCTGCGGGCTCGGAATGGACATGTCCCACAACCGCATGGCCTTCCGCATGAGCCCCGCGTTCATAGACGGAAAGACCGTACATTGGGCATACGGCGTGGACGACAGGGCCGAAGACCTCGTGGAGAGCGTGAAAAGCAACTTCTACCTCTTGGAAGACAGGAACCCCCAGATAGAGTTCTTCGTCCATGGGAGGTCGGTCATCACGATGGAATGGGACGGAGAACCCCAGCAGACCCCCCAGGCACCCGTCGACGGGCCCTATGTGCCCATAGAGGACCCTCTGGGGGAACTCATACTGAAAGTAGCATCGGAGAACGACGGACTCACCATCTATCCGTGGGGCATAGGAAGGGTGGGGAAGGTCTATCCCCCGTTCCCTGCGGTTAAGAACATGACGGCCATCTCGGACAGCCCCACCGCATTGGGTATCGCCGCCACCCTGGGCCACAGGATACAGCTCATCCCGGACCTGGACGACCGCTTCCCGGCGGCCCGCAGGGCCCTTAGGGACGGACATGTGTTCCTGCACATGGACGAGGTCGACGAATACAGCCATGAGAAGGACGCACATAAGAAGATCAGGGTCCTGGAGCACATCGACTCCATGATGGAGGAATACTTCTCGGACATCGAGAACGTCGTGTTCTTCGTAGACCACGGGACCTCGTGCGTCACAGGCACCCACATCCTGATGGACGTACCGTTCAGGACAGACATAGAATGTTTCAAGGAGGGGGAGCATGTCGAACTCGACAGACTCGTCCCCGCACTTATGGAGAAATTACAATGACTTTCGAACTTCCGCCATCCCTCGGAATACACGGGGACAGAAAGACCGCAGAAGACATCATGTCCCGCATATGGGGGAAGAGGGGCGTCTTCACCTGCACGATAGCCAACACCCTGACCTCCACCATCCCCGGCATATCTGAGGCGGGCGACACCCCGGAACTGACCTTGTTCACCGGGCCTGCGGATGCTGAGTTCCTGGTAATGGGCAAGGTCACTTGCATGAAAGGCATCCCGATAAACCCCGGGAACATACCCACCCCCGCGACCTTGACCAAAGCGGCCCTGGAACTCTCCAAGATGCCGTTCCTGATCATCAACGGAGGATCCCAGGTAATCCCCAACATCCCCTGCATCGAGGTAGGCGGGGAATGCGGACAGAAGATAACCATCGGCCACGCCATGAGCGCCGCCCAGGTGAGGAAGAGCTTCGAATACGGGAGGATACTCGGGGAACAACTCGCGAAGACGTACGACTATGTCGTCATCAGCGAGAGCTGTGCCGGAGGGACCACTACCGCTCTCGCAGTCCTTCTGGCCATGGGCACCGTGAGGGAGAACCTCGTAAGCAGCTCCTCCCCCAAGAATCCCAAGCAATTCAAGTGGGACACCGTCATGCAGGGACTCAACGCCGCCGGGATCGGGATAGGAGACCTTGCGGACGACCCCCTGAAGGCCGTGGAATGCGTCGGAGACCCGATGATGCCCGTCAACATAGGGATACTCGTCGGAGCGGCCAAACATGTGCCTGTGATCGTCGGCGGAGGAACGCAGATGGCCCCCATAATGGCGGCCGCTGTGAAACTCGAACCGTCCATAATAGGCAACTTCATGCAGGGCACCACCAGATGGCTCCTCTCAGACCCCAATTCCAGCATGGAGAGGCTTGCAGAGGCCATATCCCCGTCCATCCCCATCGTCAACATAAACATGGATTACTCCAAGAGCCCGTACGAGGGTCTGCAGGCCTACGAATGGGGATATATCAAGGAAGGAGTGGGATGCGGAGGATCGTCCGTGGCGGCCGTCATCGAAAGCTCCGGAAGGATAGACTGCGACATGCTTCTCGACAAGGTCCATGAGATCTATCAGAAGATCATGAACGCCGATTGACCTTTTCAAAAAGGGGGCTTCGGTGACGAAGTCCCCCCGATATTCCTAAAAGATGGATGACTGTTCCATCCATCCTATATATACTTCATAAAGGGGTATATAATCAGTAATACGAATCTTCTAGAAAGTATCAAAAATATTATTCCCGAAATGAATAAAAAATATAACAAAAAAGAAGAGGTGTCAATAGTCCTCTTCGACCTCGACGGGACAGTAGTGCTCGTCGAGGAGATCGAGCTCATGGGAGATGCGCTCGTTCCTGCAACGGGAACATTCGACCTCCTTGTGAAGCTTCTTCTTGAGTTCGCAGCCGGAACGATCGAAATCCACAATCCTCCCGCATCTGCAGTAAATTTTCTGGAAAGAGGAGGGGCCAGCATCGTAAATCAGACTGTTTCTTACGCAATCTAACGGCATGAATGGATCAGGCGCTACGATGTCCGACAACTAAACTATCCCCCAGTTCTTTGAAACGCCGAAGAAGTATCCACGTCCTATCCCGATTCTTCCAAGGCGGACTTCCCCATCCTGTCCTTAGCATATAAGCATTGTGCAGGACCCCTTATAAGCCGTTCCGAGATGGTCGGAACAAGGCGTATCAATGCTAAAAAATGAACAGAAATATTTAAATATAAGATGATAGGCCGTTTTTCGGGTATTTCGCCGGAAAACGGCCGGCGGGAACGACGTCCCGCCTCAGAGCCTGAGGGCCTTCTTACCGGGGAAGACGGCCTTGCTGCCGAGCCTGTCCTCTATCCTCAGGAGACGGTTGTACTTGGCGGTCCTCTCCCCTCTGCAGGGTGCACCCGTCTTGATCTGTCCGGCACCCCATCCGACGCATAGGTCGGCGATAGTGGTGTCCTCCGACTCACCGGACCTGTGGGATACGACGACGTTGTATCCGTTGTCGGCGGACATCTCGCAGGCATCCTGGGCCTCGGAGACGGTCCCGATCTGATTGACCTTCAGAAGGAGGGCGTTGGCGGCACCTTTCTTTATACCGTCCGCAAGACGCTTGGAGTTCGTGACGAACAGGTCGTCTCCGACGATCTGAACCCTGTTCCCGACGGCCTTGGTGAGTTCCGCGGTGGTGGCATAGTCGTTCTCCTCGAACGGATCCTCTATGCTTATCAGGGGGAACTCGTCGATGATGGACCTGTAGTGGTCCACGAGCTCTCCGGCGGACAGGGACAGACCGTCTACGTTGTACTTTCCGTTCTCGAAGAATTCGGAGGATGCCGCATCTATGCCGAGATAGATGTCCTTGCCGGGCTCGTATCCGGCATCCGAAATGGCCTCCACTATGGTCCCGAGAGCCTCGGAGACCGTGTTCACCGGAGGAGCGAATCCGCCCTCGTCCCCGACATTGATGGCACCGACCCCGTATTTGGACTTCAATATGCTCTTGAGGGAAGAATAGGTCTCCGCGGCCATCCTGAGGCACTCGGAGAAGCTGGAAGCCCCTGCGGGTATGATCATGCACTCCTGGACCTTCAGATCGCCTCCGGCGTGCTTTCCCCCGTTGATGATGTTGAACATGGGGACGGGCAGGGTGACGTGGTCCTTCCCTATGTACTCGTAAAGCTGCTGGTTGCTGACGAACGCCCCCGCATTCGCCACTGCGAAAGATACGGCCGTGGTCGCGTTCCCGCCGATGGACTTCTTGTTGTCGGTGCCGTCAGCCTCCACCATGGCCATGTCTATGGCCCTCTGATCCGTGGGATCCATGCCCACTATCGCCTTGGCCACGGTCGTGCGGACGTTCTCTACGGCCTTCTGGACACCTTTGCCCTTGTACCTGTCTCCTCCGTCACGGAGCTCGTGGGCCTCGTACATCCCGGTAGAGGCTCCGGACGGTGCGATGGCCGAGATCTCGTGACCGTTGACGGTCACGACGGCCTCCACAGTGGGGTTGCCCCTGGAATCAAGTACCTCTCTTGCCCAAACCTTCTCGATCTTTGCCAAAAATCATTCCTCCTTGTATAATGTCATCATACTGGTGAGGACCGCCCTCTCGTTCTTCTTGAGGACCTCCCCGTCCACGGATGCCAGAAATGTGAATTTGTGTTTCTCGCCTCTGAGCGCCAGGATCTCCTTGAGCGCCACGAACGTCCTGTCCATGCCGCAATGGTCGATGATATTGTCCAGGTCGTCCAATGCGACCACCGGGTATCTGGAACCCTCTATGAATCCCCTGACCATGTCGATCATCGTACCCAGCGGATAGAAGTTCCCTTTGAGGGTGTATACCTCGGCCCCCTTGTCGAGACCGAACCTCTCTCTGGCGACCTTCGCCCTGGAGGCGGTTATCAGAAGCATGTCGTACCCGGCCATCGAGAACGTCTGCATGATATCCAGGACGGTACGGGGATTCTCTTGGAAGAATACGTACGACTCCCCGTAGGTTATCCCCCTCCTGACCAGCTCGTCGTTGGGATTGGCCATCATTCTGCCGCGGTCCGCATCCACTATGCGCTTGTCCTTGGGAAGGGCGGCGTTGATCGCATCGACCAACATGGATGTGGTGAATGGCTTCACAAGTTCGGCCTTCACGAAGATGCAGCTTTCCGGTACGGATTCGGTGCTGTTCCTTATGACGATGATGGCGGGACCGTTCTCGGCCCTCTGTCTGCGCCCTTTCTTGCTCTCGGGCTCGGCCTCCCAACTCTCCAGATCGTCTATGAAAGACATCCCGGTGCCGTCGGAGACGGCGGTATCGAGGATGACGATACGATGATCTCTATCCGTCTGGATGGTGGCCATCGCCTCTTCGACGGTGTTCACGGCCGTATGTTCGATGCCGTTCTTCTCGAGGACGTCCATGAGCATGGTCTTCATGCCTTCCCTGTCCTCGATTATCAGAGCCTTCATCTGGAACCTCCTGGTCGCTTCCCCATTTTGGTTAAAATATATTAAAGGTGGGAAGACGGATGGATGACAATCTGACGACCGACAAAGTCAAAACTAAAAGATACCGATTTACAGTATCGAAACGATTTCGAAGTACCCAACGGGCCAGGGATGGATGATCCCCGGCCACGTCGGATGAGACCGCGAAGCGGTGCAGAAAGCTTACTGCTTCCTGCTCTCTTTTGCCTTCGGCCTCAGGTTGCTGTATCCGCATTTGCGGCACTTGGTCGCCTTGAGCGGGTTCGTCGCATAGCAGTTCATGCAGACGGACTTGTCAAGGAGCCTGTGCTCAGCCTCTTTGAAACGGGCCATTTGTTATTCCTCTGGCAGACCAATAGGCAAGCAATATAAAACCCTTACCCAATCAATCTCCTCTATCCTCTTTCTTCTTACGAGGGTTCCTGAAGACTGTGGTGTCGGCCACATCTATGGCCGTACGACCTTTCATGATGAAAGTAGCCAGGATGACCATTATGACGCTTCCCACGAGGTCCGCCCTCAGATCGTCCAACGTATCGAAGTCCCCGTAGACCATCACGCTCTGACCCACCAGGACATCGACGTATCCCTCCATGACCTCCCATATCCCTCCGAAGGCAAGGGAGATCATCAGGGTGTAGCAATGGATGGCCGCATTGGAACCCAGCGTGACATGGGCGGGGGAATGCTTCTCTATGAGACACAGTGCCAGAAACACTATCGCACCGACGCTCATGGACGACAGTACGTGCCCGAAGAAGCCCCACCACGGGATGTCCGGGTCCATGTAGAACCCGAGGCACAGGGAGATCGTGTAGACGTACACGTCGGCCATAAGCAGGAAATTGAACCACCAGGGCATCTTGACCGCACCCACCAGCCTGAGGACCGGGATGACGCACGATATCAGCGCGAAGGCGATGCAGGTGGCCTCCAGATACCATGCGGGATGCCATCTGAGACCGCGGGCAATATCCGCCGCCACCGTCCAGAACATTATGGCGAAGATGATCTCCTCTATGATCCAGACGGCGATGGTGAACTTCCTGTCCCCCTCCTCGGTCATGTGGATCATTCCGACACCTCCAGATATTCGCGGGAAAGCACGAACTTCTTCCCCTTCATGTAACGCACGATGACGACGGCCGCCACCAGGGACAGGACGAGCCCGGTGAACAGGTATGCGAGCTCGTCTACGAAGAAGAACGTCTCTCCGAGCTGGTCCTTGTTGAACAGGGATATGGCCACCAGCATGAGGGATGTGAACGCCTCGCTGTTGAACACGAGGAACCCTCCGATGAGGAACCTGTTGAGTCTGGATCCGAACAGGACCGTTATCCCCATGGTGGCCACATATGCCAGAGGGTAGGATATGCACCATGTCGCCACACCTTCGATGTGGGCGTAGATCTTCTTATCCGTACTGAATACGCCCTCCAGGTTCCCGTCCGCATCCACCACGTATGAACTGTAGATATTCCCTGTGAAGTTCAGGACATAAAGGAGTACGAACGACATGACCATCATTACAACGGCCGACAGGAGCGGGGCCCGAGGATCCACCAGTCTGTCCCTGCTGCAGTACAGGAGGACCGCATACAGCACCAAGGCTATCGCCGCATACATCGTGACAACGGTATCGTCCTCATAAAGACCCAGCGCGATGAGGAATGCCGCTATCGCGATGGAAATGTAGTATGCAGCGATCTTTTTCATTAACGGGGGGCATCGACAACGTACTTAAAAAACTAAGTAGGAGGAGCCCTCACTCCGGTGCCCTCGCCTTCCTGCGGAAGAGCTTCCCGCGGTCGTTCTCTATAAGTCTCATCGTAAGACCCAGATAGAGCACCACCATCATTATGTTCCTCATCAGGAGGATCAATATCCCCAATGCCGACATGGCCTCGCCTTCCCCTCTGAAGCCGAAATTCACAAGGAAGTCCAACTGTGTCAGCACCTCCCCTATGACGAACAGCTTCATCATGGTGTCCTTCTCCTCCCTCTTCCCCGGGATCACATACAGAAGAAGGACGAAAGGTATGAGCCAGACCATATACTGTCCAGAAAACACGGTGGATACCAGTATGAATGTCATCATGGCGATGGTCAGGACGAGACACGTATCTGGCCGCAGCTTGCTCTTATCCAGACCGCTTCTCAAGGTCCAATACGCATAATGTGCATACAGAAGGACCAGGACGACCGCCATCAGGGGAAGCATCAGACCGGAGAAGATATCCGGCAGGGATCCGTATATGTTGTCCGACCCGAAATCGAACCCATACGATACGTCTGTAAGACCCAGCAGAGCCGTGAACTCGATCAGGGAGGCGATGACCGACTCCATCTCCAGCGGGCGGTCGGTATGGTACTTGGTGAAGGAAAGAGGGTCCGCACCGCACAGATAGAACAGTGCCAGCACCGCAAGGCCTGTGATGATGAAGGCGGCCACCCCCTTCAGGGCCCCCATCCTCTCGCCCTTGGCCAACATGTATATTGCGAGGATCGGGAAGAATATCGCAGGATACAGCTTCACGGTGGTGGCGAATGCCAACACCACGAAGGCCCACGTATACTTCCTATCCATCGCCAATATCAGTGCCAGGAACGTCAGGATCATGGGGATCATGTCGAACCTGTCCGTCAGGAACTCGAACATCAGGAACATCAGGACCGAGTAGAGTGCCATTATCCTGAGACGGTCGTGACCCATCCTGTCCGCCAGACGTTCGCTGCACCACAGACCCAGGATGAAGAACAGACCGGTCATGACTATGAATGCGACCTGATATCCGGCCACGGATGGCGCGAACATCCTGGGTATGAAAAGGAACAGGTATGCCATGGGCGGATATTCCCATGTACGCCACTCGTCATATGCCCAGACCTCTTCCGTATACGGGAATATGCCGTTCGCCATGGCATCCGCATAGGGGAAATAGCCGTCGCATACGCTGGAAGGCATATCCGTAAGGTACACGACCGCGAACAGGATCGCACTCAGGACCGCATATATGCCTATGAACAGGATGTAGTTCCTCTGTCTTCCGGTGATGTTGACGTCCAATCCCATAGCCCCCTGATCAATAGACTCACGGCAGCAACGCCCTCTGCTGACGGAGGTCCCCGTACTTGTCGTCGGATATGAATCCCATCAGCTCGTGGGTCAAATAGTCTGGCATGATGGCATCCACGATCTCGTTCACCCTCCTGCTTGAATATGGGCGGTGCTGGTCTATACCATTCGCCCTTTCGAAGGCGTCATGGGCGAAGTGCTCCCACTCCTCGCCTTCGGCCCTTCTGCGGGGAACGAACGTCCTCCTGTACTCGGCGGTGGTGCTGAGCTGGAGATGCATATGCCTTATCCTGTCCTTCATATCCTTCGGATAACGGTCGATTATGCTCATGACCGCATCTATGGCGCTTTCCTCGTCGAATGCATCGTCACATGTATTCATCATATGACCGGTGTCGAGGGTGAATCCCCAGTTGTCGAACTCCAGCTTGTCTTCCAGGACCCTCCATTCCGAAGGACTCCTCAGTTTGAGGCCCTCCCACCAGAGGTTCTCGAAAGAAAGACGGAACGGCGGCTCCCCTCCGGGATATCCCGCCACGACACGGTTCACCATCTCGGCGAAATCGGAGATTATCGCGAGATCGTCGCTCTCGTGTTTCCTGCAGAGGACCTGACGCATGTCGGTGTTCCCGGCATGCAGCACCCCGTAGGCCGGATGGAGGACTGACGCGCAGTCGATCCCATGGCGGAGATTGGCCACCATGTCTTCCCTCGTCCTTCCGAACGAGAAATACCTCGGGTCGTCGTTCTCCCCGTCGTACCTGCGTCCCTCCCATGCCGAATGCCAATCCAAGGAATAGGGCAGATGGACGGATACCACCTCCGGTACTGCGTAGTACGGATCGACTTTCTCGAACAGGGTGAAAAGTTCGAATCCGTCGAGCCCGAAGGCCGACAGCCTGTGCCGGAGGTCTCCTTCCCCGGGGAAATCGGAGAACCTGTCGAAGACGGACCAGCTGAACAGGTGCTTCATCACACCAGCTCGAAAGCCGCATTGAGGACGGCCTCGACGGCGGCGATCTTGCTGCTGCCGCCGCCTACGATGATTACGTCGTCGGCGGTTATGCCGGTGTCCTTGCGGATCTTATATGCCAGTTCGGGAGTCTGCTCGTCCATGTTCCAGTCGGGCGGGATCATGAGTTTCCCGTCGCGGATGACGATGGTGGTGCAGCCTTCCGCACCGGCCTTGATGCCGGCGTCGCGCTGCTGCATCCCGTTGACTATCTTCGAGGAGGCACCATAGACTATGACTCCCTGTGTGAAATCCCCCACGACGGACCCCTGGAGGTCCACGTCGATCAGCCTTACCGGGATCTGGTCCAGGAAAACGAGCCCGGCCTTCGTTATGGATATCCCGGTCTGTTTGATCTGGACGAAGTTCCATTCCCTGAACTTGTCCAGAATGCGGCGCATGCTTCCTTCGCCGACACCGGCCTCCTCTGCGAGCTTCTTCCTTCCGATACGTTTCCCATCGGAGAGGACGTACAATGCGTAGTAGACGTTCGCGTCGGTGAAACGGAACATTGGCCCGAAGGCCGGTATATCCATTATCTTCATGTTGTTTGACTCCCACACGGACGTCCGGAGACGGCCGTGTGGGGAGGCCGGACTCAGAACGTCCTGATCTTACCGTTGATGATAAGTTCTGAAACCTTATCAATGTTGTCTAACCAATCAGCGGCGATCTCGTACGCCTCGTCCTTCCACTTATTAAGCTTGGGACTGTCGGCGGCGTTCTCGTTGATGATGTCGATGTTGGCGTTCAGCGGGTCGGAGATGGTGTGTCCGATCTGGGACAGCAGGCGCACGTGGATCTCGGCGTCCGCCTTGACCTTCTTGGCCACGTCCTTCGCGATCATGGTGGAGAGGACGTTGTAGATCTTTCCGACATGGGTAATCGGGTTCTTTCCGGAGGTGGCCTCCATGGACATGGGCCTGAAGGGGGTGATCAGACCGTTGCACCTGTTTCCGCGTCCGACGGAACCGTCGTCTCCCATCTCCTGGGAGAGTCCGGTAACGGTGAGGTAGTACACTCCCCTCTCGTAATCGTCTCCGGTGTTGACATCGACGACGAGGTTCTCCCCGTCACCGTATTTGTCGATGATCCCCGCTCCGAAATCCTGGACGGATTTGGTGAGGTCCTCGACCGCACTCTTGTACGAGGTGGGGTCGTCGATGAACCTGTCGACCATGGCGCAGGCGATGGTCATGGTTATGTCCTTGCCGACCCTGCTGCACATGACCTTGACGTCCTGTCCGGCCTCGGGGATCTTCTTCTTGAGCGCCCCGTTGATGTACCTCTCGGTCTGGAAGGTCAGCTCGTCGGTGACGGAGAAGGGCGCGAAGCCAACTCCAAAGGAGGTGTCGTTGGACAGGTAGTTGGAGGCCTTGTAGACGCCGGTGAGGTCGTCGGAACCCATTCCGAGCTTGGTGTCGAGGATGACGTCGGAATCGATGTCGAGGTAGGGGTAGGTCTTCTTCAGATACTTCCTGACGCCTTTGAGGGCGGTGGACTCGACGGGGAGCGATACCTCCTTGCCGTCCTTCTCGATGTATGTGGTGGCACGGCCGTCCATGAGAATGTAGACGGGCTTGACGATCTCTCCTCCGCCGAACTTGGGGGCGGAAATACCGGCCACGACCTCGGTCTGGTCGGTGTTGTGGTGGAGAACGTGTCCGACCTCTTTGATGTACATCGCGCAGAGGGACTCGCTGACGGTCTCGGCGACACCGTCCGCGACGGAGTCGGGATGTCCGATTCCTTTCCTCTCGACGATCTCGATCTGCCTCTTGGGTACAGGGACCTGGTTGATCCCGTTGACATAGATGTTCTTCTTTCCGGACATAGTGCATCACTTTGAGCGATATGCTGCTGTTCAGAAAGATATGTTTAAGGTTTATAATATTGGTTGACGGAAGTATTCTAATAAGAATAAGTAGATGCGCTCAGACATGAAATTCCCACCGGCATCCGACATCCGCAGAATGAGGAAGGCGATGGATGTGACCCAGACGGAACTGGCGAAGCAGTCCGGGGTCAGCCAGAGCACCATAGCGAAGATCGAGAGAGGAAGGATCTCCGCAAGTTACGACACCGTGGTGAAACTCTTCGAGACCCTGGACGAGATGGCCAAGGGAGGGAAACACGACGTCACCGCCGCCGATGTGGCATCGAAGGACATAGTGAGCGTTCAGAGCACCGACAGGGTCCGCGTGGCATCGGAGCTCATGAGGACCGCCGGATTCTCGCAGCTGCCCGTCCTTAAGGGGGATACCCCCGTGGGCAGCATCTCCGAGAGGAGCATATTCGAGAAGATAAGGTCGGGGAAGACCATGGACGACATCAAGGATGCACCGATATCCACCATCATGGACGACTCCTTCCCCGTGGTGAACGAGAGCACCCCCATGTCGTCCGTCACGGCCATGATGAGCGACTGCAATGCGGTCCTCGTGGCCAGGAAGGGGAAACTTGTCGGAATGATCACGAAGGCCGACATCCTCAAACTGATCTGACGCCGGAACCGGTCACACGATAGCGTTCCATGTCGGAGGGCGCATAGGTCCTGGGGAATACGGCCCTGGCCTCCCCGAGGACCTTCTCCGGCTCCTTGTAGCGGTTGCTGATATGGACCAGCATGAGCGTCCCGCATCCGGCGTCTCTGGCCAGCGAGGCCGCCTGCACGGCGGTGCTGTGGAAATGCTCCTCGGCGAGCGACGACTCCTGCTCCATGTATGTGGATTCATGGATGAGTACGTCTACCCCCTCCACCGCATCTCTGACACTCTGGCACATCCTCGTATCTCCCGTATAGGCGACCGAGATCCCCTTCTTCGCAGGATCCGATATGTCCCCGAGCCTCACCCCGTTCACCTCTCCGCCGTCCTCGATCACGGAGAAATCCTTGCCTTCTATGCCCAGGGATGCGGCCTTCTTCGCATCTATCCTCCCGCGGACGTCCGGCTCCCTCAGGACGTACCCCTGGGAGGTTATCCCGTGCTCCGTGGCGAACACGGAGACGGTCATGTCTTTCACAGCGACCACATCGCCGGGGGACACGTCCCTTGATTCCAGATCGTACTCCAGATCCCCCTCGCAGATATCCAGACAGGTCCTGAGCGCCTCGGAGAATCCCTGAGGACCACATACTATGAAGGGGTCGCGCCTGCCCATCATGCCCATGGTCTGGAGAAGACCTGGCAGCCCGTAGAAATGGTCTCCGTGGAGATGGGTCACGAATATCGCCCTGATCTTCATGAATGAGAAGGGGGAGATCATGAGCTGACGCTGGGAACCCTCTCCGCAATCGAAAAGTACTATATCGGGCCCCCTGCGGACCGCGACGCAGGGAAGGGCCCTGTCCTTGGAAGGGACGCTGGCGCCCGTTCCGAGGAAAAGAATGTCCAACATCTCAGTAGATGGAGTCGATGGACCTGTCGGTCTTCGTTTCCTTCTTGTACTGTTTGTAATGCTCTTTGCACAGATGGACGTTGCGGGCATCCATGTTCTTGAGCCTCAAGGTGCATTTTGCAACCTGTTTCATGTTGAGTGACCTTTCGGCCTCGCAACTGCAACCTTCTACGTCGCAGATATCGGTCTTGGCCCCGTGGCCTGCTGTTCCTGACATGATCACCCCTATCGATGTGCGACTATTAATAATTTCGACGGTGAAAACAATGACCCAGATGATCAAATAGCGTTGGCATCCGAACGTTCTGACGCATACATGAACGCCCTCCCTTCCTCGGTCAGGGAGTATATCCTCCATCTCCGCCAGGGCCCGTGTTTGACCAATCCGGCCCCTTCAAGAATATCCAGATGGTAGGATATCCTGGATTCGGACATCCCGGTCAATACCTTAATGGCGGAGGGACACAGGTCCGCACCGGCAAGTATGTACATGATCCTCAGACGGACGGAAGAAGAAAGGGCCGCGAATATCTGGCACTTCTCGGTCAGAACGTCCTCCGACGGAAGACCCCGGACGATCTTATCGATCCCTCCGGCACGCTCCACCATCCCTCCGACCTCATCCGGTACCTCGGGAATACCATCGAATGTCTCTGAACCGCACATGTTCTCCGACATATGGCAAGGAATTGATTTCAAAAATATTTGAAATGAATCCATTTCCAATCCAAATTCTTTATTACGATAGGTATATACTACGTGCAATGACGAAAATCGCCCCCTCCATGCTGTCTTGTGATTTCTCCAGATTAGGCGAAGAGCTCGTAAGGGTAGAAAAGAGCGGAGCCGACTGGGCACATCTGGACGTCATGGACGGCATGTTCGTCCCCAACCTTACATTCGGAGCACCTATCATCAAATGTGCCAGACACTGGACGGATATCCCATTCGACGCCCATCTGATGATCGAGGACCCCGTCAGATACATAGAGGATTTCGCCAAGGCCGGATGCGACTCCATCACCGTCCACACGGAGGCCGATGGAGATATAATGGCCGCGGTGGACAAGATACACGACCTGGGACTGAAGGCCGGCATCACCATGAACCCCCCGACGGACGTACATGACCTCGACAGATATCTGGATAAGGTCGACCTCGTCCTCATAATGACCGTCAACGCGGGTTTCGGCGGACAGAAGTTCCACGAGGAATGCATTCCCAAAATAGAATATGTGAAAAAATGGGCCGAGGACCACAACCCGGGATTGGAGATATCTGTGGACGGCGGCATAAACCGCGAGACGGGGAAGAGGTGCGTAGAGGCGGGAGCGAACGTCCTCGTAGCCGGATCGGCCCTCTTCAAACTGGACGACATGTCCCAGGAGATCTCCCTCTGGAAGGGCTACGGACCGGATGCGGAGAGATGAGATGGGAGTCAACCTTTCGGATCTGACCGAGCCGAAGAGCATGGAGATGGAGGACCTTCGCGGGAAGAAGGTGGCCATCGACACGTACAACATAGTATACCAATTCATGTCGGCCATCCGCCAACCCGACGGGTATCCCCTCTGCGACAGCAAAGGGAGGACCACCTCCCACCTGACGGGACTCCTGCACCGCACCGCCAGCCTGATAGAGGCCGGCATAGAGCCCGTATTCGTATTCGACGGAAAACCCCACCCCCTCAAACAGGCCACTCTGGACGGCAGGAAGGAACGCAGGGAGAAGGCCGAACAGGAGTGGAAGGACGCCGTGGAAAGGGGCGACATGAAGACGGCCCACACCAAGGCACAGCAGACCTCCAGGATGACCGACGAAGTCAAGGAGTCGGCCAAGGAACTCATCAGATATATGGGGCTGCCCATAGTGGATGCCCCCTCGGACGGGGAACAGGAGGCGGCATACATCTGCCGCAGGAAGGACGTATGGGCGACCGCCTCGCAGGATTTCGACTCCCTTCTTTTCGGGACCCCCGTCCTCCTCCGGAACCTCACCATGACAGGAAGGAGGAAGGTCCCCGGCAAGGACATCTACCGCGAGATCAAAACGGAGGTCATCGATTCCGAGGAATTCCTCCGGAACCTCGGGATATCGAGGGAGCAGTTAGTGGACATGTGCATCCTCATGGGCACGGACTTCAATACCGGCATCAAGGGCATAGGTCCCAAGAAGGCTCTGAAGCTCGTGAGGGACAATGGGGATCTGGAATCCGTACTGCGGAAGATCGGGGAGGACATCCCGGACTACCAGGAGATAAGAGGGATCTTCCTGGATTACGAAGGCTCCGACGACTATTCCGTGGAGCACGGGCCCTTGGACAGACAGGCGGTCGTCGATATGCTGACATCCTACGATTTCTCCGCGGACAGGGTGAACTCGGCCCTCGACAGGATCGAAAGTGCCAGAAAATAGGAGGAACGGAAGCGCAAGCAGAAGGCCCTCGACGCATGGTTCTGATGTTCCGTCCTCAAAAGACTGATAATTACCTATATAACGATGGAGCGGATGGGTCGTCCAAGAGCGGGACAAGATAGCTCCTGCTCAGAAGGACGAGCGATGATAAAGCAAATCCAGGGAAATTATTCCGCCCCCAAGGTGGAGAAGGAGGTCCAGGAAGAATGGGCCTCGGAGCATGCTTACGAAAAGACCAAACAGCTGAGGGAGAACGGTCCCAGATTCTATTTCCTCGATGGACCGCCCTACACCACCGGTTCCATCCATCTGGGAACCGCCATGAACAAGACGGTGAAGGATATCCTCATCAGATACTGGAGGATGAACGGATACAACGTCCGCGACCAGCCCGGTTTCGATATGCACGGTCTGCCCATCGAGGTACAGGTCGAGAAGAAGATCGGCGTCCACTCGAAGAAGCAGATCGAGGAGGAGATCGGGATAGACAACTTCGTGAAGACATGCCAGGACTTCGCCAAGGGACTCCATGCCAGCATGACCGACGCATTCAAGCAGCTCGGCGTATGGATGGACTGGGACCACCCCTATCAGACGCTCAAATTGGATTACATGGAATCCGCATGGTGGACCGCCAAGAGGGCGTACGAGCGCGGACTGCTCAAGGACTCCAGCAGGGTGGTCACCTGGTGTCCCAGATGCGAGACCGCCCTCGCCGAGGCCGAGATCGACTACTGGGACGAGACCGACCCCTCCGTCATGGTCAGATTCCCCCTGAAGGACGAGAAGGACGTATCCCTCCTCATATGGACCACCACCCCTTGGACCCTGCCCTCCAACATGGCCGTCGCCGTCCACCCGGACGAGACGTATGCGAAGGTCAGGATGTCCGGAGAGAAGGGATCCGAGGACGTCATAGTCATGAAGTCCCAGGCGGAGTTCGTGATGCAGAAGGGAGGATACGACAGCTTCGAGATCCTCGAGGAAAAGGTCGGAAAGGACCTCGTCGGCACCGCATACATCCCGCCGTTCGAGATCGGAGACGGTCTCAAGAGGACCGAATACACCTACAAGGTCGTCGATGCGGCCTATGTCGAGAAGGACAACACCGGTCTCGTCCACACCGCCCCCGGATTCGGACCGGACGACTTCGAGACCGGTAAGAGGTACGGTCTGGTGCCGTTCTGCCCCGTCGACGAGTCCGGAAGATTCACCGGGGACTTCCCGATGATGGCCGATAAGAAGGTCAAGACGATCAACGAGGATATCATAAAGCACCTGGAGGAGAACGGTCTCCTTTACAACACATCCAAGGTAAAGCACAGGTACGGACACTGCTGGAGATGCAAGACCCCCATCATCTACAGGAACACCCGCCAGTGGTTCATAGACGTCCCCAAGGTCAAGGACACCATGCTGAAGGAGGTCGACCGCGTCAAATGGACCCCCGATTGGGCAGGTGCCGCCAGGGAGAAGAACTGGGTCGACGGGGCACGCGACTGGTGCGTATCGAGGCAGAGGTACTGGGGGATCCCGCTCCCCGTCTGGGAGTGCGAATGCGGCGAAAAGAAGGTGGTCGGACAGTACTCCGAACTCGAAGAGGGGGAGGGATACACGAAGGGCATGGATACCCACAGGCCGTGGATCGACAAGGTCACCTTCAAATGCCCCAAATGCGGCAAGGATATGCACAGGATCCCCGATGTCATGGACGTCTGGTTCGATTCCGGCGTGGCCGCATGGGCGGACCTCGGATATCCTGCCAAGAAGGACGAGTTCGAGAAATGGTGGCCTCCGAAGTTCATAGTCGAGGCCCAGGACCAGACGAGAGGATGGTTCTACACCCAGCTGGCGTCCGGTGTGGTCTCGTTCGACAGAGCCCCTTACGACGAGGTCATGATGCACGGGTGGATGCTCGACTCCAAGGGAAGGAAGATGTCCAAATCCCTCGGCAACGTCGTCACCCCCGAAGAGGTCATCGCGGAATACGGTGCCGACGCCCTCAGATACTACATGATAATGGTGAACGCCCCCTGGGAGGACACCGCTTTCCAGAAGACCGGTCCCAAGGACGCATGGAAAGTCCTCAACACCCTCTGGAACGTCGTCAACTTCGCCGCGATGTACATGTCCCTCGACAAGTACGAACCGTCGGAGCACACCCTCGAATCCGTGAAGGCGGATATGAGGGACGAGGACCTCTGGATGCTGTCCAGGACGGAGAAGATGAAGAAGGCCGTCACCGACGGAATCGAGAGCAGGGAACTCCAGAAGGTCGCCCGCGCCCTGACCGACTACATCATGGAGGACCTCTCCCGCTGGTACCTGCACCTCATCAGGGACAGGAGCTGGGACGAGGAGTCCACGGCCGACAAGACGGCCTCCTATTACATGTTGCACAGGGCGATCATGAGCACCGCGGTGGCCCTCGCACCCATCTGTCCGCACATCTCGGAAAAAGTCTACAGGGCCATGGACGGGGAGAAACTCTCCGTACACATGGAGGACTGGCAGAAAGCCGACATGTCTCTCGTAAACGAGGATCTCGAGCACAGCATGCACCTGATCCAGAACATCATCGAGATCGTCGCCACCGAGAGGGGAAAGATGGGCAGCAAGCTCAGATGGCCGCTCAAGGCGATCTACATCCGCGGGAAGGATGCCAAGGTCAACGCCGCGGTGAAGGTATTCGACGAGGTGCTGGCACAGCAGGGTAACATCAAATCGGTCGATTATCTGCCCGAGGGCGGGGAGGTCATCGGCAAGGACGACGTGGAACCCGTCCCCTTCGACGAGGGAGAGATCTTCATCGATTTCGAGATCACCCCCGAGATCGAGGCCGAAGGTTACGCCAGAGAACTCATCAGAAGGATCCAGCAGATGAGGAAGGACATGAAGCTGAATGTGGACGAATACATCAACGTCGACGTCAAGGCCGAACCCCACCTCGTGGACCTTTTCAAGACCTGGCAGGACCATATCTCCGCAGAGGTCCGCGCCAAACAGATCGAGTACACCGACGAACCGGCCGGAGATTCCGTGAAAGACTGGGACATCACCGGCAAGAACATCACCATCGGTGTGACCTCGTCCAAGATCTGACGGGGATGCGGCCGGGGAAACCCGGCCGTCCCCTAAACGATTTCGTTAAAAGTGGCCTCTTGCCTCTGTTTTTGTTTGCTTACTTCAAACGAAGCAAGAGGCCACTTTTAACGGAGGAAACCTCTTATTCTTTTCCAAGAATGTACATTATGGCCTCGTTGGCCAGGGTCATTCCGAATATGGCAGGTATCGTCGGCATCGAGCCCAGGATGCTCTTCCCGTTCTCATCCTTCTCCGTAGGGACGGCCACCGGCCTCTCCAAAGAATATACGCATGTTATGAGCGAGGTGTCGCAGCCCCTGAGCTCCCTGCGGACCCTCGCCGCCACCGGGCATACCGACGAATCCATGACGGGGGCGATACGCACGGCCATTGGGTCGGTATGCAGCGCCGCACCCATGGAAGAGAACGTCCTTATGCGTCTGGCACATGCTTCGCGGAGCAGACGGACCTTCATCCCTATCGTATCTATGGCATCCACGAGGACGTCGGGACCCATGTCGAGTATGGCAGGTATGGTATCCTCCGATACGAGGACGTCCATGGACTCGATATCTATGACGGGATTTATGCTTCTGGCACGTTCGCAGGCGACCTCCGCCTTAGGCCTTCCGACCGTCGCAGTCGTGGCGAGGATCTGACGGTTCATATTGCTCTCGGAGAACACATCCTTGTCGACCACACGTATGTGGCCCACCCCGGCCCTGACCAGACCTTCCAGCGCATATCCGCCCACTGCCCCGCAGCCGCATAATACGACCTTGGCGTCACGGAGACGGCGGACCCCGTCATCACCTATGATCAGCCTGGTCCTCTCGTTCATACCTGCACTCATCCGACCGTCCTCTCCAGATTCTCATAAGTATTCCGGGCCAAATCATGCGGCGGACACCCCTTCACATCGGCCATGGACCTCACGAAGTCCCCCATACCCGTAAAAAACCTTCCCTGATGGGGAGCGTCCGATTCCAGGAGAAGACGGTCGTCCGGGATGAGATCCAGAAGACGGCGGACCTTGTCCTTCGAACGTGCCAGTATGCGCGGCGACAGGGAGAACATGCATCCCAGGTCCAAAAACGGCTTCACATAGCTCTCGGACGAGAACGAATGCAGTATTATCCCTCTGCACGATCTGCCATGGGTGCGTATGGCATCCAGGACCTGCTTCTCCGCTCCCACCATGTGTATGCTGACGACCCTGTCCATCGACGACGCCGCATCCAACTGTCCCGTGAAGGACGGCATCTGCTCCGAGACGTCCCCCTTCTTCGAATCGAGTCCGATCTCCCCTATCTGACAGGATGAAGACTTCTCCAGGATCGATAGGAAACGCTCCTCCACGGAAACGTTCCAGCACCCGCAGTTCCACGGATGTACCCCTATGGAGGGGACCACGGTCCGGGAGGAAAAGGAAAGTTGGAGGTCCCATTCGCCGGGATCTGCCGTACATGATACCGCCCGGGTAAGCGAGTCGAAGTCCCCGTAGTTTCCGGGAAACCCCGTCTCGCACATGTGGAGATGCGAGTCTGTAAGAAAACGGATATCCGCCATTGCGACCTCGGGAGGGACGGACCCCGGAGGGCCGTCCCCGTCAGAAGTTCTTGACTATCCTCTCGACACCGTCCACGAGTCCGTCGCAGGAGACCTTTCCGCGGTCGACCCAAACGAAATCGGTGTTCTCGGAATTCAACTCCACCTTGTCGGAGGACACCTTGTATAGGAAAGGATGGACGTTCCATACGACATCCCCCTCCCTCACATAGAAGTGGGTCTGGGATGCGTCGGGGAATCCGACCTTGATCCCGGTCTCCTCCTCGATCTCCCTTCTGGCCGCCTCTGCCGGATTCTCCCCCGGCTCGACCCGCCCGGACACCAGAGACCATTTTCCAGGGAACGAATGCGCATCCTCCGGCCTGCGGAGAAGGAGGACTTTGCCACCGCACTCGAGTACGGCGGATACCGTGGAATATGTCTTGACGTTCTTTATCTCCACATATCCCCTGTTCCCGTCCACGGCTACGGTGTCCCCGTCCCTGACGAGGGATACATCGATATTGTCGACCATGGGCACCGATGAGATCACGGCGCCGGTCGTGACTATCGTCTCGGCACTCCTGTTGACAAGTGCCAGAGGTGCGTGTCCCTGCACCTTCAGATCGTATACCACATACGATCCGACCGTCGATCCCTTACCGTTGGGGAACAGGAAGACCTTTCCTGCGATGTTTCCGTCGCGCACGTTGAAGTTCCCCGTCTTGCCGTCGACCCCTCCGAGGAAACTGAAGGCCTCCCCGTACGTTATCGCCTCACCCTCCGCGTATCCGGGGGAGATGGCGCGTCCTTTCATGATCATTCTATCACCTTCAGCAGGTCGGAGATATCCGCGAACTTCACCTTCTGGGAACAGAGGGTCGGCAGATAGTTGCCGGCCTTGGCGGAATTGGTGGCCGTCCTCTGGAACGTGCCCTCTATCGGGGCCACGACCATGCAGGTATCGGCCAGTACGGGACCGAACTCCTCCATTATCCTGACATCATCCTGGCACTGTGAACGGACGGACTCGGACGTACAGAACCACACCTCCACATCCTTGTTCTTTTTCTTCTTCCCTTTGAGAAGGGCTGCTATGTCGTGCATCTCCTTGGGAGTGAGGTGGGGGCATCCCAATGCGATGAGCTGGACGTCCTCCACCGTGTTCAGCTTGTCATAAGCCGCCTTCCTCTCCGCATCCCCGATGGATATGTGCTCGAGACCGGAGACGTCGAAGTCCCCGGCCTCCGGGGTACACCCTTCCGCATGCCAGAGGGCCACCGACCCGGCGGCGGCCATAGCCGCCGACAGGGTCTTCGCATCCTCGATCGATATGTCCTTCAGACCCCTGAAATAAGGGATCCCCTTGCCTATGGCCATCCCCACGGCCTGTCCCAGGACGGAATAGTCGAATACGGACCCGCCCATGTCCTCGACGTCTACGACGACGGTGGGTCTCCTGTTCTCGGTAAGATGGAGCCCGTAGTTGGCGGTCTTTCCGAGGATGGCGGCGGCCAACGCCCCGGGTCCGCCCTCCCTGTTGGTCCTGGCCCCGAAATAGGAGTTCACCACGGACAGGGCGGACGACTCCGCCCATGCGACGTGGTCCCCGAACCCGGGGACGTTGTCCCCGATATACGGGGTGCAGGAACACGTCTTCCTGATACCCATCTTCCCATACAGCTCGATGATCTGCAGCTGCTTCTCGGCGAACTCGGGACCGATATGCATCTCCTTCCAACGCTCGCGGTCCATCCCCACCGGGTTGAGGGTGGATGGGACGGATACCTTGGCCCCGCCGGCTACCATGTCCGAGAGGTACTTGAGACCGCCCTCTCCGATCGTCTTATATGAAGCACCCGAAAGGTGGGCGGATGTGATATCCACGAGACTGTCCGCCCCGTAGATCTTTCCGAGGGCGACGACCAGTTCCATGGCCTTCTGGGCACCGGCGCCTTTCTCGCCGTCGAATATGGCCTGCTCCTCATCTGTGAGAATCATACTTCATAATCGCCGTATGGATTATATGGGTTGCTTTCGGCGGACCGCACCCGTCCGTCGATGTTGGCAATTCCATTGATATAGATTGAAGACGAGTCACACCGGACATATGTCCAGAGTGTCCAAGAACCTACGCAGCCCGAGGATGTCCCTCCGCTCCCGCCTTACCGAGGAGCAGTTCCGCAGCACGGATTACCGCAGTCTCTGGACCAAACGCTCCAACGAGGAGTGGATAAAGCACATCGAAAGGGTCAGACACATGAGCGACGACCCGTATCCGAATCCCGGGGATTGGATCGGGCAGAGGGTCGACGAATATTGGATCGACGGCATGCAGGTTTTCTGCTGGGGCAGCAGGCACGAACAGGGGCAGCCCGTCCTCATATATTTCCACGGAGGCGGATTCCTCTATCCTCCCCTCAGGTCGCACTTCGAGATGGTGGACAAGGTCGCCAAAGGCATAGGCGCCAAGGTCGTATTCCCCATGTACGGCAATGTGCCAGACCACAATTACAAGACGGAATTCGCCAAGATCCTGACCGCCTACGAGACCGCGTTCCGCAAGAACCCCTTCTCCCAGATAGTGCTCGGCGGGGACTCGGCGGGAGGAAGCATAGCCCTCGGATTCTCCTACTATCTGCGCGACAGGGGCATGACGATGCCGGAGGGGATACTTCTGTTCTCCCCATGGGTGGACCTCCATACGGACAACCCGGACATAGAGAAATTCGAGAACGTGGACCCGATGCTGGATGCCTGGGGCCTGGGACTTCTGGGTATCTACTGGGCGGACGGGGAGAAGAACCTGGACAACCCGTACGTGAGTCCGATATTCGCGGATCCGAAAGGCATCAGCAGGGTGTTGATCTTCTGCGGCACCCATGACATACTGTACCCGGACGTCATGAAGTTGGACCGGTTGTTCAACGAATACGACATCGACCACAATACCATGGTGTATCCCAACATGGACCACGTCTTCGTCGCATTCCCCATACCGGAGGCGAGGGTCGCACTGGATCAGGCCATACTGTTGCTGAAGGATTGGCTGATGCACCCCAATTGAAGGCGACATGGGACCATCTGGGTCTTTCGATCGAGAAGGCTCTGTCCGATCGCTCAAACCCCCGTAACCCGATCATCGCCAGATTCTTCAGGGAAGCGAAACTGGTCGAGGGTTGGGGCAGCGGTATCGGAAGATCCTTCTCCCTATGCAGGGAATACGGGCTGAGGGAACCAGTGATCCAGGAGATCGATGAGGCGATACGCGTCACCATATTCAGGAAGGATTCGTCACATGTGCCTTCGGATGAACCGACGACTCTTCCACTATCTGATCTGGAGAAGGACATATTGGCTTTGCTGCAAAATGAACCGATGCTTAAAATCCGCGAGATTGCAGCCAATCTGGATACCGGAGAATCAAAGATTAAACACGCAACCGTCAGACTCAAGAAACGTGGCCTGTTGTCAAGGAGCAGTTATAAGCAGTCATCATTATTGGAAAGTAAACCTGTGAGTGGTTGAACTACTGTGAACTTCTAGTGAACTACTGTGAACTTCTAGTGAACTACTGTGAACTTCTAAATTAAGTCAGGTTATATTTGATAACGAAGGAAGCAGTGAAGGAACTGATCTATATAGTCGGTTACAACAAGAAAGAATCATCCAGTTCATTCGTAAAGTCGGATAAGGAGAAGGATTACTCCTTATTTGACTGTAAGATATCCAATATCATACCAGACAGCAAGAAGCCGTATCAAACACCTCTGTGAAATTGGATATGTCAAACCCGTATCCAAAGACAGAAAGACGGTTCCTTATACTGTGACGGATGACAAAACAAAATGGAAAGTATGATTTGTTGTTTAATGTAATTCACCAATTCCTGGTAAACTTGCATCCTTTGGAACGATAGTTGCTGCACCCGTAGAACTTATGCCCGTTCTGATTGGTCTTCAGGATCATCACTCCGCCACACAGCGGACAAGTCATCTCGACCTTCTTCCCATATGCGTCGTTCCTCGGGAACATCTCCTTGAAGAAATCCGACTGGTGACCGTTCTGGGAGACGATATATGTCGTCTCCTTGGCCCTAGTCATGGCGACATAGAACAACCTGCGTTCCTCATCGATCTGACTGTTCTCTCCGCCCAGGAGCATCGGGATGATCATCGGTTCCTCCCTGATGCTGGGGAATCCATATCTTCCGGTCTTGTTGTTGATGGAGAACACTACATCCGCCTGGAGACCTTTGGATGAATGAATGGTCATGAACTTCATATCCAGATCCGAACGGAGCTCGTATGTGATCGTCTTCGAGTTATCGGAGATGTTCTGTTTCCATTCGAAGCCGTCCCCACTCAGCAGTCTTACATCGTGATTGTACCTTCCGAGGAACAGGACCTTCTTCCCTTTTCCGACGAATGAGAGTTTCTTCCCGATCTCCTCGCGTATCTGACCGTCGTCATCCTTGGAGATGAAGAAAACCTTGCTGTCCTTCCCGCTCATCCCTACGAGATCCTTCCGGCACTGGCGGGAGTTCCGGCAGATGAAATCGCTGCTCTTCTTCAGGAGCTCTCCGGAGAAGCGGTAGGTCTTCTCGATCTTACATATCGCGGAAGGTCCCCAGTACTTCTCGAAGTCCAGGATGTACGATACGTCACACCCGTTGAAACGATAGATACTCTGCCAATCATCCCCCACACAGAACAGACGATAATCCTTCGAACTGCGGAGAGATCTGAGAAGATTGTATCTCGACCTGGATAAGTCCTGATACTCGTCGACTATCACATACTTGTACGGATGAATGAACTTCCCCTCACGTACACATCCTGCTGCCATATTCAGTATATCCTCGAAATCGATCTCCCCGTTGTCTGCAAGAGTCGACTGATATGCTTCGTATATCGGCTTCAGAACAGATTCCATCCTCTTCAGCGGTCTCCTGTCCTTGAAGCAATTGGATTTCGGATACACTTCACCCCATGGCTTTCCGAATCCCTTGATGAGAAGTATCGCAGTAGAGAATGTCGATGCTAAGGATTTGAGCATCCTCTCATCCGATTTGAACGTCCTGTCAAATATCGTCTCGGGAGATTCTGGCACATTGTTAATTCCATATTCTTTGAGTTTAGATTCCAGATTGTCGATCAGCGCTCCCTCGGAGCGTTCGTATGCGTACAACTCTATCAACCGGGTGCCATTCTCACGATGGATCTGCCTCTTCCATTCGATTCCGTTCTTGTATTCCTCTGCCGCATTCGGATTGCGGTCGGTCATGAATTTGGCGACATTACCGCTACGATCGATTCCGAAATATTCGATGTATATATTCGTCCCATCGATGTGGAAATCCGGATGGTACTGACCGTACATCGAATCCGCGGTGTCGACACAGTAGGATTCCTCATATGTATATGGGATGCCATCCATCGCCAGACAGTTGGCGATATCGGCCTCCCCGAAGCTCTTGACCCTCTCACCTTTCAAAGTAATCAGCGGATTTTCCCTAAGGTATTCAATAAGCTCCGAACTATCATTGAACCTGTCCTCATCACTAATGGATTCGAAATCGTATGCGATAAACTCATTCAAATTGCGGACGAATTTGGCATCTGTTCTTCTGCGTTTGATCTCCTCTGCAATGAACTCACCTATCTTGATGTTGGATATTTTTGGAACAGTTCCGTTGGCTGATGCAATAATCTTCAGTCCCAGACGATGGAATGTATTGATGTCTACACGCTGTCCGGTTTCAGCCATGATGCGTTTTTTAAGGTCATCTACGGATGCATTGGTGAAAGACAGTGCAAGGATCTCTTCTGGCAAGGCCTTACCAGACTTGAGAAGGTATTTCACAAAACCTACTATGGTGGTCGTCTTTCCTGTTCCAGCACCAGCAATCACGAGTCTAGACCCAACATCGTAGGCGATGGCAGTAAGCTGTTGTTCATCAAGATCGTAACCCTCGATTGGGTTAATGCACTTTCCAACCTCCACAGATTCAAGGCGGGCAAGATCCTGGTTGTGTTCGGCAAGACGTTCAGGATAATTGTCATATATCCTGCTGAAGGCATCAAGATTCGCCTTCAGATGCTTATTGATGAAACCCACTATCGATAGAAGATTTCCGGTCTTGCGATGGATGTCATTATCCAATTGTTCGTATTCTTTGGTTAAAGATGTGAAATCTCTGGGATCGATGAATTCCTTTCCTTCGAGATTTAAGGACAATTCTGCAATGGCCTTGATGGCCCGGTCATTAAGCTTACGGTCTTTGTCTCTCATGCTATCAAATCACCGATTGAAGATTTCCTTCACCTTTGAGTCCAGATTGCCCTCTTTTGCGTATTGCAGCGAATCGCAGAGCTTGATGTTGTATTTCTCGATCTTAATCTCATCGCTGAATCCGAGTAGGAAGGATAATGCGATGCGATAGATGATCTCCGTCGGCGCTAGGCCATAGACCTGCTTGGCAAAGAAAATAACTGTTACCGCTTCTGAAAAACTATATTCAGAAATCGAACAAGTCTGCAAAAAGAGTATGCATTTTGCTACAATATCAGAATACACTGCGTACGCTATGGAATACTTCATTGATCGTTTCATAGATGATGTCGCCCCATATGTGGTAGAAGAACAAAAAAAGAGGCTGAAGGACAATACCCATATGGAAAGGATGGAGTTCGCCAGCGATTATAGTGGCGCAACCACCAGTTGGCAAGCTACTGTTCCATTAGGATTGCTTTTTCAATTCGATAGCATTCAAAATATTTTTCACACGCTTGATCCAACAAACATGATTAGGTACAGTGTGGAGTATTACCTTAAGTGCATAGGACTCAAGGATGGGCTGATTGCAATACTACTCAATAATATGCCCTTACCGGAAGAAAGGCCCCTGCCAGAGATTAAGTTCAAAGAACTAAAATCCGATAAATCCCGAGTTTAACCGATATACCAGATATATGTCGGACTCTTTGCCAATATCTTGAAACGGTAGCCGAAGTGAGTAATACATCGGATTAATTGGTATTCATTCCATCCAGTTTATGATCGTGAATTCGGCACATCTTTCTGAATTTCCCCGATTCCGCCATAGCTCACGCTGG
>ERZ779888.306-NODE-306-length-61758-cov-19.276502_pt1 | contig 61758 bp, 68 predicted proteins | sample MGYA00511245_ERZ779888 | MGnify/ENA primary metagenome ERZ779888 (study PRJEB29588, sample SAMEA2155255) | human gut metagenome | biome: human gut; feature: human-associated habitat; material: faeces | place: Denmark | collected 2008/2010 ...
AGATGCCCCTCCGAAGTATATTCTCAGCCGCATTGAGGTCGCGGTCGTTTACCTTTTGTAAATCAATGTATTACTTTCAAAGCCTGCCATTGTTACGCGCCCACATAGAACGCTGGATCACAGAGAAGTCCTCACGCAATTCATTAATACGTTGGCACATCGAAATAATGTAGTTGTAACGGTCTTTGAACAACTTCTCAACTCCTGCGGTTGAAGTAGTCGAAGACAGGACACACTGAATCCGAGACAGCTCGGAAAGAATCTTCGAGCGAACTCGAACGATGAGAAATTCAGCCGCTACCACAATGTCGAACATCTCCTGTAAGGACATGGAGTCTTGGTTGTTAAGAGTGTCCAGAGCCTCGTCAACAGAGGTGAGCATCTCGCGCAATTTAATATCGAATGCGTTAAACGCAGACTTCAAGGTAGCAGTCTGCTGGGAAAGGGTTACTTGTTCTGCCATTTTCGTAATTGTAAGTCTTCACGTACTCTTGTGGTCTTATTCACTTCTCGGACGTAAGGGATTCCCTTGTCGTCGAGATAGGAGGCCAACTTCATATACGTTTCAGCATCATACTGGGAGCACTCAAAAATAGTCGTAGACGAGTGCAGATCAAGTCGTGAGTTCTTATGAACCTTAGCCGGGATACAATTCAGGTGAACCATCATAGGCAGTTTGCCTTGTAACTCCTGAATAGCACTCACCATAGCGTAGGAGGTCGTAGACGCAAACAGATGTTCAGTATCAAGGCAAAGACCCACCCCGAGGTCAGCCACAGGTAGAATAGCCCGTTTAAGCAGATCAACGGGGTCCCCGAAAATCCTATCTCGCGGACAGGTGTTCACGTTGTTTTCGAAGTAGATGCCCTTAACCGGGTTAGTCTTAATCCAATCGGAAAAGAAGTTCTGAATCGAAGCCAAGGACAATGCCGTAGGGTCTGAGAGGTAATCAATAAGGACCGTCGGGTTATAGATGTCTTTCGAGTAGGCCTTACAGATAAGCGATTCGGGGAACATATCTGTGAGGGTTCCCATCTTATAAGGGGAATCAGTATGGACAACCACCCCGAGGAAGTTATCATTAGGAACGCTCGTCAACTCCGAAATCTCGGTGAGAAACATCGTCTGAACATCCCGAGTGTAAGCCGAATACTTGGTTATGTGGTAATTGTAATCGTAATGGCAGATAACCTTTATCTTCGGGTAGAGCGAGCACACCGATCTCACCATCGTAGCTGACCGACGAACTGTCGGATGGACTCCTGGGTTTAGGGCAAACTGAACTGTATCGAAACAATCCAGCAGAGCCAGATCATCCCGATACGAGATACTGTATTTATTCAACTCAACCTTCATACTCACGTTTTAACAACTGAGTGTAAAACCGAAGTTTACACAAGTCTGGGAAGTGTTTCTTGAAATAGGGATCGAGATCATTGCTATCGATTATGGCTCCTCTTACATTTTGGAGGAGGGACCCACCAAGACGAACCTTAGCCCTCTTGTAATAGAGAGACTCCGAATCAGATAGGACCTTGGAGATAAATGTCTCAACGGCACCTATCGTTCTGGGGATTCCGTTCTTTTCGCAGAACATCATGAACTCCCGGAAAAACGTCTGAGACCCGAGCGACTTGAAAAGTGCATCGATGTCTTCCTGAACCTCCTCGGCAGACAAACCGAAGAACATGAAATCCAAACACTCGGCCACGAACGCTGGACCCTCAGAGTTGATAGTCCTGAACACCTTCTTCCTTGACCGGAAATGAGTCTGGGCATACTGTAACACCTTAGAGCGTATCATATCCGCATCCCAGACTTCATCAAAAATGCGATCACTAAGGAAGACCGCGTTATTATATCGGAAGTCCAAACGTTCTCGATCCATCTTCGTGGTGATGTCCTGTCGGATAATGAAGTTACTGAACTTGAATAGGTTATCCACGAAGGAGTAATTAGGGTAAAGGAACGCGAGGATCGGCTCAAAATCCTTCGATATGTTAATGACCTCTACGGGCATAATCGGCTTCTAACAGGGTTAAACCAAACTTATTCTGACCTACCGCCACGAGTTTCAAGTCATTCGGTAAGTCGAGGTGAAGTTCTACGGCTTGGTAGTCTTTGTTGGACTCCAAGAAGGAATCCACAGATATACTGGGAGTGAGCTTTATAGGGTCCTTCACAACCTGAACGAATCGGGAGAGGAGGACCGGGTCGGGAATATCCTGAGAAGAGTAACAATCGATCATAGGGTTCTCTTCGAGAAGTTTAAGCAACTTACTCATCATCGGCTTGCTGAACGTCGCCAGATCACCGATCATGATAGAGGTATTAACGACGTAACCCTCTTCGAACTGACGTAGCTCCTCAACAGTGTGCAGAAAATTGCACCATCTGGGTCTATTGCGAATAAAGAGTTTCATACATAATAATACGAAGGAAGACCCACTGTCGGCGGGTCTTCCTCACAGGCGGAGATCAGTTTACTCGAAATCGGGGTCTGCTGGCTTCGGCTCATCCTCTGGGCTCCGCCGGGCACGACTGGTGCATGGAGGGCTGTCCTACGGATGAGTCGTTATCGGACACCTCGTCTACCGGCTTAACGTCTACCCCGGTGTCTACTCCGGCAGCGGCTGCATCAGCGATGGACTCCTTCGTGCCAAACATGCAGCGGAGCATGTTCTTGTTGTCAGCATCGAGATGAGCCTGATATGCCTCCTTCTTCAGGGTAAGTCCCTGAGCCTTGATCTTCTTCTCAATCATGGCACGGACGGTCAGGACGTTGGTGTTCAGGACTTCGAGAACGGTGCTCTCGATGGCTGCACGGCACACCTTCGTGAAGTCTACACCCTCGGGGATCGAAAAACGGTTCTTCACCTTCGCATTATCCGGGAAAATGTACCGGATGTCAAGTTTTCCTTGCATAGCAAATAGTATTAAAGTTTAACTGAAAGGTCATTCAACAAGTAAACCACAGGTCCGAAGTTCACCAGATACTCGGGAGCACTATCGTACTGAGATTCACTTTCGGAACTCTGTACGTCGTCCGCAACGATTTTCGCAATGATAGTCGGGATATTGACGTCTGCTGCCACCTGAGCAATAGCAAACGATTCCATATCAAAGGAACAGGGGTCACACCACGGCGTATCGAGTGGAAAGGAGGAGGGGGACACCCACATGTCAGCACTCAGCATGACATTACCCTCTTCGAGGGCCAGCGTATCAATCTTGGATACAGGGAGTTCAAGGGAGGGAACTTCTTTGCTGATCTTGGCGAGACTGTAGTCGATTACGCAGGAAGGGTTTACGAGGTCTCCTATTTCGTGAGGAGCCTTCGCACCACACCACCCACAGGACACCACAGCGTCACAGTTCTGCTGAGTCTCCAAAGCACAGTACTGAGCCGCGTTCACTTTACCGTAACCCGTTACCACGATCTTGTAAGAGAAGTTGAGCGGGCCGCCAAAGGCTAACAGTGAGTCTTTGAGGTACTTCTTCTCGACCTCGGTAGGAACAAAGATAACGAGGTATTTCTTATCCTTTACCATAGCCATAAATTTTAAGAGATTCTACGGCACCACCACAAGGGAAGAGGTGAAGCCACACCTTTCGAGATTCGCGCAGTGAGACATGGCGTAGCCTTGTCCTGAGAGCATATCGATAGTGTGAACCAGAAACGCATCGAGCGTCGCAGGCGCGCATGCAGCCCCGAACTCAGGTTTACCATGATGAGAAAGGATGATGTGCTTGATGAGCTGGAGGTCTCGCGGTTCGAAATAACCGGAGTAACGTTTCTCCACCTCCTCAGCTCCGAGGATGGGGTGAGGGGTGAGTGCAATCGTCTCAGTGTAATCGAACCCGTCATACTCCCTCAACTTGCCGAAGTCATGATAGAGGACACCGATCAAACAGTGAAGCGGATTTACCCGGAAGGGCAGCGCCGTCTGACGGTCTTTCACGAAGAGATGAAGGAGTCGGAGCATCTCGTAAGTGTGGAGAAGAAGTCCTCCAATGAATGCGTGGTGCATAGCACGCGCTGCGGTAGCCTTCGAGTAGCTATCAATGAGACCCGGGAGATCACCAAGGATTGCAATTCCGATAGGTGACTCGTCTTCACCAGCCTCACGGAGGATCATCTGGACAACCTGCTGAAAGGCCTCCGGCATAACCGTCGGGTTTACGAACTTCTTGAACGCTTCGGGGACGGGAGCCATAAGCGGCAGAATCGTAGACAATTCTGCATCAGTTACCTTAGGGAATTGGTCTGACGGGGAGAGGTCAGACACGATCGTACCTCCTACATAGTCACCCGGATCATACTCCAATGTACTGAAACATGTGGCTGACACCACATTGCCATCCTCCCCGACGAGAGAGAGTTTGTAATAGGGTCTGCCGTTCTTGGCAATCCCCTTTACAAAGGATTTAACATAGTAAAGCATACCTGCGAGATTTTATACAGGTATACGAAAGAGAAACTCAAAAAATGAGGTTAAAGGAAAATTATTTTGGGTTTTCCTTTGGAGGGAGTGATTTGTGAGGTTCTGGCTTCTTTGGGTCCTCTCCTGAGGCCGCTTTATCAAGGTCTTCAGGATCGATCCCGATACCCTCCTTAACCTTCTTACCCATGTACTTCTTCAACCAGCGGAATACCGGGTGATTCGAAATGCACGCTGAGTTTTCCAGTATGGACCAGAACTCAACTCCGCAAACAAATCCACAGAATACATTAGTCAAGTGCAGGTCCACGAAAGTGAAGATGTACTCGTTGAGCTGGTGGGCCAGACAGATACCCATAAACACAAACACAGCCTTCCAGATAGTATGCCAAGCCTTGGCCGACTCGAATCCCCATTCGGAGAGACGGCCCGCTCTCTTGGCACGCACTCTGGAGGCGATAACTCCAATAATAAAGTCTATTGTGATAAACTCCAACGAAATCAGGATCAAGGACTGAACGGGAGCGAAAACTGAGGACAACATACAAGCGAGGGAAGAGACTATCTTACCTGACGAAACATTTTGTGAGAGGAAGCGAACCATAACTAAAACTCTACGCTCCAACGCAAGTTAGATGTAACGAGAACTTTTGCATAGTTGTCGTTATCATCATTAAGAACCACGTTATTAGAGCTCAGGTTAATATAAGGGTCTTCAAGAGAAATCTTGAAGGTTGCTTCTTTGTCCTCAGCCACCACCCGAATATCCACGTCGAAAGGAACAGCCTCCGGAGAGTCATATCCCACCAGATTGACAGAAATATGACCGACGATCTCTTCAACAGTCTGGTAATCACGGATATACTCAACGTCGAGATAAACGTCAGTAACTCCTGGGATCGGGTAGAGTTTCCAGTGACCGTCCCCGATCTCCTCAGACTCCATGCCCTCCGGAAATTCGAGGACGGGCTCCGGATAGGATTGAACCCCAACTATAACCGTCTCTTGGAAGTAAGGAAGTTCCTCCTGAGTTGTCGACAGTTGAACAAACGATTGAAGAGTACCCTCCCCGATAGGCAGGTATGAGCACTTGGTGTAAAAATAATTGTAGGATTGATATACCCCAAACGTTGGAATAGCCAATCCATTAGACAGAGGGACAGGTGTCTCGACTACTGACCCTCCGAGCGTATCCTTATAAGGATCAAATTCGGTATCAATGCAAGAGCAGTTCATCGGACTATCCATGGCAGTTTATCAGACAAAAGGATCGGCGACGTTCGGCAGGACTTACAGAGTTCTACTTCGTCGGATGAGATCGGGAACTGTTCCACCACGGGCATGTCGTTCACGAATCTCTCAGTAACAATCTTATTAGAAATCTTACCCCAGAATGTGTTATAACGAATCACAAAGGTGAGGACCCCGGTTGGCAGTGTCTTCAGGAAGGCCGGACGGAGAGAGACTTCAAATCCATCCACCGCACGCTTAATAACAACTCCCTCAGTCGTGACCCTATCGGGTTGAAGGTAGAAGGATGCAGCGAACCTACGAGGTGATAGTTGGGAAGTATAGACTTCGAGAATAATATCCACCTCAGACAGGTCCTGAACCTCCGCACCCTTCATAAGGGAGAGCGCGAACTTCAAATCCTCCGATGCGTAAAACGGGGTGAACCGAGATGAGTAATTATTCTTCATGGATAGATCGTTACTAAATCAATGTATGACGAACATAAGAAAGGGTGATGCCCATAAGAACATCACCCCGCCCCGAAATTATGACATGCGTCAAACCAATGTATCTGACAGAGAGTCTTATCGTACAACCTCCCACGGGAGAATCGCTTCCGCCCGCTCCCCGATATGGCCCCAAGCGGCTATCTCGTCGTGGACATGTTCAGGTAGATTGTTAAGGCCGAATCTCTCAATGATAGCAGGTACCGAAGTGTCGAACTTCTTTACGAAGTTACGAAGAGTCCTATTCTTCCAAAAGGGTGTACCGTCGGTCCTGACATTGACCGAAACCGCTTCGGGTTTGCCTATCTCGTAGGCCAGCTGCACTACCGCCTCTCGGGCGAGACCTTCCCAGACTATCTTCTTGGCCATATACCGTGCCATGTAAACACCTGTACGATCTACCTTGGAGGCATCTTTGCCATTAAGATTACCTCCTCCGACTGGGGCCGCACCGCCGTATTGATCACATACGACTTTCCGGCCGGTACAACCCGCATCCCCAACAGGTCCGAAGATAGAGAACTCCCCTGTGGGGTTGATCGAAATCTCAGGGATCACCGTATCGTCAAGGTTGAGAAGGTGAACTATGTAGTCGAGCTTACTCTTTACCAGACTAAGGACAGCCGGAGCTATCTGAGACGTCGTACCAACATGAGATACGCACACGACAACCTTCTTGATCGAGACAGGCTTACCGTAGAGGTAACCCATCGTAACCAGACATTTCATGTCCGGACGAAGTTTCACGGTATACCGGTGATCCTTCCACACTCCATAGAGGTCACGGAGAATGACCCGTGCAATCCAGTGTGGTAGGTAAGTGAGGTCAGGAGCCTCATCCACAGCATATCCGAACATGATTCCGATGTCTCCTGCTGCCAGTCCCTCCACCGGGGAAATTACACCGATGTTGATGTCATGAGATTGCTCCGTGAAGGTCTTATTGATATACCACCCGAAGCGGGAGCCATAAGCCTTCAGGTCAAAAGCTTCACAGTAGTCTACCCCATAGCCGAGTTCTTCGAGGGTGTCGTAGATAATGCGGTTCTCCTCTTTCTTGTCAAGACGATCTGACACCTCACCCACAAGGGTCAAAACGTTATTCTTGATAGAACCATCACAAGCAAAGAAGGCGTCAGGGTTCTGTTGTTTGGTTGCGTACAGCAACCTCTCGGCGATCAGGTCACAGACCTTATCCGGATGACTCGGAGATACGTGCTCGGAGCTCCGAAGTTCATTTTTAGAAATTGATCTCATTTAACGTAGTTTTGAGTAAGTAATCTCAATCCAAGAGTTAGCCGTCCGGTAAACCGTAGCCTGGGACATTGTCGATCGATTAACGAGCGTGTAAACCACAATCCTACGGCGGGATCGATAAGTCTCCTCAACAGAAATGATCTCGTACCCCTTCGATCGTAATTGGTTCAGGTAAAGGTTTATGTTAGCCGACCGGAACTTCATTCCTGAACCGTCTGCAACTGGACGCCTTCACCTACAAGTGGTGTCTTAGCCGACAGGTTGATCAGACACGGACCTTCAAGGCATACCGCTATCGTGAGATATTCACCCGACAGATCGAGCGATTCGAGCATAGGGATTGCCGACTCCATCGTCAGTTGAGCGGTACCCTGAATCAGGGATGAGGTCTCGATATTAGTTGTGATGTGATACACCCCGTCAGACACCTCCGACACAAGAACAACATGAGCATCACAGTTAACATGAGATCTAACCGACGCAGAGAACGATCCATCAGTTCCCTGAGTTATCTCGAACTGGACAAACATGTCCTTGGTCTGGTTATGAATCTCGTCGAAGAACTCTTCTACGGACAGCTTAGCCACAGGGGCAGAGGGTGCCATAGACATGAGGGACGCTCCTGCCGCTCCTTCGGAAATGAGATTCTGAATATAGCTCCTGAGCTGTGATGAGCTCAGACAGATCAGAGGAGCATAGCCTTCTGAGGTTCCCTGCCAACCAATGAGGAAGAAGTCATTGTCGAGGGAACTGACAGGTGTCGCTTCATTGATAAGCTGAACCTGATCCGGAGAGATAGTATTAGGCATTTTCGATTGTTTAGTGTTACACTTACAAATCTATACGGAACCGCTTGCGGCCTCGCTTACGAGGCTTGTATAGGACATTAAGGAGGTGACAATATCGTTCGGCTATCGCGTAGGGCGCATAGGACGAACCAATCAGAAAGAGAATGAAAGACACACAGAGAAGATGATAAGCCCCTGAGCCGAAGCTCAGGGGCCGTAGCGGACGTTTAGAGGACCTGGGTTTCGAGCCACTGACGGGTGTAAACACACTCCTCCTTCGCCTTATCGAAGCGGAACCGGATCAGCCTCGGGTGAGAAAGTCGGAACGACTTGGCCGAGATGTCCTGTCCATCCAGCTCAACCACACGACCATAGAAGTCCGGGTGTAGTGTCGGCTTGCCATCCTCACCAACAATCGTCGCCTGACGGGCGAGGTCGAGGGACAATCCCGGGACATAGGAGATGACATGCGGGTGGGTACGACCGTCGGGCTCCAGCAGGGTGATCGTGCACTCAAATGCCCCAATAAGGCCCTCACGGGAAGTGCCCTCAGTAGACATTTTGAATCCGGTGATGTAGGCGTCAATCGAATCACCGAGACCCTCCTTCTGAAAAGTCGACGTAACCGACCGCTTCAACTTGACCCACGAGGTCTTATCACGGTTCTCAGAGGCGGTATAGTGGCCGTTACGGTTCCAGAAGACAACACCTTCACCACCCCGGGCAAGGATCGAATCGAGGAAGGCCTGTTTCTCCTCGGAGGAGCCATTACAGCGGATGATCGGGCGGATGTTGAATCCGAGGGACTGACCCACACGGACCGCATCGTCGTAAGCATCCATGCCCTCCCCGAGCAGACGTTTCGTATAGCATTTGCCGTTGAAGTAGAGCGGGTGGATAAGCGCGAACGAGAAGAAGTGCTGGCCGGTATCTTCGAGGTAACGCTTCTGGAAGGCAAGGGCCTCCTGCGGGTCCATCTGGGCTACGGAGGTAACAGCCTGCAACTGAGTTTCGGCTACAAGACCATAATTCTGGAGGAGGGAAACGTCCCCGTCGAAGACACACTCACAGTCAACCACGTAGATCGTGTTCTCGGGAACGGTGATCGTCTGGTAGACGTGATTCCAGTACTCACAGAGGGAGCAATCGACCTCGGAATAGTTCCGGGAGTACATCCGCACCATTGGGCGCTGACCCGGTCGGTTATAGGCCACCAGCCAGACCCGGAAGCCATCGATCTTCTCGGAGGCGACCCAGTTGGGGTCATTGAAGATAGCCTTCTGCTCCTCCTCTTTGAGGAGATCAAATCGGGCTGCGAGGTTCACCGAGTCATACGAATGACGGAACCAGACTGCCGGGTGGATGAGCTTCTTAGCGTCCTCCTCAGTACGGAGGGCCGCAAGGGTCTCCGGTGCCAGACGCTCGTCCCGGAGGCACGCCAGCAAGCGGAGGGCTCGGTAATAATCGCGGGTGGCATAAGTGCCACCACGCCCGGTAGGTTGAAGGATTGCCCGCAAGAACTCCTCGGGGAACTCAGCCTTGGCCGACTCAAACAGATTCACATAGTACTCTTTGCGACGTATCATAATCAAAGGGGGTTAATTGTTATCCATTACAAAGATAAGAAAATAAATTTAATTTACAAAATAAATGCCACAAAATGTGGCATTTAATCGACGTCCAAGAAGACAACACCGACCGAGACTTTAAGCCAGCGAACGTATATTGCGAACTTGACTATGTCGGAATCGTAATCCCGGAACATCACCTGAATAGTAGGGACCAGTACCCATGAGCGAAATCCGTGAGCCCTAACATCCAGAAGGGGCAGCATATCACCCGAAGAGGTGTTGAACGTCTATCTGGTGGATTCCCACCTTGCGGGTAGATGACGCCAGATCTTCAACTACAAGTTCATCACAGATAGCACCCCGGGCAGGGTCGCTAACCAGCGAGTGCTCACTATTGAGGTCCGACATGGGAATCACCAGATCGGGAAATTCAACCTTGCGCGTCATCGTTCTGAGTCCTTAGGGGTCATCGTATCGGCTCCTACCACCGTGATCGTTCGATCAGATTTGGACTGAGCGAAAGTAATAGAGTCCACCTGACGGCCTGTCTCGTCATAAAAGATAGGCACCTTCTCCAATATAGCCCTGATACCTTTGAGGTGATCGACTATGATTATATGGTACTCAACCTGAGTGTCAGCAATAGACTCACAATGACGGAGGACTGTCGCACAATCACGATGAGCATCATCAATCTTAGCATTGAGATGATCCAGCTTACCCCGGAATGTAACATAAGCTACAATCGCCAAAGAGATAAGAACAATGAACCCCAAAATTACCAAAGAAATAGCAGTTATAAACATAATTAATAGATATTTAATCACAAAATAACTATACACATTCAGATAATCCGAGAAATCGGACTAACCCAACAAGTATTCACCTACAATTCAGTTATCAATAGGATAAAACCTATCATGGATCATATCGTGAAGGTACCGACGCCACTCCTGGGAGAGACCCGCCCAATACTCCTTGCCTTCAGGTGTAGCAGGATATTCAAATCCGAGGTTCACGAGCTCTGCCCAGAACTCCTCGAAAGGGGCCTTGCGGCTATTGTAGTATTGGTTGTAAAGGTCACGGTAACCCCGGAAGTAGGCGTGAACATCAACGCCGTGGTATTGACGGACATTCTCACAGAACTTCAAGAAGGCCCGACGGGTAGACAGGAACTGTTTGAAGCGCTGAATGACTTCGAAGGATTTAAGAAACGCCATAGCAGGGAAGTTTATAAAATGATATACGATTAGGAGTCGGAGGTTAGCTCCTTAGGTATGTTGATCGGGATATCCCGGCAAGCGAGTTCACCGATAAGGTGTTTGGTGAGCCTCTGGAACTTGCGAACCTTACCCCGGAGGACGTTAATCTGGGACAGATTCATACTACGTTCATGTTGCAGGGACTCCACCATAGCATCGCGGGCTGCCTGAACCCGGGCGGGTTCGTCGAGGGCTTCGAGCTCTTGGACCTTATCCCGGAGGCGGGCGATAAGGTCCCGGGCCTTCTGCAATGAGTCAAAAGTAGAAAGGTACTGGCGTCTTGCAAGGTCGAGATCATCGAGTATCCGGCGGTTGACTTCCTGCATCTGGCGGCGTTGGACCTCCAAGGATGCAATGACAGCTGAGTCGGGGACTTTCGTTAGGTCATGAGGACTGGAGATAGCCATCTCGTAGGCGTCCGAAAGGGACTTCATAGCGTAGAGCAGGACCTCGGTAATGTCTTCTCGGGATTTGCAGTTCAGCAGGGAGAGGTTGAGGTCAGTTAGGGTAGAGGTGGCTTACGCGACGTGGTCGCAGAAATTAAGGACGGTTGCACGATCGGTGAGCATGGAATTGAGATTTAATGATAACAGGTACAAGTGTGATAAGTAGCACGACCAGAAAGATCAAAATAAGGGCTTGGCCTACGGGACCTACGGAGGTCCAAATCAAACGGATCATATCCGGATGAGGGCTAAAATGCGGGCAAAAGCCGCCGTAGCATCGAACGTAGGCGCCGGGGCGGAGGACGGGGCCACCCCACGGCGGACACGGGCTACGCGGGGCGCTGAGCATAGCACATCGAAGAGATCACGGTACCCCGAGGCCACAACTCCGCGGACCTTGGAATATTCCCGGGCTATCGCCTTGCGGACCTCAATCGATAGCTGGGACCAGCGGCTCTGGAAGTAGGCCACTTCATCCGGGGAGAATTGTCGAGCATCGACCGTGGGGTCCGCATCTGGGGAGAGGGACAGGTGGAACGCCTCAGTAATGAGGTCTCCATACTCTTCTTGGAGTCCCTCAATCGAGACCATCGTCGTCCGATCTTTGCGGGAGCAATCGATGAGCTTACGGATGACCGAAGTCTTGACCAGATACTCGAAAGAGGTGATCTTCGAATCGTATTTGTCGATGAGCATCTCGGGTCTCCGGCCACTTCGGGCCTTCGGAGTGATGAAGTCGATGTAGAAGTCCTGAATGAGATCGTCGAGATCACCACGGTACTGTTTGTAATAGTGGGACGTGTGCTTCTGGACCATCTTCTTCGTGAGATTCCACAAGCGAAGTTTCAACTGGGCTACCGTGGTCTGGTAGGGTTCCTTTGATGGAGTAACGCATTGGAGGATGATACTGTCCTCGGAATAGCCTTCGGCTACAAGAGCGGCAACTGTCTTGCCGCTGCTGCGCAGGTCAATTGTAGTGTGTTGCATGGCATATCGGGTTTTAGGTTTATCACCAACACAAAAATAATAAATTTAATTCGATTCGCCAAAGAATTTTCGAAAAAAATCCACACCCCTGTTGGGGTGTGGATAGGTATTGTGTCGTAGATGATGGAGTGTTTACTGTTGGTGTTGGATTCAATGCAGGAGGATCGTTTACTGTTGGGGTCGGGAATGGATACAGGGGTATTTACTGTTGGTGTTGGATTCAATGCAGGAGGATCGTTTACTGTTGGTGTCGGGAATGGATGAACCCGCCGCGGCGGGTTCATCCATTGGCCCCTGGCCCTCGGTGACTGAGTCATAATTTTCAACATTAGAGATTCCAAAGGAATCAATAATTTGAATAAAATTATGATTCAATACTACGAAACCAGACCCCATGTAGATCAAGAAACTTTATCTGACTTTCGGGAAAATTTTAAGGCCTTGCTCACCTCGTCCTCAGACGGGGTTTCCTCCTGCACCTGTAAATCTCCGAAGACCTTACGAGCCTCTTCCCGAGTCATAAGGAGCGCGTACTCCAAGTCGTCCGGCATGTCTTCGAAGTTAGAAAATCCGAAGGGGTCAGAGGTCTGAATCAGATTTTTGAGAATGTCCTCCAGCTCCTCCGGGGACGGCATGTAGACCCTGCGCTGGATAATGGAGCACAACTTGGCCGACTTGAATGACTTATAGATGAAGAGGATGATGAACACCTTGTAGATAGCCCTCATCAGGTCATCATACAAATAAGTATAGGCCGGGTTGTGCTGGATCGTCTTCGACACGAAGAGGTTGTTTATCTCCACGGAGTTCTTATACATTGACAAGAACGCTCGGTGATATAACTTACAGAGGTAGACCTTGCCCTCCCGAATCTCTCCTCGCAGAATCTTAACAAAGAAGTTCAGGAGAGTTACCATAGGCTCCTCCGTTGGGAGTTCGAATCCTGACACTTCTACGAGGTTGTCATCTTCTTGTATGCAGTACGGAAGGACCACAGACGTCAGGAGGATGGACAGCTGGCCTGCAAGGGTCTTGGGGTTCTTGCACTTGGTTACAGGTATCTGCAAGAGCTCAATGGGTGGATCAGCCTCGTCGTCATTCAGGATCGTAAGCATCGAGGTGAAAGCCACCGCCTTGGTCTCGTTGTCAACGTCTGGGTCGTGCATGTCAAACATGAACATCTTACCCGTCGATTCCTGAGGTAACAAAACTCTCCAGAAGTGAGTCTCATCCTCCTCCGAATAATAACGCTTCCCCACTGCTTTTATAGCAAGGAAACAGAACAGGTCGTCTTTAATAAACCCCACTGAGTTGGGGTTATGTTTCTTCAAGGACTCCATCGAAATCCCGGAGGCAATCCTTCGAATCTCCTTAAAGGAATCCTCGGCAGGGACGTCCTGCCAGATAGTCAGGTCTACTACAAGCATAGTTTATAAGTTTGAGAATATTGCCGCTAAAACGATGAGTATATAGGGGAACATCGACCAGAACAGGAAGTCCAGAGCACGAGGTCTGCATCTTGACCATGAGGTCGAATGTAGTAACTGGATGATCGACATACTCTTGGGGTTAGATCGATATATCAGACACCCTATCGCCACGAACACCAGATCGATGAGGATAGCACTGCGTGACTCACATATTCCAGCGATCACCGCTTCGAAGACTGAGGCAAATGTCTCTCCCTGTTCGAGTAAGTGTCCTATGGCAACCGCTACAAGACTTCCAGACACGATCAGATATCGGACAGTAGCAACAAAGATCAAAACAACCCAATAAGGATAGGACCTCCTGTCGGCTGAGAAAATCCTCTCAGACAAGTCTTCCTGGGAAAGGTAGGGATTTTGTGAAAGGAGGTCTCTCACAAAATCCCGACCGTTTATGTTCCGCATAGCATTATTCAGTTAAACGGTTAGCACCTGAGTTACGCATGGAGGCTACGCCGTCGTTGTAACCTGCTCTCTGAGCGGCATCGTTCCACGCTCGGGACACGCTGCACTTCGACGATCCTCGGAGGGTCAAGTTATTGATGTGCTTGATCACAGCCTGAGGAGTCACGATCATGAGGGCCTTCTCAGTTTCGTTCTGGGTCAGAGCCTGATCACATCCATGAATGAAGCCCATGTAGTAATCGTTCTTCATGCGGGTCTTGTCGCTACGCGAGTAGTAGCTGGGGAGCTGACGAACAAACGTCGTAGCGAGCTTGCGCATGGCGGAATAAGCGAAATAGAGCGACTGCTTGAACACCTCAACGTCTACGGGGAGACCGACGATCATCAGTTTCACTTCACGGGAGTGACCGTAGATTCGCTCACGGATGTAGACCTTCACCCGGTAGTGGCTGGACAAGTAGTTAGCCATGAGCTTGAAGAAGGAGTTAAGGGTCTTCGTATCGGGCGAGTCAACAGCCTCCGACTTCACCTCAGGCTCCTGCTCTACGGAGAGTTCCTCGACCGACACGTTGTAGCGGGCTTGGAGTTCCTGAGCCTTCTGCATAGCGAGGCGGGCCTCATTCTCATTGTCCGACTGTGCGAGAGCGTAGAGCTTCTGAATCTTAGCGATGATTTCCTGCTGCGAGAGATTTGCGTTTGCCATAGTTGTAGTGAATTAAGTGTTAGTTGTTATCTTTATCCATTACAAAGATAGGAAAATAAATTTAATCTGCAAAGAAAATCCGCAGAAAATTTCACTTTCCTGCGGATTCAACATGGAGAAGGTCCTCTACTCCACCACGGTTGCATCATAAATAACGGCCCCGTGAGCTGCTGCCCAGTGGGTCAGAGTCATTTCACCCTGAGGTCGTATGGACTCGTCGTCTTTCACCAGTAGGAACTTTGCTTCAAAGTTCTGAGGGTCATTCGCAACCGTCGATAAGACCTCCTCTATCTTAGGAAGGTCGAGGAGCTTAATCCCCTTCGGCAGTCCTCTTGCAAAGAGGGGATTCACAGTTCCTTTACTTCGGTTGAATATAACCGACTGAGTGTCCGAAACCAGCACGACAAAGGATTTATCGGTGGCCTTGGTCAGAAGGCCGTATTTACGGCCTTCATCTTTGGTCGAGTAGGCTACCCGGAGAAGTTCAACCCCCGAGTTCACGCCAGAATAAACGAAGCGTTTAAGCATCTCTATCGGATTTTGATTCATAATAAGCCAAGTAAGCATAGCAAGCTGCCATCAGGACCGGGACCAGATAGCCTATTACAAACAATAGCATGTTACGTTTCCACATCCACAGTCCAACCGCTGTACTGTTTGCGAAGAGCAAGGCAAGCACAACGAACAGAAACCATTTGCGATAATCATGCCTTCTCATGTCTCGGAGGTTTGGGGGTTTGTCTCCGAATCTTAGGAGGCTCTATTACGCGATTCTTTACTGCAAGGTACCAAGCAAATAACTGGTCTCTCGTCCAGAAAATCGTGTAGTCCGAAGTCAACGGGTACCCCGATGGGGACGTGATTGTATCGATTCTGGGATCAGGCATAACTTAAACGTTTCCACTGTATACGATAAAGGGGTTAGGAATCTCCTAACCCCTATGTGCTGGGCACCACAGTGCCCGCAATATCACCCTATATCCCCAAAATGAGCACTCATATAAATAACAGTACGGTCTATCACCAAAGGAGTTGGTCCTCCCCGCTGGGCGCTTAACCACATTCTCGCCAGCGCAAAGTTTGATATATTATCAAACCCTCTTACCTTGTAACCGGATGTTCCCTTCTTCTTATACAATATATAACCTATCGGACCATTTCCTGACGAAGCTGGGTATCTTGAATTAGGGAACATATCCCCAAACGCAAACATAGGTGGGTCCACCTCATTAGTAGCTATCATCTTAACAGTAGACGTGTGCGGCATCAGCTTATTTTCTAAAGTAGCCCATTCAGCCGCCTTCATATCGTTAGTTGCGAACAACTTATCACGATCAAGATGGGCAAAGAACGGAATTTGTGCTTGGAAGTAGAGAGGACACCCCCTAAGACCAAGCACCTTCCCCGGCTTATTTATCAAGGCACTATCTGGATACAAGTATGTTTGTGTAGAGCCATGTTCCTCCCAATCGGGATCAATCCCCTGATGTATAGGCACTTGTCCTGGCTCACGCATGTAACCTCTTGGAATTATCCTATGAAACTGAGGGTTTTGTAGGTTATCCAAAAGTAGCTTCGTGAATCCATCTGGGTGGTCTACCGTCCCTTTCTCAAGAGAGTTAGGATGGTTCGTAGTGCTATTAAATATTTCCTGACGAGCACGAGAGCACTTCGTATTCGAGAAGCCTACCCTGACCATAGCCATGATGTAATCATCTGATGCCTCCACAGCATCATAAACTTGTTGAGGCTGATCCACCATCTCAACCATATCAGTCCACGGGTTGTATTTCAGAGTCACCTCATCCGGGATAGGAATCTCGTCATTCGATGATGTCTGCCAGTTATCATTTGTGGTCAACTGAACTTCGAGGGAATCCGCTCTTTGAGAGAACACCAGAGACTGCACGTTCAAAGAGAGTGTTGCAGGTGCAGCCTCCTGAGATAGATTGATGGTAGCCTTCTTGGTAGGGTCAGACGATGAAGTGACCACAATAGCAATACTCCGTTTGTAAACTCGTGTGTTCTGCGGTGACGTTACTCGGAGGACTTGGTTCCCTGAAAACTCTGACGCCTCCACAGAGATTTTATCTCCGGAGTCATCTCCCCAGTCTATCTGCTTTGACACTGCCATACTCTACCGCTTTATAACTACGCAGCTCCCCGTGACCACGGTCGATCGAGGGTTACGACTTTTCACATAGCAATCTATACGCTTGATCCCGTATCTTATAAAGAGAAACCTCTTAGGTTCTCGATACACCACCACGTCGAGGGTGTCCCGGATCGCATAGGAGAGATTAGCTATCGCCGGGGCGGTAGCCTCCCTCCCAAGGATTGAAATCTCCCCGGATAGTGTCACCCAGTCATCATTGTAGAGCAACTGCCTCTTTATTACCGAGTCATTCTTTATTATGGGAGTTGAGACCTCTACCGTAACGGTGTCATGAACTTGGACAACTGTCTGAGTATAGGATTCAAGGCGTTTCACTTTCAGGCGCAGGGCCTCTACCTGTTCAGCTTTATCTTTGTACAGGAGTTCAAACTCATTCTTCGAAAGTTCGAGTGCTTGAACTCTCGCCACCTCCGCACCAAGTTTATCCTTGAAATACTCCACATCGGAGACAAGGGCTTCTTGGTTAGTTTTAAGCCGGTACACCTCACGATTACGATTGGCAAGCCTACCCCACACCAACCAGATGATAAGCGATAAAACAAGGCATAGGGCCCACGGAGTGACCTTAGACTTTAATATTTTGATGAGGGTCGCCATTGTGAGAAATTATTATCGTTATCTCCTCACCTTCCGGTAAGGCTTCGAGGACGTCCAGCAGGCGGAGGAAGGTTGCCTTCGATTGTGATACCCATCCCTTCCGATCATTAAGTCCCACGAGGATGCAACCGTCTGTGTCTTCTGCGTCGTTGCCAGAATGAATCAGGATTCCTGTAAACCCGGGGACGTCGTGAAGGTAGGGAACTTTACGGCCTGAATATCTTGGAGAAAACTTAGGGCTGTATTCAAGAGTTATCTTATAGGTTCCATAAGGGATCGCTGTCTTGCCGTAAACCTTAAATTCAGGGTCCGAGTAGTCCCGTGTTCGGTCTTCGAGAGTGTCACAGAATCGTTCTGAATTTATCTTAAGGAGACCTATCGTGTAGGTCTCCTTAAAGTACTTTCTAACCAGACAAAGGATCATCCTGCAATAATGCTAAAGGGTAATGCACTCTGGTGAGCTTCAATTGTAGGGCCGGTTAATAGAGTACTTTGCGAAGTACCCATTCCAACCTCATTCATTCGAACTCCTTTGGAATCTTTAATCAGGAACATCCCTTGACCTGACTCAAGAGAACCTTTCAAGGATACTAACCCTCCTTTCTGATAACTAAAGGATGCCTCTTCACCATTAGACACAGTTTGCGTAATCGTGGGAACTCCTACCACTACAAGCTGCAAAGTCATTGTATAAGATGAATTATTAACAATCCTGCAATAAATCGTATCCGGAACATAGTACTTTTGTACCAAATTAATAGTACCCACGACAATAGCGGTATCTATCGATTTTGGTTTTATCTGAATAGCTGCTGTAAAGTCCCTACCCGAATAATTTTCCTGATTAGGCTTCGCAAAGACCCTATTGTAAGACTGTGCAGTCCCTGCTGTGGCCGACGATTGAGAGGTGATCGAGAAATAGGATTGACTACCCTGTAACACAAATTGACAGGGGATTGACTCTCTTTGGGAAAATAGTGACGTATAGGTTACTATAGCAGTAACCAACACCCTGAGAGACTTTGCCGTTAAATCAGAGTACTCAAACTCCAGAGAAAGGTCAGAATCTACCTCAAAAGAGGAGTACCCAATACGCTTATTTGGAGTACTTATGAACGTCGGAGAATCTACCACGGCAGCAGACTCTAACCCGAATTGAGTACATGACCATGACAAGGCAGTCTCTTCTTCAGAGATCAGGGTAGAGCCTAAAGAGTTCAAATCACCAGACACAGAAGCCCTACCAGTATCATCCATGATTGTAATGGAAACCTCTCCATTTGAAATCAATCGAGTTATAGATGGGAATTGTAAACCTATCTGAGCTCTAAACGTGGTACCACGCGTCAGCGGCTCCTCAACTCTTTCCTGTCTTCCAGAGGAATAAGTAGTAACCTTGTCTCTCGTGAAAATTAGGGAAACCCCTAAAGATTCTGACCCTGGGGACACTTGTACTTGATCAGTCATAGGAGACGATCCGTAAGTTCCCTCTTGGAATGTAGCCTTATAATTGTCATAGGTTACGCTCTCAACAGGGTCAGCATCCTGAGTCACGGGAAGAGACCTTGTAGCAAGACGACCAGCCGTCAACTTAATCGTTACATCACGGGGGTCTTGCGAAGTATTTATCGAATTTGGCTTAATTGTAAATGTTGCCCGTCCGTTTGACAGAGCGGAAAGTCCTGAAAGGGTAAAATCACTCGCCGCATCACCTGCAAGCGTAAGCTGGGCTCCGTCCAGAGTTGACATGTTGGTTGTAACCGTTACAGTCTTCTCCGACGTATCGTCACTGGCGAACACCAAGGAGGTCTCACTGAGAGTCAGAGTAGCCTCGGCTTGCTTTACATTTAAGGTAGCACTCACCGCGGGATTACTCTCAGAATAAAATACGATGTTCAACTCCCGAGCTATACCGAAGTTCTCAGGAGTTGAGAGTGTGACTGTTTGTGATCCGCTCCAAGCGGGAGCTGTCATGGTGATAACATCGCCCGATTGATCAGCCCATGCGATTGTTTTCGATGCCATAGTTTCAGAACTTAATTAGGGGTTATAGCGGTGATCAAGCCGCTATAACCAAAGATGGGAGTTTGCTTAGGCGACCGTCCAAGCGTCGTTCGAAAGAACCTGAACCGTCTGAGCCGAACCACTCTGAGGGATAGTAACCGACGTTTCGGTTTGATTCTTCTGACCGACCCAGAGGTAAGCGTCGCCAGCGGCCTGCGTGATAACGCATTCTGCGGACTGACCTCCGTTTGAGGTAACTACGAGGGTCGCCGTGATGGTGCCGATCGTAGTGTTCTCTGGGACGGTGAACTGGATTGAAAAGTCGTACTGAGCAGTCGCACCCGGGTCGCCACTGATTACAGCTCCATTCGCCGTAGATGTCCCATTAGCCGTGTAGTTCTCCGGAATCTCCAGCACCAGAGTTGGGGCTGGCTGCTGCTTCCACGAGAAAGTCAGCTTCGTGGAGTTCGATTTACCGGTGATCTTCAGGGAACCACCCTCCTTCGCAGGAGCTGCGGTACCTTGGATCGTCACGAACTCAGTCTTCGGAGTCTGACTTACGTTAATGGTACAGTCTGCCGTCTTGGAGTTGGACACAGTGGCCGCATAGGTACGAGCGACACGACCGGTGTGCTCAGTGCCCGAGAACTGGATAGAACCGTTACCACTCCCCGAGTCGGGGGTTATGGTCAACCAACTGGGTTTTGCCATACTCTATACGATTTACACCACGACGACATTGTCGTAGTTACCCTAATGTATGACAAATCAAAGTTCAGTATCGATAACCAAGTGTCGATAAAACTTTACAAACGATTGATCTTTCAAGGGCTTTCCAAACACATCCATCCAAATACCGTTGGACTTCTTGTTGCACAGAATCCCCGAGAAGTTTATCCCGTTCATAGAGACAAACAAATGTTCACCGCAGGGAGCGGGCATTTCAGCTTCTGGAATCCACCGTTGAGCCTCGTCAAGGGTGGAGCACACCACCTGACGCAAAACCTCGTCAGAAAGCCCGAGACTGGTTATCTCTGGTCTTTCCTTCAACTTTCGAACTACATCACTTGCTTTCATCGGATGTCTTGCTTTGATCTTTCCGTTTCTCGATAATCTCCTTCAAGGAGGAAGCAGTCTCAGGGGTCTCGACTATCTGGATGGTCGAGGGGTCGTCTGGATTCTCCTCTTTCAGGGTCTCAACGGACTCTACATTCTTAGCCTGAATCATCATAGCATCTGAGACCAGAGGGCGGAGGGCTTCATCATAGGATGAAGTAGTAACTCTCCCTTCCTCATTCGAAATCAGAACGTTATGATCGTCAAACACCTCCCACACTCTAACCTCCGCCGGATCGAGTCTTGGAATCTCTTCTACCGGGTCTTTCACCGTTGAATTTGACAGCACCACTGACAGGGTCATGACCTCAGCAGAGTTACCCAGAATGATCAAGTAGCTGTCTTTAGATTTAGCCACCTCTTCCAGAAGCTCATACATATCCTCCCGCGAGTAGTTAGGGGAGTAGTTCGTAATCACGACTTTACCCTTAATGTAGTCCTCAGGGGTGGCCCAGATGGAGGAGTGAATCTCGAAGTAACGGGTGCAATCACACACCACCGTTACGCGGGTAGTCTTCTTTGGGAACTTCATGGCTTATCGATTGTCCCCGGACCCGCCGAGCTTGTTGCGCTGGAAGCGGGATTCCAGTTTGTTAATATTCTCAGAGGCTACTTCCGAGAGGTTGAATCCCAGATCATTAGCCAGCGTAGCACAGTACCAGAGGACATCACCGATCTCCTTCATGATCTCTTTCTTGATCTCGCCGGAGAACTCTCCGTCGTGATCACGGATCACTTTCTTCACCTTGTCAGAGACCTCACCAGCCTCCCCGGTTAACCCCAGAGTAGGGTAAATAATTCGAGCGTTCTCCGGGTAGATAGCGTATTTCAACGCCCTTGCCTGGTACTCATCGATCCCCGTGATCGGGGCATCCTCACAAAGAATTTCAGCCATAACAAAATTGTTTAAGAAAGGAGGGCCCACTACAACTATGCGGTTTTGGATGGAGTGGATAACAACTTGTGAACCCCTCCTGAGTTTATTCATATGTTGGGTCGTACCCTATTGTCGGACCAAGGACCGAATCAGCGTCAAGTTGCTGAACATCCTGAGCCTCAGCCCCTGTCATAACTTCGTCGATCTCCAGAAGGCCGAGCTCTCGGAGGATACACGCCAGCGAGTTGAGAAACGCTGCCGGGTCATCCGGGTTAAGGAGGATAGTTCCATCCTGATCCTTGTCTCCTGTCTCCCTGTAAGAGAGTCTCGCCTTGCCGTCAAGAAACCACACTTCAACCCTACTCGACCTAATAGTCTTAGGTGAGTACTCAGGTTGAAATCCCGCCCTGTCGAGAAACTTTCCGAGGACGGTACCGGGGCAGTCAGAGGTCTGCATGTCTTCGAGCAAACCTTGAACTGACTCCCGACCGAAGTAATTATACACAAACTGCGCCAGTGGTGTCATAATGATAACTGCATCATGGATGGGATCAGGTACGACCAGAACGCCACCCGGTTGATCCTGACTTGGAGCACTGGAATCTTCTTGTTGAAGATGAAACAGTTGTCCTCCAAGATCGTCAGGGAAATATCGCCCTTCGACAGTCTTGTCGTACCGTCAAGGTACGACCGAGAATCGTTGAACGAAACTTCGACACTGTATACGGACTTTATCATGTCTACGATCTCGTGATATAGGTTCCGGAGCCTACGGTCTTTGTGCTGGACCTTTGCCGACAGGTAGGACAGCATAGCCCCTTCTACTCGACTCGCAGCCCCTCTTGCCTTCGGAGAGGTCATCAGAGTCGTGAGTTGCTCGTTGGTCCAACTCGAATTTCGAAACTGGTTCCAGTAGGATTCGTTAGTCAGGAGGACGTCCTCCTTCAAAATCTCTTGAATAGATGCCATAGCGTAGTAGTTAAGGCTCGGCCCTTACCGGGCCGAGGTCTGAGCCGAATAAAAATTGTTACCGAAGCCAACCTCAACCCGGAAGGGAGCCGCAAGTTCATTGACAAAGGTCCGGACTTGATCCTCATCGACGGACTTGTCAACCTCAAACAGCATCGAGTCGAAAACGGAGATCAGGGTTTCGGAACTCGGATCGACATAATCGAGCATTTTGCGGATCATGGATTGCATCCAGAGCCCCAGTGCCGACTGAGTGTAAACTGACAGTGCCCGGTTGGGGTTGTAACCCACCGACGGGTCAACCTCGGCAACCTGAACGAGCTCGTCACGATTGACTCCGTTAGGGCAGAAGTAAGCACCCGCCTTCTCAGCCCGACGGAGAATTTCCTGATTCAGCTTGGCCTGTGCCGGGCGTCGCAGGTTGACAGCCAGCAGGATTCGCTCGGCTTCATCCTGGGAGCAGGCAAGACGCTTAGCCAGCGTATAGGACGACATCCCGTACATGTTGGCGATCAGGGCCTCCTTCATCTGGGGGCGGGTTGTCCCCGCGGGAAAGATGTCCGAGTAAACTGTGTAGGGATCGCCTCCTGCTCGGTAGACATCGAGGGTCTTCTCATCGCCTGCAAAGATGCAGTTGAGAATGTACTCTGCCGCCTTCACGTCGAAGTAAACGAACTTATTTTCCGGATTCAGCGGGACAATAGCCTTACGGATCACCTTGGGGTATTGCGTATAAGAGGGGTTGTAGTAGATACGAGCGGTGTTGCCCTTGGAGGTGCCCGTCATAGAATCGACAAAGTAACCCGGAGCCCACTCAGGGTCACAATAGAGAGTGCCTGACTTGGCCGCCAGTTTCTTGTAAAGGGAAAGGGCGTTGTTCTTGGCGGTCTTCGTTGCAGTCTCGTCAGACTGGAAGGCTTCAACCTCGGCTTTGAGGGTTGCCAGATTGAACTTAACGCGGGTCGTGTAGCTGAAATTTTCTACGGTCTTCATAGTTGCGGTGTTTGTTGTTATCCATTACAAAGATAGGAAAATAAATTTAATCTGCAAAGAAAAACACCAGAAAATTTAAGAAAAAGCCCCTCCGAGGGAGGGGCTCACAATGAATCAGTAATCTGCATTAGTCGAAGTCATCGTACTCCGGCTGGGGTTCCTCGGGTTTCGGAGCCTGCTCCTCTACGGGGTCCTGTTCGGTCTCCTCGGGCTCCTTGTAGACCACGGTGCCCTCTTCCTCCACGGGGTCGGCCTCCACCGGCTTGGCCTCCTTGGCAGACTTCTCTTTCTTGGCAGGCTTGTCTTTCTTGGCAGGTTTCTCCTTCTTCTCCGAGAAGGTAGCAACACCCTCCAGCTCGGATTCGAGCTTCGAGATCAGCTCCTCGTTCGTCTCCATGCCCCGGACGAGAGCCATCGCCGCAGCCTTTGCGAAGTTCACCGTGTACTCCTTACGCTTCTCACGCTTGACCGACGTAACGTCCTTGAGCCCGTCGATGAACTTACGCGAGAACTTGTCGTAGGTCAGAAGGGCGTAGGGGAGGATCGCTGCAACGAACTGAGCAACGAAGTTCGAGCTGGTGATCTGGAAGGTCTGACCCTTGGTTTCGTTCCGAACGATCTCCACAGTCGAGCCCGTCACATGGGACAGAGCCTTGGCGATCACTGCATGAGTCGTCGGGAGATTGGTCGTGCCACCCACCGGTGCCAACGTGACCGTAACCTTGTTCCCGAGGCTGAGGTCGACTTTCTTCTTGTCGCGGAATCCCTTTACGGCCTCACCCACCGCCGAGATCGTAGCGATCACATCCTCCATCGATTTCGAGTTGGCCAGCGCCAGCGAGGTGAAGTTGCCGACTTCCGTAACGAAGTCCGAGTTGGTCGTCTTGCTCGTGTAGTTGATCTTGTTTACCTGAGCTTCGGTAGCTGCGCTCTCCTGAGCAATCTTTTCGTTTTTCATAGCTGTTTAGGTTTAAGTGTTATCCTTATTTCTGTATCACAAAGGTAGAAAAATAAATTTAATCTACCAAACAAATCGGAGAAAATTTTGTATTTATTGAAAATTTCTGAGAAATTCGATCGAGCCCTCAGATAATCAGTCCTCAGCATCGTCTTTTGCTTTTGACCTCCGACGTTCCTCATTTGAGTTGTGGTTCGCTAAGTCGAGCACAAGGGCAGCTAAGGATAGCCAGAATCCAAAGAAGGGGATCAGGAGCAGTTTCATGTGAAGACCCCAAGGTACGGGGACCTTCTCGGCTTCATACACGGGCTTCATTACAACACGCAGTACCCAGACAGTCACGGAATAAGCCGGGATATAATAGGCCAGCAGAATGATCAGTAAGACTTTCATTGTTTATCTTTTATGAGGTTAGCTAACTCAGTATTTACAGATTTACTTTACCTATCAGGTCAGCCATCCACTGCACATTACAGGCGTGAGTCTTGTTGCACTTGGAGTACACGCTTCCTGGTCCACAGTGCACTGTGCAGTAGGCGCGTTTGGCTTTGTCGATCAGGTTGTCTTCCACCATCCTCATCGCCTTTCTCGCCACCGATAACTCCACTACGGGTACCCCGTTGCAGTCTTTGGAGTTGAGGGATAGGTAGTCGTCTACTCGAAAGTCCATAGCTATCTCCGGGGTTTATAGGTTCGTGTCTTGGGGAGCTGCCATCCTCGTATACGAGCGACTTCCATATTAAACCGCGCCCACACCTCTTCGTCGAGGAACTCGAAGTGCATAGTCCCCTTCTTGAAACCTCGAATCTTGAAGAACCCATCGAGGACTTCAACCTGACCTGACTCGTGAGTTACCTTATAGTTCATGGTGTACCACTTGCCCCAGTCGAGGGTGTTGTGGACTACAAACCGTTGTAGAGACATCGAATCGGTGTAGCGTCTTCCGGTCATGTAGCAAAGCACCTTAATGATGTCATCGACTTTTTCGTAACCTCGGTAATTGAGGTGCACAACGTCATTTGACTTACTCAGGAAGGAGGAATCAGTAATGCCCGGGACGACAAACCGACGGTTAATCATGTAATCCGAGTTGGTCTTCCACTTCTCACCCGCCGTCGAGTTCTCAGCGGAGAACGAACAAATCCGGTCAAACGTTTCGAGCAGTGTTCTCTTCATACGCTCACCGTTAGTCTTAACCACGACCTCCAGCATCCGGTAGATGTTGCGCATAGTGAAGGGGACGTTCTGCTGTCTCTCCACGTAACGATTAATGTCCTCCCGGACCTTGGACGTTACGTACCGTGACATGTCGAGCTTCTCGAACACAGTGTTCCATGCAGCCTTCTGGAGCTCCTTCATGAAGACGGCCCGGTTAATTGCCGCCCCTTCTCGTGACTTCCAACGGGCTCCAAACTCGATCCTGCATGAATCAAAGGCTGAGGTCAACTGGTTAATCTCGCGGCTCACCTCGTTCACGTGGTCAAACTTGGAAACCGCAGACACATAGCGATTGACAATATCACGTACAGCGTCATAAGGCATAATGCCCTGAACGTCGCTCCCTACGTCATCAGGTCCGAGCCCTGGCTCGAAGTAGTCCTCGAACTCAAACACCCCGGTCTTGGGCTTCCAGAATCGAAGGCATGACACCTCCACATCGGTCTTGCGTTCAGCCGTGCGGAAGCAGGCTCCCAGATCTTCTGAGCAGCCCACTGTCTGAAGGAGGTCTGCGATCTTTCCTCGATTGGTGGTCCACGGGTTGCGGACCGTCTCTGAGTTACACAGAGCCACTATCGTGCAGCCCTCCGGAGCTATCTCATAGGCGTGAAGTATGTGATGCTCAGCAGCCGAAAACGGAGGATTCATGACGATGAGGTCGACATGACTCACGTCCTCAGGTTTCAGCTTCAAGAAGTCATCCGCAATGATCTGGCACTGGTTTTCCAGAATACTACGCAACCTCGGATCAATCTCACAAGCCAGAACCTCACGAGCTCCTCTTTGTTTCAGGACCGTTACAATGTTGCCGAATCCTGCGGAGGGTTCGAGTACAACCTTGTCTGCCACCTCAACATCGAGGAGCATCTGGTCGATTACATCAGGAGGGGTAGGGTAGAGATCAATTCCGAGTAGCATAAGATTTAGAATTTAAGGAATGAATAAACAGGTGCAAGTTTTTCAAGTTCTTTACGACCTTCAAGGTTTTCGATCTCCGCATAGAAACAGAAACCCACCACCTTGATAGGGATCATCTTCGTCCTCGAAAATCGAAGCATCACGAGCTTTCGGTCGAGAGCATCGAAGACAGCTTTGGCAGTCTTGCCTGTTGCCAGAACATCGTCTACGATCAGAAGTTCAAGTTCACCACCTTCCGGTCTCAGTTGAGCTAAGTGGTCCTTGGACACCTCCAATTTCCGATAGCCATATTCGGAGAACGCATCAAAGGATGTGACTGGGCCCGGTAACTTATTTTCCTTCCTTACAGGCACTACACCCGCAACTAACTCCCGAGCAAGGAGAGCGCCCGCCATGAAGAATCCACGCGATTCTATAGGCACAATAGCCCTTCCAGTGGGCACCGCAGAGGCGAACCAGTAGCAGAACCGGGATAACCCTCTCCAGAAGGAAGGGAACAAGTCCAAGAAGACTACTCCCGGGGACGGGAAGTTCGGGTAGGACTTGACCGCGTTCTTTGGATTCTCCTTTCCCTCCGACAGATAAGTAAAGAGAGCCCACTTCAAAGATTCTCGTATAGATGCCAGTCGCGCTTTCCAGTCTTCATAGGACGTCACCGTCGAGTCCGACACCACCTTAACCGTAAAGAAGTCGACGACGTTACGGAGGCCTCTTTCCTTTATTGCACTCATCACAAAGTGCATCTCCATATCGTAACCGTCATACTGTTCTACAAGTTTGAGCAGGTCTTCATTATCGGGAGTCACCAGCGAGTGAACCGTCCGGATTCTGTGGTTCTTAAAGTCAGGGGCCCAGTTCTTATCATAGATAACTGTTCCCGGTGCATGTTTGAGAGAACCACACGTTCCGAAGAGCATGATCCTACACAGCTCTTTCGACTCCTGCAAGGTGTCGAGTAGCTCCTCAGTAGCTTTCACAGCCTTATCTCGGCCAATCCCAATCTGAATGGGTTGGACGTCGAACGGGAGGTCATCGATATCAATCGGGAGCTCCGCAAAGTCGGCTAAGAGTAAATAGGTTTTCATGTCAATACAAGGTAAGAAAATAAATTTAATTATCCTAACGTTTTACAAACTTTTTCAGTCTATCAGGCAATTCCTCGAAGACACACTCTTCCAGAATCTCCTGCAAATAGGCTCGCTCTTCTCCTGAGAAGTCATCCGGGTCAATGTCCTTCGGCACCACCCGACCCTTCGGGGATATGCACTCAACGTCGAGACAGTTACCCCACGAGGTTCCTACGCCAGTGTCCACCACAATAGGCACTGCAAAGTTCTCGGGAAAGAAGTTCATGACCTTGCGCATCTTTAACCACGCTTCACGCATATAGGGTATAGACACTTCGAGGTTCATTTCGTCATGTACTGGGAGGATCATTCTTGTGTTCTCCCGCCAGTCCTTGTCATCGATGTTCAGTTTGGTGAACTTTATCAGGAACAACCGCATAAGGTCTGCTCCGGTGTTCTTGTGGATCATACCCGACAGCGGGTAGGTTTGGAATCCTGAGATCATAGTCGGGGACATAACATCATAGGTTCCTTTCAAGTTGTCCACAAAGCACACCTTCGACTTCTTAGCCCGGCTCCACGAGAGCGCATAGCGACCCGAGCACACCTTCACCAGATTATAACCATAGAGGTCTACCAGCGACCTAACCGAGTGAGCCAGCACCGGGTTGTAAGTTATCAGGTGTTCGTCTCGGATAAAGGCTCGGAACAAGGCCGTTGCGATCTCAACAGAATCCGCCGGTTTGTCATGTCGAGGGAACACCGCAAGGGAGTTGAGGGTAGTTCCTTTGAATCTCCCCAGCAAAGTGTTCAGAATTGCTTTGAACAACTTTACCTTCTTGTGAGGTTTAACGAACTGAACCGCATCCGCAGCTGCCTCTTCGATAGATAACAGAGTGTTTGACTTGTATTTCAGGAACTTGTGATTCGTTGAAACCATGATGAAGTCTCCCGACCTGAACTCTACCATAGCACATGGAAGTTTCCCTCGGAAGACAGGGACGCCCTTGTGGGCGGTTCCTCTCTCGTCCTTTGCAAATTGTACTCGTTTCCCGACCAGATTGCGAAGAGTTGATATAACTTTCCCGTCTTGGGATGGAGCAAACGTGTCTGCCGGAATACAGTTATGGGACACAACCCCATTAGTTATAAACTGATGCGAGGGGTCTTCTACTGACAAACAATAAACCTCGGACTCTCCAAGGGATCGGACGGATTTAACCTTCTTGTAATAATAGAAGTCATCCTCTTTCCAAACATCCCAACCAAACCGATCGCATAACTCCACAAACTTAAAGTACCCCACCGGGCAGCGCTTCCTTAACTTGCAGATAATGGTCTTATCAGTTGGAAGAATGCCCTTTCTAAAATACCTCAATTCTCCGGAGTGGTACTTTTCGATAAACCGGGATGCCATATAATCCGGGACAAGCATGCGGGATTGCTGACACTTACTTATCAAACGTTCCCTTCCCACCAGCGAGGCAAACTCTTTAAGAGAAGTAATATTTAGAAGGTAAGCGTCTTTACACTTATGCCACCTGCTAAACACTCCCATAGACAGAAGCAGAGTTTGTAAGTCGTGCAATAAATCACCATTGCACATATGCCAGCCCCAACCCCAGTTCTTTGAGCCATCTGAGTCAAATAGACCTTTAACAAACTGTCTCCTCTGTTCAAAACTTGCTGTAAATACCCTCGACGGGATTCTTTTATCGTGAGCAGTAACTCCGAATTGCACTCCTATTTGTTTAAGGAGTCTACAAAGATTCTTTGAGGATATTGTAGCACGAAGACAATCCCCCTTCCGGGACTTATCTTTCTCCTTTGAGAACTCTTGCAGATTAACATGTAGTCCAAGAGCATTGCCCCACTTGACGAGTCTATCCCGATCTTCACATTCATGATTACCGAACGCCCAGTGAATAACCCCATTTTGTAGGAAAGACCCATCCCCAAACGCTCTACCTATCCAGTAGAAAGTCTCTTCTACTCGACTATTTATTTCGGGAGATACTGTAACGCCTCGAACTCCCTTATCTGACAAATCAAACCGTACAGGGGAGCCCGCAACAGGGGAGAGATGAGATGCAATAGGGGTACCTTCTACAATCTCGGACGCCTCCATCCATTGCAACCCCGACGGCTGCACAGACAGAAGTCTATGCTCTTTGGAGCATTTCAGTATAGAGCCATCTTCAAACTCCAACTCTACAATGGGTTTAACTCCCGAGAAGACTCTGACATAACGAGCAAATCCTTTGCCCGTGGCACATATACCTTGATCCGGAACATCCTTCATCAAGTGATAGCCGTCTTCCAGCAACACAGGTGTGTCAGGAGTTACCGGGCCTTGTATGGTAGCGTTCACGGCCAGTCGCTCCGCATAGGCGGACATGCCCCTGTCGGGAGAATTGAAGTATTTGAGCAGATAGACAGGTCGCCCAAAGTAGGTCAAGGCGTAACCTCTTTTCTTCGCGGCCTTCACGATCTCAGCCTTCCATGCATAGAGTTTGGACATCGTCTGCTTGTATCGTGTCATCAGGGTCTTACCTTCCTGTAAGGGAATCCCCAATCGAGCACTGACTGTGGGGTACTCAGCACCATACAATGCCGAGTTATGACTAACCACCGATGAGGAGAGATAACTCCCTGTTTCAGTCTCAATCACATAAATCTTACCAGTCTTGGGCTTCGAGACACTCACCACGGACACCGGGCGAAGGCCTGAGTAACCTGCCTTCTCAACCAGTGAAGACTTAACCCACAGGCCACACTTATCTCTTCTCATATTGTCAACCCTTCCATTTTCGAATCCTCCGGGGAGGCCTTCAAGGATTGACCTGTCATATTTCCGGAAGTCAAGAAGAGGCCTTCCTGAGCCCCATCTCTTCCGGTCAAGGTTTGACTGAACCACGTCATTTTCAGACATTCTAAGATGGTGGCAGTTATGATCCGCTACTCTCTCACGAACATAAATCCCCAGACCTGACAGGACCAGAGCTACCTTCTTTGCCAGCTCATCCAAACAAGTAAGGTACACCAGCACATTCCCATACAAGGTACCATCAGAATCCACAAGTCCCTGACACAACGGGATAAACAGGTCTTTACCCCAAGCTGACAAGACCCCATCGGAGATCGTCTTCGTCTTTGTCCTTCCAAAATGTTTGCAAAGGACCCTTGCAAACTGAGCGCTGCACACACGGTACAGTCTGTAGTTTTTACCTTCATAGTTCTGAATGCTCCACTTCAATCCCAGCTTAGTCAAGCACTCCTCAACGAGAGGGTATATTTGCTCTTCAGCAACCCATGATACTGAATTAGGCCTTCCTTGCTTCCCAAGGGAGATATGACCATCTCCCAGATAGAGTCCTGCCAAGTAAGCAAACTCTTTCGTAGAGAGGTTGTACTCCTTCTCACGACTAACCGAAAACTTACGGTAAGTTCCAACCCTTTCGATCAGGGGAGAGGACGTTTCCTTCATTCTACCCACCGAGATCAACACCTCATCATCTTCAGTCAGATCGCACACTCTCTTCCAAGTCATCCCCTTATCTGAGGTCACTGCAACTTGGTGGCGGGAATCATACTCTTCGACAACTCCATTAGAGTAGTGCACCTTGACCGTATCGGATAAGCGGACCTCCATTCGATAGGATTGTGTTCCTCCGAAAACCTTCAACAGGCGTTCGTCTCCTTTAAGAGAAGCGGGTCTCACAATCCCTGAGTCAGTCATCACATAAGAATCCTCCCCAAGGCAGAAGTTCACGATCTTAACCTTTGTACGGTGCAGTGGGTCTTCGTACCCGAACATCTGCTTAGCCACGTGCATGTGGATATCATCACCCTTCAAGAGGGGCTCCAAGAAGTTAGGATCACGACTGAAATTCGCAGCTAACCTGAGCTCCTGAGCACAGTTGTGTACCAGAATGCCATTGCAATAGAAACAATGAACGTCCCGGACACCCATGTCCATCATTTCAATAAGCTCGTCTGATACCCCAATCTCCTTAATGTTGGACACGGGAGCTTCCTCACCCACAAGCATAGCTCTATTCGCAGTCAACACATAATCGGTAGTCCGTACATTTTCAGCCTTAACCCAGACAACTACTCCATCCCGGTACACCGCAAGTTTATGTTCAGGAGAACAGATAAGGGTCTCCCCAGTGGTAAGCTCGAACTTATACTGTTTGTGCTTGCCGGTATAACGTAGATCATAGGTCTCTTTATATCCCCACGGGGTCAACACCTTCAGCCCTTTTGGTTGTTCAAGCATATCCCGAAGAGTCATCACACCTTTTTCAGTCACCACAGTCGATTCCGGATTCAGACAGTAGTCTGACGACATAATCACCCAATCTTTGTCATGAGGGATGAATGCCCTATGCAGACCAGTCTTGGTCTTGTACTTTACAGGCTCTCCCTTGGCGTTTCTCACGCATCCTTCCTCTTCTCGTAGCAGGACGTATCCTATTTTAGGGTGATGGTGTAGGTATAACTTTTCCTCTTCCTTAGGGCAGTTATGAACGATGATCCCATTGGCCATGAATCTCTCCGAGGTTTCTACCGTAATATCAAAAACCTCTTCCTCTCCCGCCTCTTCGACGGACAAACACTTTACCCAAAACTTACTGCGCAGATAATCTGGGTCATGACGAACCACGTAACGCTGTTTATAACCTCCCAGTGACTTCGGGAGCACATATTTCTCCAGTCCTTTCTTGTGGAACTCAGGGGACCATTTTACCTGGCCCTCATACGTGAAGACGTCTTGACAGTTTATCGGGTTAAAGAACGAGACCGTGTAAGCGTATCCACATCCTAACTGAGAGTTCTTGTACTTGGTAGCCTTAGCGTTTATCCCGAGGGTCTCCGCCAGTGTCACAACACTGTTAGCCAGTTTCTCGGAGACAGTCCGAATACTGGAGCTTGTCTTGTATCGTTGGAACGATCCATCAGCAGCATACAGTCCTTTGAGGAAGGCCATCTTACACAAAGGGGACAGCTTGTACAATACGTCAGGAACAGACTTCTCCCTTGCGGTCTTGGTTAGTCCCATCTTGACTGCAAGCCTCCACAGGTCAGCATTGTAAATCGTGATCGCCGGAATATCGTGAACTCCTTCCTTTTCCTTTATCGTCCTAATAGAGTGAGGGATATTCAGAGTTCTGCACACATCAGAAACTCTGTGACATAATGAAATTGCGTGCCAATCAAAGCATATATGCAGTTTCCTTTCTGACGAACTGCCATCACCTACAAGCATACCAATAAGACCCCACAAATCAGGGGACGAGAAATTAAGGTATCTCACCTCTTTAGTAGAAGGATAGGGTCCCCTACCTACCCGGAAGCGAATGAAGCCATAACGGGAACGAGGATATATCTTCTTAGAGTTCAGAGCCACCCGCAGGTCCTTGCACTTAGCAAGTTCTACAAACCCATTCTCCGAGAGGATAGGATGATCCGCAGTTCCCACCAAGGTCTTACCGTCTGCAAGTGTCATCCTGTAAACCTTTCGCACTCCTTGGTTTACCTTCTGGGTTATCTTACGGAACTCATCCCCATCCCAAACGAAATCCCCAGCTTTAACATCTCTCAGGAGTTTCATCCCGTCTTTTGTCTGCACTCGGGTATCTCCGACCAAACAGTTCTGCATATTTTGAGGGACGAAGTAGGGATTACCCTCAGACGCTCCCGACGACAGACGGCCCGACGGCACGTTCACTGTATTATAATTCGCCCGTATAACTCTGCCCTTATAGGTGCACATCTTAGCCACAAAGGATTTGAGGAACACCCGGGTCTGGGCATAGTCGATCATCAGGTTGGCGATAGGGTGGTTCAACCGGCGAAGGGCCTCCTCATCGGTCTTGAACTTGCCTGACTTGGTCTTCTCAGTCAGAGTCACAAACCGGGAGAGCACGTCAGCCTTCTCCCGAGAGGAGTCAATGTTGAACCCATAGACTCCGGACATCGAGTATATCTTGGTGCGAATCTCTGCGAGGTGCCGCTCGGTCTCGTCTCTCAGGGCTTCCAAGAAGTCGTAGTCGAGAGTCAGCTCGTTCTGGCACAGACGTCGGACCGCCTCCAAGCAGTAGTTGTCAATCTTGTAGATCTTACGGATGTAAGGGTAAGTAGACCACAGTTTCCTTGCGAGGAAGACCGTAGCTATCGGGTCTCCGGCTGCATAGATGTAGGACACCGTAGGATCGGTGGTCTTAAAGTTATGGTCCTTTGCTTTGTTCTCTGCAAAGTCGATCATGTCCCACTTCAAGAACCTTCGAGAGTAGTCCTTCAACGAGGGGTAAGCCTCGTTGAAAACTGAGTACGCCATGATCTGGGCGTCATGCATCCCTCCCACAAACGGTATTTTGACTCCGTCGTATTCGAGCATCGAAGTATCGAAGTTCCTGTTGAATAGCACTGTCTGGAAATTGTCGATCAACCACTGGACGAACTCCATTACAACATCCACAGGCAGGTTGGCAACGTAACCGATATGCCGCAGGGGAATGTAATAACCCGCGTATCCTTGCGGGGAGTAGTCAACGCCGCCAGACACGCAGACGCCCGCGATCTGGTCAGCCTTGTATTCAAGGCTGGAGGTCTCGGTATCGAGTCCTGCCATAATCTTAGGGGAAAATAATCTCTTCAACGAGAAGAGTTCATCGACTGTCTCAATAAGGTGAACCGGATAACCGTTAAATGTGCTGCTCTTCATAACAAATCAAATCATAGCGCTGAGTAAGCCGCTACACGTTAGGTAATTACCTATACGAAAAGAGGTCGGAGAACCGACCTCACTCTACTGGTAACGAGTGACCGATAAGGCAAACGCTGAGATCATGTTAACTATCAAGTCAACCTCCTGCTCCGGGGATTCGTACACCACGTGAAACCAGTCGTCTGTTTCCGACTTGCCTTTCACTGAGAGCATCCCATCGGAAGGGTCGAGGTGCATATCGACTATTGCAGTTTGCTTGTCAGAAAGAAACACAACGGGCTCTACATTCCGACACTTTACCACAACTTTCAGTGGGAGTCTCTCCAGAGCCTTCACGATCTCATCAAAGAATTTCGGGGTTTCCATATGCGCAATAAAAGAGGAGGTCCCGTAGTTGCATGGGTATGCCTACTACGAGCCTCCAAGGTTATTCCATGTTCAGGTAAGCAATAAACTCCGCAGCGAGGTTCACAACATACATCTCAGAACTCATAGTCCACGGGTAAGCCAGATTCATTGTGTCATTCTGGTCGGAGGTAGCCCACAAACGCAGGGTTTCGCCTCCATCCTCCTCCCGGAACGAGATCGTCACTTTCCGGCAGGGGCCATCGAATACGAGGGACAGAGATGTGTTGGTGCCCTTCGAGGATTCGATAGGAAGCGGAACTTTTGCTTGGAGGGTCCGGCCCAGCTGGGCGAATTTAATAGGGTTTGCCATAATTGTAGTGGTTTAGTTGTTATCTTTATCCACTACAAAGATAGGAAAATAAATTTAATCTGCAAAATATTATTCAAGAAAATTGCATTTATTTCGTATTTAATGGAAGAGGGCCCTCATAACAGCATCCGGTTATGGCTAAAGGTCGAGGTTGTTCTCACCTCGCTTTTTGATTGCTTCCATTTCCGCCGCAAAGTCAGTAAACTCAGTGCTCAGACGATCAATAATAGCATCGAGGTTAACCGAATCGGCATTCGAGAAATCCGAGAGAACCCCTGAGGTGGCGCGACCCTTCAACGTGATCTGGTATGCAAGGGCGTTGTTCCCTCTATCCCAGTAAAAGGCAACGGCTCCGTGATGACGGGTCCCGTCCTCATCAACGTATACAGGAACCACCTCGGATACGGGTTCATAACCCGAGATCACCGAATCGATCGAGAGTTCCACAAACCCTTTGGCATCTTCACGGGCAAGTTCAAAATCGTAAGCCTTGTTATCAAACTGAATCTTCATAGTTGTAGTGAATTAGTTGTTATCTTTATCCACTACAAAGATAGGAAAATAAATTTAATTATGCAAAATTATTTTGAGAAAAATTTAGTATTTAATGGAAAACCTCCACAATTGTGGAGGTTTTCTCAAGAGGGTAGTCAGCTAAATCTTACCAAAGAACCGAAGGAATCCCCAGAAGGGTCGATGTTCATTGTAGGAGGTGTCGCTCTCAGCAAGCCGCGCCTCCATCTCGAACATGGAATTATCGTAGGCTGCATTACATGCTTCTTTCCATCCCTTCGTGCACAGACGGAACATCCACGTAATAACCGCTTCAACGCAATACAGGACGTAGTAGGCCAGAGGGACCAAGAACACCCAGAGGGACGGCCCAAAGATGATCGAAAGAATCAGGGCCACCAGAGTGGCTACAAGGGTAACTTCCCAGTACTGCTCACAGTGGGTCGACTCATGACGCTTAACCCTCTCAGACAATTTGTTACCATTCACTGTACATATAGCTCCAAACAGCATCACAATCGTCATCGACGAGATCGACAGGATAGCCTTAGCCAAAATCGAATTGTAAAAAATCTTTCTCATTTCCTCTTCTGTTTTAGTTCAGTTACTGTCCTCACAAAGGTCTTAGCCAAAAGTAGGAACGCAGGCCGATCTACCCGGTGAACCAGATAGACTTGCTCCATATTACTGAGGAGGATGAAATCCTCTTCCGTGTCATCTACAAACTTTATTTTCACGAGCTTTCTCTTTTCCATAATTGGCGATCGTGTTTAGCAGTTCAACCGTAATGCCCGAGGATAGGTCGAGCTCCGAAAGTTTGGGATAAGACAGCCGTCGCGCCCTCTTAGGAGAATCAATAATGGGAGGCGGAGTAACCTTCTTTTGTAATTCAGTTAGTCTTTCGGGATTGAAATCCCGCAACAAGTCAAACGTGGAGTAAGACTTGTTACAGGAGAAACATTTAATCCGATTATTGTAGACCTTAGCCGCAGGTGTGTTGACGTTGTAGTGCCACGGGCAGAAAAACTTACCCCTTGGCAGATCAGTGCCAAACGTGTTTCTGTACTCGTCCTGAATGGACAGGGACGCTACATAATCCACGAACTCACGGCTAAATCTTTGACTCATAACTTCTTACGGAGATAGCAGTTCCAGTTCATCTTCGGCAGCTTGGAGTCCTTAACGAGTTTACCCACCTCTGACACCACAGCCATACCTACGAATGACGAGTCGACCACACGAAACAGGCTCTCTATTGCAGAATCAGTTACAGACCGGGCCTTCTTGCGGTCTCTCCATGACTTGGGGTCATCCTGCTCATAGTAGTCCTTAGTGTCTTCCGACACAAAGGCATAGCCCTTGTTCTTCAATCGGCTCATGAAGTCGCCCTGAACGTTCTTAGCGAACTGGCCTGCGGGACGAGAATTGCCGTAGCCGACAAAATCATCGTCGTTCGTTCCAACCAGCACAGCCTCGGGTTCACCTTTGGGCTTATAGAGGAATGTATCCTGGTTGTACCACTCGGACAGCTTGAACAGAACGTCATAGAACTCAGGGTCGTCCGGAAGGTTGACCACAAGGAATGACTCCTCAGTCTTGGGGACTCCACCTTCGGGGTACAGCCCCATCACCGATGTTACCCCGTAGCCCTTACGAGCCAGTGCCATCTTCAAGTCACGGTTACGAGCACGGTTCTCTTGCTTAGAGTACCGGCGTTCCTCAGGGGTTCCGTCGATCGGTTTGTCGATAAGAGTAGCCTCTTGGTTGTGAACGTCCTTCAGCTCCTTGCGGAACGCGGTGATGCCCGCGATCTCCTTAGAGTTGATCCACTTTTCTATCCGATCCAGATTGGAGTCTACAACCTGACCGGCGGCTTCTGCGAGAGAATCGATAATCTTAGACATAGCTTTGTAGTTTTCACATATCTATACGGGAAGACATCATTACAGGCCGTATCAAGGCGCAAAATCGTCGGGCAACCCCAGAGGCTCCCGACGACCCGAAAGAGGATAGACGGAGGGCCGGAGCCCTCCGTCATGAGGTTTAAGCTGCATCACCCTTCAACCGCTTGATAAGCTGCTTCGGGAACGACGGCATTCCATGATGCTGGATGTCCGACTCGCGGAGCTGCTTCAACTTGGACGGTCGTGCCCAGTTGGCGACTTCGATCTCTTCGGCGAGGGTGATCGTATCGGCGGCTCGCTTACATCCGTTCGTCATGATGTTAAACGCATCGAAGTAGGTGACACCTGCGGGGAGCTTCTGCTGGATCGTTCTGGACATCTTGTTGACCTCGATGTTCTGAGCCTCATAGTGGTCGTAAATAGGCCCTACGGGGAAGTACTCAGCGGCCACCTCATTACCGACTATATCGGAGAGGGTCTTGCGCATCCCCATGTAGTCGGCCACTGACGCCTCGATCCACTTGCCGTTGTTCGAGAAGAGGCGGCTGAAATATCCGGTCACATCCATAGTCCGGATGGAAGCCATCAGGTGGGCAAACGTCTCGGGGTTAACGTTGTTGCGGAAGAGCTGACGGTACTCCTTGTCTGCCACCTGACATCCGTTCGTACAAACCAGACGGAGGAGGCCGGTTCCAATATAGATTCCACCTTCGGGCTTACGCTCAACGATCACCTGTCGGTTGAACATGTCCCCGAGGACAGTGTCGGTTCCCGTTTCTTCGAGCGTATAGGTGGCTCGGATAGCGGCGCCGCTCTTACGAATCTCACAAGGAGCCTTGATGGAGTTGTCCCCGACCAGCTTCAAGGTCTCAAAGAACTGCTCGTCCTCCATGAAGGTCGACCGATGATCCAGAACGGAGAGGACTTCACCGTTATCATCTACGAGGAGGCGCTCCTCTCCTACGGACGCAGCCCGGAGGACTTGAAGAGTCGTATCGAGGTTGTACTCCCGGTCGATGTTCAGGAGGGTCTTCGGAACTCGGAGGAAGTCGCACTGGTCACCCAGTTGCTTTTCTGACAGCTTGTAGCCCTCAGCGGTTACGATAGCGCCGTCCTTCTTTTCCCACTTGTTGATGTTAGTTCTAACCTGTTGCATAGTTGTAGAATTTTTAAGGTTTGACAATTGTTATCTTTATCCACCACAAAGATAGGAAAATAAATTTAATCTGCAAAGAAAATCGGAGAAAATTTATACATTTATTCACAAATCCACTCTGGGTGATCCAGAACAACATCTTGAAGGTCCTCCTCATCCACATGCCACCTCATCCGATCCCCACACTCTTTGCATTCATAGCACGCCATAAGACCATGATGGGTGTTGCAGACCCCGACGATTGACAGCCACGTGTTTCCCTCAAAGACACTCACCCGGCCACAGGAACATGTGAGGCGAGCCTCATATCGGTAGTCCTCCCAGTTTAGTATTTCCGGGATTTTATAAACCTTTCCTTCATAGGATTCTACTCTTCTTGCCATTCTGGGTGGTATATCGTTAGAAGTCTTATATCTCGTATATGGAACCTTATCCTGTCTTCACACTTTGGACACAAGCAGCACACCTCAGTTCCTCGGGGAGTCTCGGCTACGCCCTTCGCATAATTGTAAATGTTATCCCCTCGGGTGTAAACGTTGAGCTTCCCGCAGTGGCATTCAATAGCCGGACTGTATCGGTAATCCTCCCAGTTGAGGACCTCCGGTATCTTAAAAGAGGTACCCGGGTCAAGACCCTTCACTAACATAGCCATTTAGTCTTCAATTTCAGTATAAGGGTTGAACAGATCAGATCGGAATTTCAGAACAAAGAGACGTGACGTGTTACTCTTTAACTCATCTGCAAGAAACCTCACTGAGTTAGGGTCTCTCGACAAAAATTTATCCCGAACAAACCCAATGGACCATGACCACTTCAAGACCTCAGCAAGAGGCACCGTCAGGTTGTATGCAGACAGGACTATCCTTGACACTTCGGACGCCATCTGAACAATAACACGATCGTTACAGTAATCCTTGTAATTCATATCAGAAGTGGAGCTGTCCTTGGGCCAGAGCCTGAGGGAATGTTAAATTAGGGATCACCACCCCGGACTTATAGGTCCGATCGGTCTTATAGATAGACACAACCCACTGAGGGTCCTTCACTCCACACCTTCGCAGATAGGTTAACAATGTAGACTGAGGCATCCTCAGGAGATTCTCATAGGCATCTGCGAAGGTCTTACGCCTCCGCAGTTCAAACGTATCACCCGACTGAGTGATAAACTCAATGTAACACTTCTCGATCATGATTAGAATACATAAGGGTAAATCCTACGGATATGCAGAGGATCAGCATCCTCTTCACGTTTGATCTCCTCCACCATCTGTACCAACGCTCCCACCAAGAAGATGTCATGTTTACCCCGGATCAAGTAGTCCGTACCTATTTCACGATAGTGCACGTCCCACCCGAGGTTCGGGGATCTCTCTATGACCAGATTATAGACGTCCTCATCGGGTGGCAACATCCGGATAAGGTCTCCGACGGTAAAAGCAGGGAGCACCTCCTGGTCCACCTTAGGGTCCACCGGGTTTATAAATAGCTGCCATCTGCCCCATATCTTATCACCATTGTCTCCCGTCCACTCGGGAACCCTGACCCATGACACACTCGACAGGGTGGACGGGATTCCAGCATCCAGTAATCGTTTCGACTGTTCAACCGAGGTTACTTGGTCTTTCATGTGATATTAGTTTAAGAGGTTCAACGCATTTCATTTCTTGAACATGATAAGTGAGTCAACCAGTTCTGCGATCTTAGCTCCGGACGCCTCTTTGTAAGGCATAAATACGGACACCTTCGTCATGTCGAACCCGTATACAGTTCCACCCGATACGAGCACCTTAACCACGCACGGCTCTACGACCTCAACCCTCAGGTAGAAGGATACCCCACCCTTAATATCAGCCTTGAACTCGGGTGAACCTACAAAGAACTTAACAGGTTCGATTAAAGTGCCCTTACTGAGATTCTTTTCGAAGTCCTCAGCCAGCTTTCTAAGAAGGTCTCTTGCTTTCATAATTGTAGTGTTTTGTTGTTATCCATTACAAAAGTAGGAAAATAAATTTAATTATGCAAATAAATTCCAAAAAAAAATGGCTGTCCTCTCGGACAGCCATCACAAACACACAATCCAATCAGCTCCTATGAATAGTCCCCACGTAGAGTTTATGGCCTCCCGGGTAGTCGAACTCGACCACACTGTCAACCACAATACCCCGTACTGGGTTTGGAGAAATCATCCGGGTGGATACCACCACAGGGGTATTACCCATTTCCTTTACATCTACGTTGAACGAGTCGGACAGAACTTCGGCAGAGTCTGCCACCCAAACCTTGTCGGTGAATTTCCTCTTGTAGAGGTCCGGGCAGATCAGATCGAGAGCATCCAACGTAAACGTGGAGTCAGCCACCGCCATGACCATAGGGTCATTGGGGTTCGAGTCCCGCAGACTCTTGTAATCCTCAACCGAGATCGAATCGCGACCCATCACTTTTGCAGCTACGTCTATCGCATCCTGCAAGGCCCTCTCAGTGTCTCGCAGTTGGTGGAACGTCTGAGCCGAGTGAGGGATGTCACACCTGTTATCATCTCCTTTCTTGACGTCAGGAGAAGGAGACGGCAGGGAGGGACCTTCAAGAGAATCTACATCGACTCCCTTAGCAGCAAGGGCCTGCTTCAAGTCTTGTTCGGCCCGTCCCATGTCCGTCTCAAACGCATCCTCGGAGTCTCCAATTTTGAGCTCCTCCTTCTCCTCCTTTGACAGGGACTTCTTGCGGAGTTTGTTGTAGTACTCCATAAGTTTGTCGATGTCCCAGTTAGCAAACATCCGATCATCACCGTCCTCGTTCGGGTCCATCGTGTCTTGGACTTTAAGGTAATCGGTAAACGGCTTGCATCGGTCTTCCGAAGAGTTCACCCACTTGCGGAAGTCTTCGATCGGGCATTTTGTGATATTACCCAGACCTTGCCATCCTTCCTCGTAATTATCGAGGTAGGCTGCACGAGCATCCTCCTGCGAGTCAAATCCGAACATGACTTTGTGCTCATCGAATGAACCGTCCTCCTTGATCTGGTCTACAATGAACACGTCCTGTGACAGCGGGTTAGGACCGAGGAACACATCCACGTCGTCTGTGTCGTTACCCTTGGTTCCCTCGAAATAGCCGTAGGTGTTCTTCATCTCGGTTTCCCAAGGTTTGCCATCTTTATCTACACCCGACCGAACGGTGCCCTTCGGGTTTTCGATAGCGATGTCGAACCCTTGGATAGTCACGTGACCCTTCTCATAATCGCCCGACTCCTTCTGCTCTTCCGTGGGGTTAGTGTTGGTAGCGGCCTCGGCCTCGGAGATCGCCTTCTCCACCGACTCCAAAGTCTCCTCAGAGTCTGACACATTGGTCATCTTATCCGGGTACTTCATGATCCTGTGGGTACCATCAGGCATACGGAGGATGAAGGAGCGGAGTTTCTTCTTCACGACAGTTCCAACCTTCCCATCTGCTGTCTCAACCTCATCACCAACAGAGAGACACAGAGCATTGACAGCGGAGCCTACCCCGTCTTCGATCTCGACCCCACGCTCTTTCAGGCGGTCTTTAATCTGCTCCTCAACTTTCTGGAGGACTTGCTGCTTAGCCTCATCAGAGAGGATACTGGAATCATCGTCCGCCACTTCGAGGGGCGTCGCATTGAAGATGGATTTATCGATCTTCCCGTCCTTCGTGAGATCACGAGTGTAGTAGAATGCCTCACGGGTAGTCGAGAACCGCTTGGCCTCATCCTTGTTCTCGGTCTCACCTCCCTCAGCCACATAGGTGATCTTGCCTGTAATGAAGTCTTGGAACATGACTATCACCTTGGAGTCGTCATCCTTGATAGACGCCATGCGGGACGTCTCACCTGAATGAAGGTTGTCCAGAGAGTCTGACAGGCTTTCCTCTTCTACGAGGTTGTCAAGGTAGTCAGGAACGAGGTCAGCCACCTGAGCAGCCAGTGTGTCAACGCCTGACTGTGTAGCTTGGTAAATGAATATCGTGTTCCACACCGAAAGGGTGTCCCCATCTCCGGACATGATCACTGTGTCGTCATAAAGGATACTCCTGCCATCCTCACCCAGAGAGAAGAGCGGATCGACCCCGGCGAGTCTCTCGGCCAGAGTAGCGAAGGCCTGTTGGTGGATCGTCTCTTCAGGGGATGTAGCCAGTTGTGCTGAAAACTCCTCCACCCAGTCATAAATGATTCGAGCAGAATCCTCCTGAACGGAGTCCATAACTCGGGCTTGTTCCTGGGTGTAGACTGAGCCATATTTGTCTGCTGGTATTGTTGACTCAACACCTGAGCCGAGGCAGCGGACCTTGGCCTCTTTCTCCGAGGCTGACAATACCCGGTAGAGCTTACCAGCATAAGAGATGATGGAATCCTTCTCAGGAGCGTCCTTCATCATCACGGAGTCTACGACCTGAGCCTCCTCGGGGAACTCCTCTTCGAGAGTGTCCCACGACTCACCCATAGCTTCGAGGTCTGCATCCTCAGGGTCCTCTTCGACGGTTTCCTCGGGGTCCTCTTCGACAGTTTCCTCAAAGGTGATCGACTCCTGCGGGACCTCAACATCTCCTTGGATAAGGTCCTCAGGGAGTCCTTCGATCTTAACTTTGCCGTTCTCAATCGAAGCCACCACCCCGGGATACTGGTCGTTATTGATAGTAACCTGAACAGCAGACCCTACGGCCACGTTCGTAACCCCTTCTGCGCACGAAACAGATATAGACGGAGCAACGACAGGGGTAGTAGGCGCAGGGGCTGGAACCGGCGGATTCTCATCAACAGAGTCACCTACCTTAGCCTCTTCCTCTTTGTCATCCTCTTTGTCTTCTGCGTATTCAAGATCGAAGGGGTCTTTGTCGGCATCCTCTTCATCGAGCTTCTCTTCCTCAGCCTCCTCACTCTCATCCAGAGTCTGTTCAGCGGCCTGCTCTGCGTTCTCGATAGCATTCTCGGAGGCCACGTTAGGAATGATACTCGTCACCTCATCAACGAGACTCTCGATGAACGAGGTTACGCGGTCTTGGAGTCCCTCTTTGAACTCTTCGAGTTGCTCAGTGGCACCCTCGGACAGAGCGTCGTAAGAGTCTGCTCCCTCCTCCACGATAGAGGTGTAGATACTCTCCTTTCTACGAGGTTCCTCCATGAACTCATCGAGGTTGGAGTCATCCTTAACTCGATTGATCCGGGTGATGTTAAACGGTTTGAGCAGCTTTTCAAGCCGTCTTGTAGCCTGGCTCGACTCGTTTATCTTCCATGACCTGAACCAACGAAGCACCTCAGACGGGAGAGACCCGTTCTTCTCGCGCTCACGGAGAATCTCCTCTGCTGACTCGTCATAACCTGACGTCAGGTTTTCCAGAGCCCAGCAGAGTTCAGGATCATAGGTTATACCATCATCAACGATCCTCTTACGGATGCGCTGACCTTCGTTAATAAGCTGCCTACGGACAGACTCCGTAACACCTTGGAGGAACTTCCTCCGCTCCGACCTCTGCATAGTAAACAGAGAGCAGGCAACCTTTGTGCAGTCGGCTGAGTCGAGAATCTTAGCCCTCCCCGCGGTAGAGTTCCTCCGCAGGAACTCTGACATCTTCATACCTGCGGAATCCTGAACTTTCGACCTTTGGGCGGGAGTAGAGACCGTCGCCTTGTCACAAAGGGATTCAATAAGTTTACTCATATTGCAATATGTTATGATCAGACCTTCTGAGCATCGCAGCGGAGGCCATAGAATCGAACAATCCCCGCTAAACGGAGAAGAGGACCACTTGAATCACAAGAGCCCTCAAATCCACGGAAATAGCCGGGATGGCATCTGCTAACTAAATGTATAGCTTAAAAGTCGCATTAGAAATCATCACCAAAATCACCCGAGCTGAAATCTCCAAAGTCGCCTCCAAGAGCCCCGAGGTCCCCATCATAGGAAATCTGCTCAACGCTCGAACCTACGATGCACACAGCGGGGAGAAACGCCACCGGGGTAGGCTCCGGGAGGACCGAGCCCAGTCGGTGCTTGGCCATTGTGACGAGAGTCTCCTGAGCAAGTTTGCGATCATCCGGAGTATAGAGAAACACCACATAAGTCGAGGAACGTTCAACCTCATTAAGATCGGATATGGCCGCAAGGTCATAGATTCCGTTACGTTTATCCGCACGAGTAAGACCCTGACGGTTTGCCTGACAGGCCCAGCCCGTCACCACCTTGGTCCCCAGCCGGGAGCGGTAACGTACCGTGGCGTCGGTGATCAGCTTTATTATAGTGTTACCCTCTTCGGGGAAGAGTCTCTCGTACTGACCCACGTGGTCATGAACGACCAGATCGAGATCACCGAGGACGCTTTCCCACTTCCGAAATAGGTGTATCCATGCCGTAGAAGACTTACGGGTTTCCTTGGTTATCTCCGCCGAATCCGTTACAATGATGTTCTTTGCAAACTTCTCTTGGTACTCGGGCTCAAAGGATTTAACCTTGGCCAGCATCTCCTTTGTCAACTTCCTCTGAATCAGATCGGTCGTTGTGATGTTCAAGTTGTGAACTTCATACATATACCGGGCTTCGAGCATCATCCAGATAAGTTCAGGAGCCAGCTCCAAAGACAGATACACGCACTTCTTTCCTGCTAAGGCTGCCTTAGCTAAGATCGACAGCCATGCGGTCGTCTTGCCGTGACCTGTAAACGCAGCTATTGTCGCCACAGTAGACGGGAGGAATCCATTAGTAAGTTGGTCGATAGGTGTAATCCCTGACTTGATTCCCTCAGTGTGCGGTTGCTCGCAGATTGCCGAGTACAACTTTGGTCCATAATCGGCTGACGCCGTTGGGGTGTTGTTCTGGTCCAGAAGTTCGGACAACTGAGCCTTCAACTCACTGGACGTTCTGGACGAGTTCATCGACTGAGTGACCTTCTCTTGCAGGTCCATCCTCTCGAAGAAATCATCCGCTATCTTGGCATAGTGTAACAACTCGGCCACGGAGGCGTAATACTGCCCCGAGTCTGAAAAGAAGGTATCGTAGTAATCCTTAGCCGGATAATATCCGGCCTCATGGACAATATCCAACGTGTATTTCAGAGGTTCCTTGTATTTCTTAGGAACCAGTGGGGAGTCGTACCAACGCTGGAAGAGTTCCGTGATCTCGGGGAGGTCTTGGTTTCCAGCAACTGAAAAGAAAACAACGTCAATCATTATTGAATCTGAGTCCAGTGTTGATCTTTAATAAGGTAGCGGTCTATCATGAAAACCACACCTCCGAGGTCCTCGACGACAGAGACGAAGGATCGAATACAGGATTTGGTCTCCTCGTCTTTCCCGTTCTTAACTCGGTCCAAGTCCAGAAAGTAGCCTCTATAAGAAAAAGGTTCGGGGACTCTTGTTTCGAGAATCCTATCGAGCAACTTGTTAGTGTCGAGGCGCATCACCACTTGGTTAGTTTCGATCGCCCAGTTGATCGCGGCTGACTTCAACTTACCAATAACCTGAGGGGTAACGTTTCCGGCGACGTACATCACCGAAGAGGTCTTATACGGCTTGAAGGTTTTATCCCACTGGAATCGGAAGGGGGCCAGCCCACCCACGAGGTGACGCAGATGGAATTTGGAATAAATCGGGCATCGAGCATAGACAATATGTGAGCACTCTTTGCATCCCGCCTTAGCCCCGTATGCACAAAATCTTTCAACCATTTTACAATCGTTTAATCCTGTATACGATCAGGATCGGCCCTTCCAGAGGAGTAGACGCTTAGCCCAGTCAAGTCTACTTGCGTCATCTGCATCCTGCATGTACTCCTGAGGGAACGCTCCCGAGAAGTCGTAGGACGTTGCTTGCATCTGGTATAGCTTATTGCCGATAACCATCATCTTATAACGATCGATGTTGTCCGAGAGGATCAAGTAGGCATGAAGGTTGCCTGGGAACAGGGTGTTACGTCTGGTGATCCGGCCTATAAATTGCAGGTAGGTTACAGGGGTTGTCGGGATGTCATACAGGATCACATTGTTTATAAAGGGGTAATTCTCAGACTCCGACGCTGCCCTACTACACAGAACACAGTAGGACGCTTGGTCGCACATTGCCTTAGTGATGAACCCTTCCTTCTGTTGCTTACGGCCCGATGTCTCAAGTAGACGAACAGGAATTCCCTTCTGGTTCTTGATTCCGCTTACTTTGAGTAGATACATGATGTTATCCAGAGACGAGTAGTAGTCGAAGTAGATCAAGGCTGACTCGCCCCGGGACACTATCTTCTCCACAAGTTCGAGCAGAACTTGGGACTTGCTGCTCGGATTAAGTCCGAATGTTCCATCATCATTTAAGGACCCATCCACCACAGATTGTAGGTAAATGTAACGGGACGAATGTCGCTCTACTGACTTTATAGACCTAACTACTCCCTCGTTGGAAGAGTCCCGGGTAAGCATCTTACGAATCCAGTCCTCATCTGACAGATCAGAGTCGAGGCAAAATCCCTTGGCTATTTTGGAGTAAAGAGCATGTTCCCTTTCAGATAGAGTGTACTCCAGCTCATGAAGGTTAATCTCCACCGACCGGGAGCCCACCACCAGCATATCCACCAAGTAATTCTTAAAGTCGGAGATGTTCTTAAACCCCACCACCTCTTTGACCTTGCGCAGCGTGTTATCCGGGTTACGTCCGATAACCTTCTCCCGAGTGGCACAGAATCGGGAAATGAACTCCTGGGTCGATCCGAGCTTTCCCGGCTTCACGAAGTTTATGATGTTGTAGGTGTCCAGCGTGTTCTTTGACAAGTCCGTCGCAGTGATACCCCATAGTGCGAAAGTATGGGTCAAGGCCATGGAGGCCTTCGCAGAGAGTAGACTCCGAGTCGATCGGAACTGGTGAACCTCATCCACCAGAGCCAAAGGTCTCTTAAAGTGATCCAGCAAAGAAACACACAGAGGGTAATTGTTCTTGAATGACGTGTGCTTTGCATAGATTATCTGAAAACCCCTGAGGATGTTAGAGAGCTGACATCCCTTATTCACCTGAGATTCGATCTCTTCGAAAGAGATGCAGCGGAAGTTTGTGAACTTCTCGATCTGAGGTTTCCAGACTCGTTTCTTATGGGCGTTCAATGGGGTGAACACGATAAGGGCATCCACGAACCCCTTTGAAAACAGGTAGGCGAACGAGTACAGGACTACCGGAGTTTTACCCGAGCCAGTAGAATCGACAAGCAAGGCCCTCTTCTTTTGGACGAGGGCCTTTGCGTTGACCATTTGATCCGGCAGCAGATGGAAGTCATCTTTCAGAGCCTTCATTTTAGGGTACTTTGAGTTTATACTTCTTGATCGTTTCCTCCACTGAATACGAAGGGTAAACTAACTGCTTCGGGAACCCTTCAAACCTGAGCTTCACTACCGAGTAGTTTCTACGAAGGGCCTCAGGGCCTCCTACTTCGAGGACCCATGACCGGAGGGATAACAGCTCATCCGGCACCTGCAAGCCCAAACGAAGGGCCGTACAGAAGTTGAGGAAGGCCTCCTCAGTATTAAGGTAACGGCGGATAAGATCACGGACCGCAGTTGCTCTTCTGGACGGGACCACCGCCGGGATATTATCCGACGTATCACCGAGGAACGCTTTATAAATCGCAATCAGAGATGGAGGCATGCCATGAACCGCCTTCGGGGTCGTGTCCGTGTAGTTGATCTTGGAGCCGGTCCAAGATGAGTCCATAAATACATCTCCCAACGCCTTAAGCTGCGCCATATCAGAATCAGTTGTACCCACCACAACCGAGTCATACGTTCCCAGAGTAAGGGGTTGAACCTCTTCTATGCAGGAACCGATGTAAGGGTCCGTATGGATGTCATCAAGGGCTGCAATACTCGAAAACAGGGCATCTTTTGAGTCCTTTGTCCCCAGCGCCATGTGAACAAGGGAGGCAATGACTTGATCTGCCTCTTGGCCATAGGACGCTACTACTCGCACTCTCTTGCCGTAGAAGTCCCCGATCTTAGTCAGGAACTGGAAGACCTCCTTCTTAGAGACGAACAGAGTATCAGACTTACCGTGCTCCCGGTTCATCTTATACTGAGGGTAAATCGACAGAGACCGAGAAGGATACCCATCGAGGGCGATTATAATATCGGAGAATCGGTTACTTCGAATCGCTTGGTTAAACCCATGGAGGACAGAAGTATTGATCCGGGCCCCTCGATCATCGAGGATGCCCAGATCAAACATATACTTGAACTTGTAGACCCAGTTAGAGTAGTCCACTATGTAGAGAGTGCTCATAGCATCCTATACGATAGGTCATTGGTTGACATCGAACGTGATATCCCAACGGAACTCATTATCGAGTTCGGAGTAGATCTGAGTGTTGGCCTCCACGAAGCAGAAGACAAGCTCTTCACCTCCTTCGGTAGGCTGGTAGCCAGACTGAGTTGCCTCCTCCATTGTAGTGTAACGCCCGTTCAGGATGAAGGCCATGCCATAGATTGTGAAGCCTCCCTGGGGAGCGACCCCGGCCTCTATCTCGCAACTTGCACGAAGCGTTATTGTACCGTCTACGTTATCACCCTGTTTGAGAAATATTGTTCCCTTCTTGTTGTCCTCATCTTTCGTGACCCCGAGACACACCTGAGGGTTGTAGTAGGGGTCGCCTCCATTATAAAGATCATCCCAAGTCACCGCGCTGAGGTCGTTAGCCACTGCGGATTTGAGGGCAGACATTTTGCTGAAATCCGTTATAAACAGGATGTTGCTCAGGTACGCCATAGAGTTGTTAGTGAGACAACCCATCAGGGCACGGGCTCCTTCAATTGTTACGTGGTTACTCTTGGAGAACTCCTTGAATGTAACCTTTCCTTTAATTCTCATCGACAGAATCTTGTATTGACCATCCCAAGGTGGCCGGGTTTGTATCAATATTGAACTGGTAGGTACTCTTCCTATTCGGGAGAGATACTGTAGTCGTTCCGGACTTTCCGTTTATGTAGATTGCATCGGAAATCCCGAGGTAGTTGTCCGAGATACTCAGTTTAGACTCGATCATCGGGTAAACGAAGTTAACCGAGAAGCCTACCCCGATAGGCACGAACTTTGCAAGGAGGTCTTCGAGAGCCTTCAACAGAGCCTCGAACCTATCGCCATAGATCTGTTGCACATTGCTCCTGAGCTCCTCGATATAGAGATCAACCGACAACAGTCTCCCCTTATCGAGGGAGAGCATGTCGTAGTTCTTCGTGATCCCGTAGAGTGTTTCATAGAGGATTGACTCAGGGGAGCACAGGAGAGCATAACCATCTCCGAGCTGAGCCACAAGGTATTTGTGATCAGGTTTTGGGTGAGTGACCTCCGAGAGAATCGGAGTAAACCCTTGTGGTGGTTTAGTTATCACGAGCACCTGAGCCGTAGATTCAGGGGTGGTTGACCTTGCGGCTACCCTTTGGGCTGCCCTCATACGGGCTTGCACATCTGAGGCTCCTTCCATGTTCCAAGCGCCCTCGTAAGCTCCTGACACTTCAACTCCAACAACTCCCGAGGTAGCTCTTTGAAGGAGCTCCAAGGAGGGGTTGGACAGAGTAAATCCAGAGCTAACCATTGTGAACTCAGCTGTACCGGGATCGGAATCAAAGGCCGACTCTGACTGAGCTACAACGGACACAGAGTGCAGACCGAGTCCAACTTCTGTCTCGTAGGACGTCTCAGACGTAGAGATTGGTTCCTCGGAGTCTATCTGAACGAGATAGGAGGTAGCTCCTGACACGGCAGGCCAAGACACCACAACGGACAGCGCTTCGAGGTCCAGAGAGGTGGACACCTCCGGAGTTTGCAGTTTAGTTCCGGTGATCTGGGCTGAAACTACCGGAGAGTCTCCATAGGTAGCGCTCCCCACAGCATAGACCTCAACAGTGTTGATCCCCTCATGAATCTCACCGGCATTCTGAATCTCGCCGTAAGCAGTTTCAATCCACTCGGACGATCCTCCATCCCAAGTAATCCGATAGCGGTAAGCCGTTGCATTCGGAACCCCATAGATAGTCAGGGTTGTCTGGGGGAACCCCAACAGGTTCCACGATATAATCGGAGAATCAAGCTGGTTTTCAGCGAGAATCACAGTCTCAGTCGTAGACTGCACCGTGGGAATCCCGTCTGCCAGAGCCCGCACGTAAACCTCATAAGTTCCTGCTTCGGGGACTTCAAATGTTACCGTCGTAGTTGAATCCCCATAGGACCCTTGAAGTGAGAACTCCCCATCCGACTTTTTGAAGTACACCTCATAAGTCGCAGCGCTCTCGACGCTCGTCCATGTCGCCTTGATCGAAAACGTATCTTGAACGATACCTTCCAGTGTAAGAGTAGGAGGGAACATCTCATTTGGTACTACTGCCTGAGCCTCCACCACAGCAGAATCAAGGTAAGTTGAAGAATCCGAAGTCAATGACTTTGCCCAGAACAATAGAGTATTTCCCGCTCGTGCATCAGCACAATCAAACGTAAACGACGTAGTTGTCGGAGGTAAGGACTGAATAAGAATGTACTCCCCATCTAAAATATACCCTACCTGTGTTTCCTCAGCGTTAGGGTCTTCCGTAGATACTGAAAGTTCAAACCTCCACCCAACGGACAGCTTCGAAACATTCTCAACAGAAATCGTGGGTGATTGAAGATCTACTGGATCAGTATGTTGGGGAAACTCTATTAACGAAGGCGAAACTATAATATCAGAATCAGCCGTCTGGGGCGGGTCTGCTTGCAGAGCAATAAGTGTTCCGTCTTTGTTGTTATCAAGAACCACAAGGACATTCTTATCATAACCCAAAATTTGGGCCTGTTGAGCCCCGTAGCCGAACTTGTCACGGAGCGCATCCAAAGGGACCTTCGCCGAGGTGATCGCAGAAATATGGGCAGGTACCTCATTAATCGCCGGGTTCTTCACCACATCGTACAACGTCACATACCGAGGAAACGCTTTCTGGCGATCGCCTCCTCCATCTGCGGTGTTGAACACCATGTAGAATCGCAACCCTTGGAGCAACTGAGCAACAGCCCCGAATAGAGCCTGAGGTGAAGTTACTGACGTGTCTTCGTTTACCAGCATCAGATTGTAGTTCTTGTAATACTGGATGCTGGCAGGGTTTATCTGCTCAGGCAGATACAGTAGGGTTGTATAGAGGTCGAAGACGGTACCGTCTTCGAGCAGGTCTTCGTATTCAATCTGGAATGACGTGTCAGGAGTGAGTTCAATAACAGGTTGCCCGACCGTATGATCTGAGGAGGCGTCATAGAAGTACAACTCCTGCCAAGCCTCTCCATCCTTTACCGACATTCGGATAAGTCCTTCGGTATTGAGGGCCACCGTAACATCTCCGAAATCCAATCTCGGGGACGTTGCAGACTTGGGGTAGGTCAAGGTCACAACCCCATTGAGGTACTCAACGTCGAATACCTCACTTGAAAACGTAGGAGGTGTGCCCTCCTGACGTTTAACATAATCGGAGAAGTGGACCTCATAGGGGAATCCGTTAGTTCTGCAAAACTGTAAGAAGGTCACATCGATGTTACGCAGAAGCAAGTCGATGAAGGCCGACCAGCCATCATCGACAAGCAACTCATTCAAGAACAAGCTCTTGAACTTCTCACGGATCGTATTATAATTACTCATTGTTCACGTATCTTGGGTAAACCGAACTTCCTTGAAGGGTACCTGCTACGGAGTAGTTGAGGTAGTTGTCTGAACCTACAATGTCGATTCCATAGATTATTCCGCTCTCGTAATCCACAGACCCTGTCGACATGAACTGCTGTGAGTCTGCAATCAGGACAGCAGCCCCTTCTGACTGAATCGTGCTCTTCCAGATAGAGTCCGCATTACTCAGGAAGATCACCCCGTCGGAGTCTATCGCGTTAAGGACAGTAGGCACTGAATCCGAGAAGTCCAGTTTACTCTGCAAATTCAGTTGCAGGAGTTGCAGGTTGGAGGAGAATCGGAAGGAGCACTGCATAAGCGCCGGAGTGTCTCCGTCTTGCAAGGCATAAAGATAACCATCGGAGAACCTCATGTACTGAGGCGCAAATGTCGTAGTCCCTTGAAGAGAAACAGTACCCACATAGGTTCGTGTCGTCAACGTGTTGAATACATCATAACCCGTCCAGACTCCCGAGGAAGGATCAAATGCGGTGGGTACCAGAACGTTACCCTCATAGACCAAGAAGCGAGTCATCCTGACATCCGAGGATGTAGCAGTGCTGACGAACCTTTGAAGAGTCCACGAGGTCACGCCATCTTTCGTTTGGAGCTGGAACTGGGCTATCCGGTACTGAGGGGTAGATGTCGTCGACACATTCACCGCGCAGTAAAGGAGAGAGTTCACGATTGCGAATGTCCCTGACTCCACCAGCTTAATAGATGCCCCAGTCAAGTCATACAGAGACAGCGGGAAGGATTCACCATAAGGACGAATCGTAGAAATCCTGTTGAAGATGGACGTATCACCTTCTTGGAAAATCGGGGAGCTCGAATAGTTGAGAACCCGGTAAACTCCTCCGTCCATCTGCAAGAACTGGATAGCGTCTTCGTTGTACTCAAAGAATTTGCCGTATATCGGATTCCCCTCAGAGTCCGTCAGGATATTACGAGCATCGACGCAGAGGGATCGAGCGTCTTGCTTATTAAGCAAATAGGAGACGACGCTACCCGCCGAAATGCCCGAGAGGAAGAAGAAGTCACCCACCACCGAGAGAACCGGAGATTCAGGGACTACAAGCGTCCCTGACTGTATCTGACGATAAGTTCCATCAGAGTCGAAGCCCACAAGTTCACCTAACCCGGAATATTGGCGAATCGTGTTAATGGCAGGTTGGGCTTGTAACTTCTGAGATTGATCTACACCCGGAGATACTGGCTCACCCTCCACCACGATAGTAGCCGACACATTATTTATCCCTGCTTGTTGCAGTTTCTGGTTAAGAATCGCAGACGAGATCGGGGTATTGATCGACAGCGTATCATAAGCGCAATACTCCTCTATCGCCTGACGGGCTCTGCTCATTTCTGACAGACCTGACTGGGAGATCGCACTGAGTTGAACATAGAAGTCAAGCGGGGTGGCCACTACCACCGAGTACTTGTTTCCGATTACTCCGTACTGGTATAGGTAATCCTCGATGAATTGGAAATAGGTGTCGTCAGGGTCCGAAGGTTTGAGGGTAACAGTTATCGTGTTATTCTCCGAGTCCGTATCAACCCGCGAGGAGTTGACCGACGGGAGGCTTCCAAGGTATGCGAGGATTTGCTGTTCTGTGACAAGGCCCTGCTGTGCAAACTTCTTCGTTTGAACATAGGAACGGGCGTATGCAATGGATTGGGATTCACCAAGAGAGTAAGACGTAACCGAATAATACTCAGAGCCGCCCGAATCGCGCAGCAGAGTCTTCTGAGATGGATCGTTATCATAGCCGAGGTAAAGTTTGTTGGTTGCTTTCAGGTTGAAGTTGGTAACACCGGCCTCCAGCCAATAGACCTCATATTGGAATTGGTCTTGATTGACCTGCATGGCCCAGTTGTCATCTCCGAACAAAACGTTCACTGACAAGTCCCATCCTGTTCTCACTTTGTACAGCTTAGCCTCGGGAGATACCAGCGACTGATTGAACTCAGTGTAAGGGAACACTATCTGACTCTCATCTACGAGGATTCCCGCCGTTGGGTTGGTTCCCATCTGGCGGGCAAACACCCGAACCGAGTCCGATACCGCATTTACTCCGAGTTTAATGTAGGACGACTGGTAGGTGCCCTTCTGAAATTCCTTGTAGAGCATCCACGACTGGTAGGAGCTATCAGTAAGAACGCCGGAGTCAATACCCAGTGCATCGAGGGTAGCCCCTTCGGTTGATCTGCTGACAGAGGTGACAGCTTTCGGGGTTCCTTGGTACAGGGTTATCTGCTGATCAGACCTTACGAAGTCTATGTTGTAGAAACTCAGGTTTCCTACTTCAAGGCGGATCGCAAACGGGGCGAACACCTGAACCTTCGAGGTCTTAATTGTGATCCTGACCGTAGCGGGCTTCACTGTGTCGCAAGGGACGTCATTTGTGTAGGCGTAGGCGATAAGCTGTTGAAAGTCAGCTCGGGAAACATCGGAGAATCGAGATACGGCGTTACCCATACTCTCCACCTGGTAAATCACGTTACCGGCAAAGTAGGTCAACTCCTTTCCGACGAGAGAGCGAGAGACCGAGCTCAGGATAGGATCAGTCTCGGCTTGCGCAAAAAGCGTGTCAATAATCTGCTGACGAGTACGAGGCATAAGACAATGAAGCTACACTAAAACTAAAGTTCTTTACATCATTCTGGTAAACAACGACAACTTGGATTGTGTCATTCACCATCTCAACCGAGCGGCAGGACAGACCCGAAATCTGCTCGCAGCATCTCTGAACTGCTGAGGTCAGATAAGAGTCTTCCGGAGAGTGGGGTACTGCGGTAGTCCCGAGGGACTTATCCTGCAAGAAACTCCCCACGGTGGTCTTCAACAGAAGGTACAGGTCATTCCGCAACTCAGTAGACCCATATACAAATTCAAGGTCAGACCCTGCACCGGCAACAAATACCGGCGGGGTCAGGTCCTCTTTCGGGTTTGGTCTAAGTTCCAACGGGAAATCCATAGTGCTATTCTTACATAGAATGTATTACAAAACGGCCACCAGAGCATTCAAGGCCACTACAACAGAGTTAAGCGTCGCCAAGAAGGCCGCCACTGAGGGCTCTTCTGTCAGCTTGAAAAGAGTGCAAAATGTTGTAATAACCGCCGCCGTAACTGTCACAGTAGCCACGGAAGTCTTGTATGCAGCAACTTTCTGCTGGTAGATCATCTCCTTATAGGCGAGGTCGTCACGAAGCGTAGCAATCTGCTGAGTTAGAGCGGCTGCATCTGCCGCAGCCAAAGCAGGTGCGGTTCCCGGCAGCGCTCCAAGGGCCGCCTGAGCTGTCATAGTAGCCAACTGAACTTCCAGAGGAGCTATATTTGTAGCCTCATACTGGGTCAAGTACACTTTCTGGCCCAAAAGGTTTGGAGTGTTAGCCACCACCTCGGCGGAGGACGTAGAAATCTGAGTTACAGCATTACCCACGTCTTGCAGTTTCTCATCAATTGACTTCTTTATCTCCTCCTTGGCTTGCTCTCTCGTCTGCTTCCGCTGCTCCTTGGCTTTCTTCTTAGCTTCGAGCTTCTTCTCCTTTATCTTAGACGAGTTACTCGATTCACCGTCAGTCGAAGGATCGGGCGTCGGGTCCTCTTCCTCTTCATCCAGAGAAGAGAACGAGATGTTGTAGACCTGCTCGGAGTTGAGCGGGAAACTACCCAGATCGGGAACAGAGATACCGGGATCAACTGGGGTTACTGTCATAATCAATGAAGTATTGTTGTGTCTTCAAGTTTCATTGCATCAGTCGCCATCCATGACGACAGGTTAGAACCAGAGCCCAGAACGGCGAGGTCTTTCAGGATTGCTTGGACCATCGTGTTGAGATACTGGATGTTGACCATACCACCATTGGCCCCATCGTGAAACATAACGTCACCTCCGGACACGGCCATAACCATCCCCTTGCTATTCTCGATGTAGAGTTCCTCACCTTCGGTGTAGGCTATACTCCAATAGCTACCATCCTTCGACACAGAGTCCCACAGCACACTGAACGAAGACGGCACCGAGATAGAGGGATCGAAGTTGTTGTCCCTGGCTTTACCAAGCACCAGCGGATTGGAATAGTCTCCATCGAACAGGTAGACGTAAACCACGTCTCCTTCGTTAAGAGGTATCGCATTACATACCGGATAGAGGTCGCCTACTTCCTTGGAGTTCTCCCAGATACCGGCAGCCTCTATCTTCACCCGACCCTTCGAGTCTTCCGAAGAGTTCGTAACCACTTTCGCCTTTACTATCATAGAATCTGGTCTGTTTCTCCGTAGGGGAATAACACATAAGTCGTTGACTGAGCATCCTGAGCAATGTCCTGACGGCTTATAAGAATAAAGGTCTTATCCGTCCCGATCTCGGTACACCGGCACCCGGGAGAGGAAGGAAGCGTAAACACCGAGTCGTATTTCACGAACGTGTTATTAACGAACCGACGCCAAAAGGCCGCTTGGAACTTTCCAACCTCTACGGACTTACGGTCTTCCGTTGTTATCAGCTTGTACATATTCCTCATACCGGAACCCTCTTGGAACTTAGCTATCTGTTCGGTCTGGGTATCGTCATCAAAGAACAGGAACCTCATGGAACCGGCTTCCCGGTTGATAAATGACGCACCCGATCGTTGCTCTACCATGTTACCCGAGAAGGAAGTGGACACTTCTGCATTCTGCTGAGCCAGAACATCGATGAAGTACATAGTACCATTAAGGCCGAAATGAATAGTCGGGCATCCACCGTTCACGGCACAGGACTCAGCGATAAGCGTATCAATAAGAGTCTTCCCACCCATCGAAGGAAGTACATAATGAACTTTCTGAGTCTTGTTCACGACTTCGAACTCACATACCGCAAGTGCCTCAAGGACCTCTGGGAGTGTCCCCGTCATGTTGATAGGCGTCGTCACTCTTTGCAGAAAGTCCATGTAGGCCTTCGGGTAGCATGTGTACTGGTACTCCTGAACATTGACCCGCTCAACCGCCACCGGAACGAACTCATACTGACCTGCCACTTCGAGGGACACTTTGTCATAGATCATCGGATAAGACAAAGTAAACACCAGAGTAGCACAGTAATCGAAAAGGCTCTCGCTTACCGTGACAGACTGAGCAAACAATTCAGTATCTCCTGCAAATATCCTCATCTCAATACAAAAAGCTGTTCACCACCGAAGGGTCCAGATACTGGATCGACACTCCGGCAGGGATAGATGTCCAGTTTACACGAGGGTTCAGCACCTCCAAAATACGGAGGTAGCGATCATCATCAGAATTGTAGATAATCCTGACGATGTAAGCGAGGTTCTCACCCTCCGAGGTGATATACCGCTTGGACCCGTAGGATTGATATGCCTCTTCAACAGTCATAGCTTATTGATTTTGGGAATCACTCCACGTTTCATTGTCTTTCTTCACATCCATCTCAGGAGCATCAGGTACCCATTGTTGAGCCTGACCTCGCATGATCTTGTCGAACAAGTCGGCGGTTATAGGTCGGAATGTCTCCAGATCGAGCTTTACTTCAATGACGGAGGGCACTCCTTCCGAGTAGTACAATGTCGGGATCGACACTTGCATCGAGCGGATGAACACATCTGAGATAAGAATCTTTCCGTACCGAAAGTCCAAACCTGACCCTGCATCCATCATCTCAAACGTAGGAGGAACCCGCAGAAGGTACGCGGTTCCCGTAATCCCGTTTATAAGATTCCTCAGCTTGGTCCATCCTTGTTCACCGTCTGACTTAAAATCACCCGTTACCATATTAAGGACCGAGCCCACGTTAGATCGGAAGTTGGCCAAGAAGTTTACTCCTGTATTCTTGAAGAACCCTTCAAACTTATCCAGAATCGCATCCGCGCTTATCTTGTAAGACCTTGAAGGGAAAGTCAGGTAGGCAAGATTCGCAAGGGGTTGCAGGAAGTCAGTCTCGATAGAGTCTTGAAGGGCCAGCACTCCTGACACGGAGAACTTCAAGGAGTTTACTCCGGTAAACTGGAACTTCTTAGCGTAGTCAAGTTGTGTCGGGATTCCGTACCCCACGCTGGCTATTGTTCTGGCAAGGCTCATGACCTTGTTATTGAACACGCTGTTGAATAGCCCCGCCAGTGGGTCAGTCGACTCTACCTGTCCTCCGAGACTCAGGTTAGATGCCCCGGCATACAGAGAGACGTAGATGGCCGAGCCTGTCTTGGGGAAAGGGTTAAGAGTACCCTCCACAGTCTCACGGTTAGGGAGCCTGACCCCTTCCAGCCAGAACTTATTAAGTTCCCGTATTGATTCCAGATTCAGTGGCATACTACAACAGCATTCCGATTTAACAAACTTATAAAATTATAGAATATGTTAGAAAATCCTACAACTTCTGTTGTCTTCCTGGTTCAACCTTGCTGGTTGCTATCCGACACCTCATAAGCGTCGATAGCAGAGCCGTCAAGTCCGCAGGCGTAAATTCGGGATAATCTGTCCCTACTGAATTATGGTCGACAAGACTGAGGAGATTCTTTGTCGCATTATGGTCTCGGTCATGCACTGCACCGCATTGAGGGCAAATCCATCTTCTGACAGAGAGATTCTTCACGGCTTCGTTCTGATAGCCGCAAGTACTGCACAGTTGTGATGAAGCGTAGAACCTGTCTGCTGTCACAATCTTGCTGTCATTGTATGCAGCCTTGTATTTCAACAGTTCCTTGACCTTGCCAAAGGAAACATCGGCAACAGCCTTTGCTAACTTATGATTCTTCATCATGCCCCTTGTGTTAAGGTCTTCCATCACAACCTCACTGTATGTGCAAGTGAGAGCCGTAGTGACCTTGTGTAGATAGTCACGGCGAATGTTGGCAACTCTGGCGTGCGCCTTTGCCAATCGCACTGACATCTTGCGGTAATTGTTTGATTTCGCCACACCCTTCAAGCGTTCCTGCTTGGTTCTCGCATGGACTCGCTTGTCAAGCTGGCGACTCAGTCTTGTTATCGTTCTTTGAAATTTTGCAAGTGGTTTAGGATTGCAGATAGTCACACCATTAGAGAGCACCATTGCATTTTTGATGCCAAGGTCGATGCCCACGGCACCATGCTTCTCTTCTATGGAATGCGGATGTGTGCGCTTGTACTCATTCTCGCTTATCCCCATGGAGAATGAGGCATAAAACCTGCCACCTTCCTGAGATATTACCACACCATTTATCTTACCGTTAAATCGGACGCATTCAGTCATGCGGACACAGCCTAAATTCGGCACTTTGAGATATTGGTGCTTCATCTTCTCGTTGTATGACATTTTCTTGAACGCCTTGGAGTTGGTGTTCAAGAAAGAGAGTTTACATTGATCACCGCCTATATAGAACGAGCCTTCATTATCCTTCTTTCTCTTGAAGCGAGGATAGCCAGTGTGCTCCTTGAAGAACTTCTTAAAAGCCTTCTCCAAGTTAATAAATGGCTGTTGAGAGGCATATTTCGTCACCTCGTACACAAAAGGATACTGCTCTCCCTTGATAGCGTTGAACTGATTCTTTATGGAGAATGCCGATGGCTTGCCGCCTTCCTTGTACTGACGCTGCCATTCGGCAAGACCCCAGTTCCAAGCAAGACGAGCACAACCGAACGCCTTGCGGAAGTAGGTCTTCTGCTTGTTGTTCGGCTTGAGTTCTATCCTATGTGTGATGCTGATGCTCATTCTACATTATCCTTCACAACCTTATCGAGGTCTTCGAGTAATTTCTTATTCTTGTTGCTTCTTCTGCCATATAGACGAGCCGAGAAGACAGTGATTATCTCAAGTACATCTTTGGCGAGCTCTTCTTCAAAGTTGACGTTCTCCTCACCTTTGTTGATGATGACAACCTCCACATTCTTGCCTCGCAGATGCTGAACACAAGTTCAGCACCAAAACGAAGCAGACGGTCATTGTGGGTGAGCACAAGCCTCTGTACCTTGTCGTCAAGAATCTGGTTGAGCAGTTTTGTCAAGCCTTTTTGTAGTAGTTCATGCCAGAACCGAGGTCTTGGATAATCTCATACTGAAAGCCTTTTGACGAGCAATAGTTCTCCAGAACCTGCACCTGACGCACCAAGTCCTGCTTCTGGTCGTGTGAAGATACACGGGCGTAGGCAATGGTTTTTCTATCCTCTGCGATGCTTGCCGATGGTTTGAGGTTACGCAGTGACTCAATCCTATATCTGCGGTCTCCCCACGAGTCCTCTCATCGGGATGGAGCACTCCGCTCTTGTCCCAATTACGAAAAGTTGTGGTAGTCACACCCAACGCTTCCGCTGCTTCTCCTATGGTAAGTAATCGTTTCATGGATGTAAAGGTAAGCAGAATTATCTATACTTACAAATATTTCTTACAGAATTTTATAAATAATTATAAAGATTATCTAACAGTTAATTCCCCATGCCTCTTTAATCAGGGACACATCATCCCACGGGAGAGTGCCAAATCCTGCATCTCCGTAGGACAATCCCCACGAGTTTACAAATACAAGACCCTCAGGAGTATATCCTACCGCAGCCACAGCATGGAACCCTTCAAGGGATGGACCTCTCCAAAAGGACGTAGCCTGGGAGTCGTAAACGGGTAGCCCTATCACAAAGGGTGCCGAGGACACCAGATGTTCCTGCATAAGCAGACGGGAAGGGATCATGTAGTACCCTTTAATGACCTCATTAACTCCATTCAACCGATAACCTATCAGCTTCATGAAGTCGAGGGCTTGTTTGAAGGACATACCATCATCCGATTCTCGGGCTGAGAATACGGCATCCACATCCATATCTGCCTTGGACATGCCGCACGATCTCCAATACCATTCTACCACCTGAGAAATAGCCAAAGGGACGCACTTGTTAGTGGCCCCTTGGTCTTTAACCTCACGAATGTAGGAGGAGTAAGAATAACTCCCCGGTAACTGCAATGACGCACCCTTCGCAGGGGACGCATAGACGGGTTCATCACCCGTTATCTTAGACAGAGTTAAACCCAGCATCACTTTACCTGTTTATGATGGAAAACCATCGTTGAATCAAACAAATCAATCTTGACATACTCCCACGACTAAAGCGCGTGGGATTCTTGTGTGCAAGCGCGGGATG
>ERZ779888.307-NODE-307-length-61652-cov-11.517980_pt1 | contig 61652 bp, 63 predicted proteins | sample MGYA00511245_ERZ779888 | MGnify/ENA primary metagenome ERZ779888 (study PRJEB29588, sample SAMEA2155255) | human gut metagenome | biome: human gut; feature: human-associated habitat; material: faeces | place: Denmark | collected 2008/2010 ...
GGGTAAAACTGGTTGCATAATACGAGTGGCAAGGCAAGAGCCTTGTCTTTTTTTTTATTTTTTTAATTTTAGACTTAACTTAAGGTTGCATATTGGTATATAATTAATATATAATGAAAAGTGTTTTTTTTATTTTTTTTAAAAAAAAGACTCCGCCCTTTTTTCAGTAAGCCCCACGTATTTACTCTACTCAGATACCATCTGGTTCGTGCCTTAATGTCTAACCAAATTTTTCTTTTTTCTCCTTTCTTTATATATTAATTATAAATCTTTTAGCTCCCAACGGTCAAGTATTTTTTGAAAAATTTTAGCAGCTCCCTGCCACCAAATTATAGGTGGCAACACCTGATCTGATCCACCTTGACCGGATCTCTTGCCCTTGGGATAATTTTTGCAATAAATTTTTAAAAAAGACTTGCATTTTACTCCATAATTTGATATAATTATATTGTAAATAAAAAAAAGAAGGGAAAGAGGTTAAAAAATGAAAGAAAAAATAATTAAAAAATTACACGCCCTAATGCTACAAATAATTACTTGTAATGATGCCGAACTTGACAAGATAGGAATTGAACTTGCTGAAATAGAAAAACAACTAATTACTTGGCAAGAAAAAAAATCTCAAAAAAAATAAAAAAACACTTGATTTTAAGGTCAAGATGTGATATAATTAATATATCAAGTTGAAGAAATAGACATTATTTAAAAAAAGAAAGGGAAAAGGTGATTAAAATGGCTATTAAGAAAGAAAAATACAACATCAAAGGAGTAGAACTAACAGAAAACGAAAAAAAGGTTTATGAAAAAGTTGTAGAACTTGGAGAAGTTAATTACAATGATATTGCTACTGGTTGTGGTATTACTACTAAATGTGCAATAGCAACACTTGCAAGACTTGAAAAAACACACGGATTATTAAAGAAAAATGAACCAGTAAAAGTAACTACTTACGAAATAGCGGAAGATGAAACAGAGGGCGAATAGTCCTCTTTTTTTATTTGGGAAATAATTTTTGGGAAATGATTTTGGGAAATATTTCCCGGGAAATAGTTTTGGGAAATATTAGGGAAGATGCATTGGGAAATAAAAAACCCAGCTTTTGCAGCTCCGATACGCCCGGGTGAGTTGCCACGCTACGCTTCGCTTCGCACCATTAGGTCGCTGTGCTGGAGTAAAACCCCAGCTCCAACTCCAGCTCCTACTAAATAATATATAATAATGAAAGACAACGACCCTGGCGTATCAATGTAAAGTAAAATAAAAAAGGCATTTTCGCCTATTTCATTTCTTCTTTTGTGTCTAAATACCAAGCCCAAGAATAAGGCTCGCCTTCACCATCTAATGTCCCTATAAGTTCGATTATGTAGCAAGGTCTATTATTAAAGTTATGTTGATATTTAGTTTCTTTAACAGTATATCCCATTTTTTTAGCAAAATCTTTAATAATTTCTATCTTTTGTTCCATGTTTATCACGCTCTCTTTCTTTATTACCTCTTAATTATATCAAATAAAGAAAAAGAAATCAAGCATTTTTATAAAAGTTTTTCAAGTTTTTTTATATTATAATATAATAACCACTAAATTTTAGTGCCTAATTTAAAGAAACTATTGACTTTAGTTTTAGTTATGGTATAATAGAGCTAACCACGAACGGAAAGGGGGGGGACATATGGCAATGACACCTGCAAAAAGACACCAAATAAGAGCAAAGCAAGAGGCAATGCAAAAAGCGAGAAAAGATGAACGCCTCGGACTTGCTAAAAAAACAACAAAGAAAAAGGGAAGAAAATAATTTCTTCTCCCCTTAAAAAAAGTTAAAAAAAGTATTGACATGGTTTTCTAACTATGGTAATATATAGTTAAGGGGAGAGCCATTCCCCTAATAAAAGAAAGGAAGAGTGATGAAAAATGGCAAATGTAAGAGAAAACGAAAATAAAGGAAAGGTAGTCGTTAGAGGTTTAGAACTAACGCAAACAATGGCTGACACTTACAATACTATTTTAGACAATTTTAAAGGTGTTAAGTTTACGGCAAAAGAGGTTAGAGAAAAACTAAACCAACAAGGGAAAAATTATAACGATAAACAAATTATCGCAAGTGTTGCAAGACTTGAAAGCACATACGGAGTATTGAATAAATATATCCCTAATACATCTACTACTTATGAAATTATTGACACCGAAGAAACCGAAAACGAATAATAAAACCCCCTTGAAAGGGGTTTACACTAAAGAGGAAAGGAAACAAAATAAATGGATAATAACATCATATTTGAAACTAAAAACATCAAGAAAATGAGGAAAAACATTCTCATAATAGACACGGAAACAGCAAGAGGTTTGGAAAACCCTATTCCCTATGATATAAGTGTTGGAATATATAACAAGTTGGGGAAACTACTATTCGTAAAAACATTCCTTGTATCTGAAATATGGAATAATGACCAACTCTACAACTCATCTTTTTATGGAGCGAATAAAAGGGGGGAATACAATAATCAAATACGCAAAGGCACGGCTGAAATATTAACGGCAAAGCAAGTTATGAAAGAGATTAAAAGACTAATCAAAAATAATAATGTTGGTATTGTCGGTGCATATAACTATAAATTTGATAACTTGGCTTGTTTAAATCTATCAACTGAATATAATACTATAAATCCATTCTATAGTATGCCTTATTTTGACATACAATTACTAACAGCCGAAAGGTTGAGAGGTTGCAAACATTTTTATGATTACATAGAGAAAAACAATTTAAAAACACCAAAAGGGTATGCAAGCATAAAAGTAGATACAGTCTATAAATATTTGTTTAAAAGTAAGAAAGTAGAAGAACATAGAGGACTTGAGGACATAAAGCAAGAAAGTAAAATATTCTTTAAGTTTGTAAATGAAAATCCTATAATCATCATAAACTTGTGTAATTGTTATGACTATTTTACTAAATATTTAAAGATGTAAAATGGTGTAAAATGATATATTTTAGGGGTATAACTCCCCTAAAATGTGTTATAATAGTATTAAGGAAAGAGGGAAGATGAATGGAAGAACTAAAGAAAATTAACTGGAGAAGGGTTTTATTTGTAATTGGTTTAGGGGTTGTTTTGTTAGTAATGTTTTGGCTTAATAATCAATTGAGCAATGAGTTTGTGGAAACTTGCATACAACAAGGCTTTACCAAAGATTATTGCATAAGTCATACATAGAAGAAAAGGGGGTTTTCCCCTCGTTCATCTATTCATCTGATTATGGGGGGTTGGGTTTAGTAAATGGAAGAAAAGCCGTCGAAAAAAAGAAGGCGGGGAGAACCCCGAACTCACTTAATTCATTTTCACTTAATTCATTTTCACTTAATTCGTTTTCGCTTAATCCATTTTCACTCAATCCGTTTCCCCTACTTCGCTTACAAGTCCCCACATATCTCGCATATATGTAATAAAGCACAAGTTTAGCTCCTCTATTTGAGCATCGGGCTTACTTGCCTTATAATCTGCCCAAATGCGGCAAAGTGCTATGCTATAAGTAAGGAACTCGTAAAGTTCCTTTTTATCTTTTGTATAAACATAATCTTTTGGGTCAAACCTACCTTCTTTTTGAGCAATATCAAAAATTTCATTTGCACTAAGGCCTTTTGTTCCAAGTTGTTTCATAAGCCTTTCAAATTCCGTGCGCAGCGTTTTTCTAACTTCCAAATTATTCACCCCTATTCGCATTTTCAACATTATATTTTTCTTTAAATTCTGAGTCTAAAAGGCAAAGTAAGTTGGCGTAGGCGTTAGCATAGCCGCTTTCAAAACCATTTTGAAAATTATCAAATGCAGTAGCATTATCGTCTTCTTTGGTAAATAAATCTTTTTCACTAATATTGTCCCCAAGATATTGGGCCAAAGAATTAAGATCTTCTATTTTTTCCATTATAATATCATCTCTCTTTCTTTTTTTATTTTAAATAAGTGGGACTGCGGCAGGTGAGACCGCAGAACCCAAGAAAGGAATGGGCACTAATGGCTATGGTGCCCTGGTATGCGTGGCTTTTTGTTTGTTTGTTGTGCCACTCTAAACGAAAAATATTCCGTCCAACTAAATAGTTTTTTTCTTTTTTACAATTATATTATAAAATATAATCCTACGGCAAGGCAAGTCTTTGAGTTAAAAATATGAGCAAAAAATTAAATAAATCTAAAATTCTGTTTCTTTCTTTTTGACAATTATATTATATCACTCATTAAATATTTTTGTAAATAGTTTAAGAAAAAGAAAAAGAAAAGAAGCAAAAGAAAAAGAAAAAGAATATATTTATAATTATTATTTAAGAGAAAATATTCGCTCGCCAAGTCTCGCTCATATTTTCTAATTTTAATAATTATATCATTGGGATTTTTTTCTGTAAAGTTTTGTTCGGCTTGACAAAAAAATTTGGTTGTGGTAGAATATTAGGCAAGCAGGGAGGAAAGGGGATGAAATGAAAGACTGGGCAGGAATAAAAGAAGAACAAAGAAAAAGAGAAAAAAAAATAGTTGGCGCACTTGACTGGAATAGGGAACAATACAAAGATAGGCTTGCTTGCGTAGAGGAGCTTGATAGAGAAGGAAGGCTAATAGGGCTAAGCCCGACTCAACTAAACAAGGTGAGCAATTATCTTTTATATTCAGAAGACGTAGATTGTGAAGTAGAATTACGCAAACCACCAAGAAGACAAGAAAGTTATGACAAAATGCTGGAGGACGGAATGGCTGACATGATAGTCCAAGAAGAAAGATTTAAAAACATATACAAAATCCCCAGAGCAATAATAGACAGGGAAAAAGACAAAGACATACCCGGAATGGAAGATTTGTGGGATGCAATAGAGAAAATAGAGAAGATATACAGATACTTGGACGACTGTCTAAAAGGAAGAAGAAAAGAAGACTTCACATATCCAATAAAAGTGAGCTATGCCACTCATTATTATTATAAGCACTGGTATATAGACCTGTGCACCCAACAATATATTCTAAAAGATATATTTAAGCCCAAAATGGTGCCAGACAAGAAAATTTATATAGCACAAAACAAAGAAATAGAATATTACTTTGGGCTAAGGGTGGGGCCATACGTCATAAACGAGGCTGATGAAGATAAAATGATAGACCTGGCCAATAGAAGACACATACACACACTGATGCGCTTTTACAAGCAAGAAAGAAAAATACACGAAGATGAGCCACTGAGCGATTGGAATATGCTATACGACCTAATAGATGAGGCGATAGGGCAAGCAATGTGGAGAGATGAGTTGTGGGAAGTGTTGGAGCTAAAGGTAAATGGCTGGAGTAACGAAAAGATAAGCGAATACGTGCGCAAAAATTACGGAGTGGGATACAAGGATAATTATATAAGCACACTATTCACAAGAAGTGCCTGCAAAAAAATAGCCCAAGCAGCACTGCTAAACGCAAAAAGAAAAGCAGGAGAAGTGGGGACAAAGACTTGCATAAAGTGCAAGAAAGAAAGATGGGCGGACGAATTTCGAAGTAGAATAAAAACTTGTGGCTACTGCCGTGGGCAATACACGGGGTATGGTCGAAAGTTGAGGCTGGATCGCCCAATGGAAGAAGAAGAAAAGTAGGTGATAGGGAAAATGGCATACGAAGCAAAATATTGTTCGTGTTGTGGCAAGCCCAAAATAATACAAGATTTTGTGCCCGCTGGGCAAAATTGTTTATTTGCAAACAATGGGGCAAGTGGATTGTGTTATGACTGTGCGGCCAGTCGCATAGACATAAACAATTTGGACACAATAGACAAACTGTGTCAATATTTGGACGTGGGGTTTGTTGCGAATGAGTGGATAAGGCAATGTAAGGCCAGCGACAAGCCCAGGGTAATACTTGAGCAATATATGAAAACAATGAAAGAGAATGAATATGCTCAAAGTAGTTGGAAAAGCTATAATCTCTTGTGGGAAAAGGCAAGAGAAACTGAAACCGTGTTGGGCAAACTTCCTTCTTTATCAGCTGATTTATTTACTTATCTAAGGAAGAAGTGGGGCTCATATGAAGATTTTGGAGTAGAAGATTACTTAAAGATGGAGAGTTACGAAAAAAATACCTTGAACTATTACAACTTTAGGGACGAGGCACGAAGAGATATGATAAGGAAACTTGCTTTGGTTTCGGTTTTAATAGACAAGAAACTGGCAGCGGGAGATACGCGAGAAGTATCAACCCTAATAAGCTCCTATCAGTCATTAATGAAAGAATCAGGAATTCAAAATGCGGTTCAAAATGATACGGAAACGATAGAATCGCTAAGCGAATTAATAGCCTTTTTAGAGGAACACGGTTGGTTAATGGATTATCGAATAACCGAAAATAGAGACATTGTTGATGCAACGATAAGGAATTTTCAGCAATACGTATCGGCATTAGTTTCGGGTTCGGGAGAAGAGATAAGTCAAATGTATAATACAAAATTGATGGAGCAAAACGCAGGAACAGCGGTGAGTGAAGATGATATAGAAGCAATGTTTGAAACCCAAGAAACTCAAGAAGAGAAATTTGATGATGAGGCATTAAACGAAGAAGAACTAATAGGTATGTTTAAGGAGATAAGCAAAGAATATGACAAATAGTTTGGATGAGTATGTAGATGCTTATCATCATATGTATTCTGAGCGTAATGACATAAAAAGAATTGTTGTCACGCCTGACTACGTAATGAAAAATTGGGACAATATAACATATGCAATGAGAATATTATATCTTTACCCTGATTATTTTATTGATATTGTAAAAAGGAAAAATACTTATTTTCAAGAGGTTTTCTTTTATCAAAGGGTATTTTTAAGAGTAATGGCAAGATTTCAAAAAGTAAGCGGAATTTTCGTTCGTGCTTACTCAAAGTCATTTTTAAACTTCATATCAATAAATATGAAAGCGATGTGGCAACCAATGAGTAAGCTATTCTTGTGTGCAGAAACTAAAAAACAAGCAGCCCATTTGGGCCCCGTTATAGTGATATAGCGGTAAACATTTCTTGAATTGCTGGAAAATCCTAAAGCTCAATTACCACAGTCTTAGGCTACCCTTTCTAAGGCGATGGGGCGAAAGCAGAAAAAACAATTGAGATGAGATATGGTGAAAACCTAAGTCTTAACAATGGACAATCAGCAGCTGTGCGGAGGGTATTATGAAAATAGATAGGGATTATTATCAAAAAATAAGTTGCCGTCATTCTAAGGGACAACTTGAGAAAGAGAAATGTCTTGAGATTTTAAAAAAAGACAAGTCGAAAAAATTAATTAGTTTTACAAAGATAAAACACCAAAGAGTAATAACCTATCAATGTTTAAGGTGTGGTAAAAAATATACAAAAAAAATAGATGATTTTAAGCGCTATCCAAAATGCTATACTTGTGAGACAGTGAGTTTGAAAAAAAAGAATGTGGCTTTAGAAACAAAAAAAATTACACCTTTAGAAGAATATAGCGGTGTTTATCGCAAAATAAAATTTAGATGTGGTGATTGTAATTTTATTTGGAAGGCTACCCCGTATGCCATTTTGAATGGAAATAAATGTCCAAAGTGTAATAAAAGAAAATCTATTTAATAAGAAGAAATAAAACGCATAGTTCAACGACCATCCATATGGGAGTAGGGAGAAGTCTCTCGAAGCGAGAAACTACTTATAAGTAGAAGATATGGTCTAATCTGTATGGAAACATACAGCAGTTAATAACGGGTATAGATTAACGACCTATACTGAATGCAAAAAGAAATCACAAAAGAAAAGATGAATGAGGTATATTATCTAATTCCATTTTTTGTTAATGAGTTAGATATAGCCGATTTTGATAAACAAAAACAACATTATTCGACAGGTGGAGAAGACCAGGCCAAGTTAAAGTTTAGAAATAAGTCTATAATTGATATTGTTTCTACAACAGATGCGGCTCGTGGTGGACGTTGCAATAGAATGTCAAGCGCCCTTAGCGCCACGTTAAAAAATGCTAAATATCTCTTAAATTGCTGGAAAGCCCTTAGAGCTATAATTACCAAAGCGAAGAGATGAAATAAGCTCAGTCGTAACGGTTTGAAAAAATTATAGATTGGGTAATCAGCAGCCAAGCCTCGAATAGAGGAAGGTTCAACGACTATCTCGGCAGAGAGTAGGAACAAGTGTTCCGAAAGAGGAGAGTTGATTATTATGGGTAAAAAATTAAATTATATTGAAGTTAAAAAATATATAGAGGATAAGGGAAGATAGTTATTAGAAGACAATTATGTAAATTGTGATACAAAAATGAAAATGAGATATAGTTGTGGCAATATATTTGAACAAACTTTTTATAGATTTAAAAATAAGGGATCTATAAGATGTGAACAGTGTTATTATAAATTACTATCACAAAGGAACGCCGTTTTAGAAGAAGAAATAAAAAAAAGAGTAGAGAATGCAGGATATAAATTTATTAAGAGAGAGCTTCTTGGAAAAGATTCTACATTAACCTTGATCTGTAATAATGGACATATTTATAAAACAAGATTAAATAAATTTACTTCTGGAAGAAGGTGTCCAGTGTGTAAACAAAGTCAAGGCGAATATAGAATTAAAACTTGGTTAGATAATCACAATGTAAAATATAAAAAAGAATATTCATTTGAAGATTTAAAGGGGTTAGGGAATTGTAAATTACGATTTGATTTTTGTATTTTTGATAAATCAGGTAATATAAAAACGCTAATAGAATACGATGGAAAGCAACATTTTGAGGAAACTCCGTATATGAAAGATAATGAAAAAGTAAGATTACACGATTTAAGAAAAAATGAATATTGTATTAAAAATAACTACGACTTATTAAGAATAAACTATAAAGATTTTACCCATATTGAAGAAATACTTAATCAACAAAATATAGTCTAATCTATATGGAGACATATAGCAGTTCATAAAAGAACGTGTATAGAATAACGACCTATACAGAATATAAATGAGACACGGTGGAACGGTTGAGGAATTTTCCTTGGCCGACCAAGATGCCATAGAGCAAGTAATTATTCCCCTTATGAATGTAAATAGAAAAACACTTGGGGGATTGGATAATCCAACAGAACCCCACGCATCACAAATGATGATAGGGTCGGCTGGATATAAAAACACGTATGCTTACAATACAACAATAGAAATGTTGGTTGATATGGTTTTTGAACCAGAAAAAGTATTTGTTTTTGGCGGGGATTATAGAATTCCTGTTATACATAAATTATTAGATAAGAAAAAGATATTAGATAAAGTTAAATCTACTGGAAATTATAAATTAGAAACATTTTTAAGAGAATATATGTCAAGATGGGCCGGTGGCAGTGAGGATAGTTATTATTCATATTCTCTTATCGACAAAAGGAGAACTTTGCTAAGGCCAGAATTTGAACCTGAAAAACGTAGTGATGTGTTTTATACATTAAGCGTGGATGTTGGTCGCTTTAGTGATGAAACGGTTTTGGAGATTTTTAAAACATATACGGGAGGAGAAAGATTTAAAACTCATCTTGTAAATGTTATTATATTACAGGGAACCGGAAGACATTTCCAGGACCAATCTATAAAAATAAAACAATTGGACGCTATTTTTAATTTTAGAGGAATAATTGTCGATATAAATGGTCCAGGAGCAGGTATTGCGGATTTCTTAATAATTGAACAAACAAAAGATGACGCATATTATCCTCCGTATGGATTTACCAATAAACCAAAGTATCAAAAAACTGAGATGATGGGGTGTATACGAAAATTGTATGGAGTTGAGGCAAGTGCAGCAGCAAACTCAGATTATTATAAAAATGCTCAATTAATGTTGAGTCTTGATCGGGTTCGCTTACTTATAAATGAGCGAAAAGCCAGAACTTACTTTAATAGATTTAATTATTGGCAAAAAATGAAATTAGACAGGAAGGCAACCAAGCTAATTCCTTACATAGCGACAACAAAACTACAAGATCAGCTTGCTAATTTAAAAGCCAATCTTGAGACCGCAACAAGTAATATAAATATACAAAAAATAAAATCCACTATAGGGAAGGATTTGGTCTCATCTTTTATATATGGCCTTTGGTTTATAAGCTTAGAAGAAGAAAAAGAATTAAAAAAACGTGCGGGACAAGGCACGCTTGGACAATATTGTTTCTATAATTAGGAGGGGGTGAAAAAATGGAAGATAAAAAGCCACAAATTTCGAGAGAAGAAATGATTTCAAGATTTCAAAAGTTGGCAAGAAATATTGATAAATATGACCTCGGCTATGATAGAGCAATAAATTTGAGTAATATTATAGGTTATGACGGGAAAAACGTTACTTATGAAAAACTAATGGGGTTATCTACAAAAGACCCATTGTGGGTTGTATTATCAAGAGTATATTTCAATGAACCTCAATATCAAAGAATAATATTGTATTATGCAACCCTTTTCTTAAACTACTATTATGTGTCCCCAATTGGATTAATGGGTAAGGCAGTAAATAAAAAGAAGTTGGAAAAGGAATATAATGAGACATTAGATTTTCTTGATGAAGAAATAAATGTAGAGAATTTTACGACTCAGGTCTTAATAGACATACTTGTAGAGGGGAGAACTTTTTATTATTATGATTTTGTTAATATAGATGGAAAAGTTTATTTCCAAATGTGTAAGATACCGAGCGATTACTGCACTATAGTAGGGACGGCACAAAATGGGCAAATGCCAATATTTGAAATAGATATGTCTTTTATAGATAGTATAGTAGCAGCAATGTCAAATATAGACAGTAAGATAACAAAAGAAGATGTGTTAAAGCAATACCCAAAAGGATTGCGCAATGCTTATAATCGTTGGAAGAATAATGGAGAAAGAAAGTTATTAGTGACTCCTGTTCACGGAATTGGTTTTACTACATATAATGAGATGCCTCCGTTCGCTGCTATTATTAAACAAATAGTGAGAACTCGTAAGTTTGAGGACGTGAGAGACAATTATATTGAAGACAGCCTTCAGAAAATTTTGTTTCAACGAATAGATGTGAATGGAAATGGTGATCCAGAAGTAGATCTTGCATTGGCAGCCGAATTCCATTCAAATTTAAAGAAAATATCAAAAAAAATGACGAGAGTAAATGCGCTAACATCTTTAGCCGATATAAAAGTTTTAGACTTATCAGACTCTTCAAGAGAGAAAGATTTAGACTTTGTTGACAAATTTGAAGAAAAGATGTATAATGAAGCTGGTGTTCCTCAAGCACTATTTAATGGGGATACTGCTGGCATCTTAGAGGTATCAGCCAAAAAAGATGAGGCATTTATGTGGGCACTTATGGATAAAATAAGTATTTGGCTATCATTTATTTGTAATGCTGAGATAGGTGCTCGACAAAAAAAAGCTTATAATTTTGTAGTTTCGTATCTACCTGTTTCCTATCGTAATAGGGAGAAAATGGCGGACACCTATTTGAAGAACGCTCAATACGGATATAGTAAGATAATTCCTCAAATAGTTGTTGGTGTTAAGCAAAGACACTTTGAGTCTCTTTTATATTTGGAAAATGATCTGTTGAAGCTTGATAAACGACTTGTTCCCCTACAAAGTTCACATACATTAAGTGGAAAAAAGGCCACCACTGAATCTAATGATGAAGGAGGAAGGCCTGAAACGCAAACAGATGAGAAAACCGATGGAACTCTTGAAAAAGAAGGTAGTCAATAAAGGAGGCAAGTGAAATGGACTTAACAAAATACGCTGCTCTAAATATTACACTAACCAAATACTCAAAAGTGAACAATCAATTTTCTTTGGGTAGAGCCAGAGTGTTCTACGAGGGGCCAAACCCAAATAGAACCATCTTTGATGAAGAGATGGCGCTTAAGTTAATTGAGACTATTCCTGGCACTCCTATTGTTGGAAAATATAATTCCGCTGAGGGAGATTTCGGGGGACACGAAGAAGGACAGATTGCCTATGGTTTTGTGCCATTGGACCCACACCCTTTAAAAGTCGAAATAACAGAAGATGTGTATGGACTTCCCGTAAAAAGAAAATATTATGAGGTTGATGCTGTAATATGGGACGGAAGATTTCCTGAAGCTGGAAAAATTTTAGAAGAAGATAAATCTTTATCTATGGAGCTTAATCCCGAAACTATGAGAGGGGACTTTGAGATTTATGACGATAAAACTTTCCTAAGGGTTACTAATGCTGAATTCTTTGGTATTACGGTTCTTGGGGATGGTCATACTCCTTGCTTCAAAGATGCGAAGTTCTTACAAGCATATACAAAAATGCTTAATGCTTATGAGGCACTAACACAAGAATCTAATATAGGAGGTAATATAATGCCAAATGTTGAAGAAACTATAGAAGTTGTAGAGGGTAAAGAAGTTGAACCTACTATAACTGAAGAGGAAGTTGTTATAGAAGGCACAGAGAATGAAATAACAACTGAAGAAACAGAAGCTACTCCTACTGAAGAGGTTGTTGAAGAGGGAGCAGAAGAAGAAGCAGAAGCTGAAGAAAATTCTGAGGTTAAAGCCGAAGAAAAAACAGAAGCTGAAGGGGATTCTACTGAATCTGAAGAAGAACCAAAAGTAGAAGAAGTTGAAGAGACTAAAGAAGAAGTTAATGAAGAAATTGAAGAGTTAAAAGCTACAGTGGATGAATTAACTGAAAAACTTGAAGTCTATGAAACAGCTGCTAAAGAAGAATTACTTAATAAATTCGCTTCAAAAATAAACGATAGCGACTTTATGACAGAAGTAAAAAGCAAGGTTGCTGATTACTCTGTTGAAGAATTAAAATCAACTTTAGGAGCAAAACTTGCTGAACAAGTATTAGAAGAAGAAGTAAGCGATGAAGATAAAAATAGTGGAATTATCTACTCTTTTAATGGAATTGCTCACAAAGAAACTAAGAAAGGATGGCAAGAATTAGTTAGAGCTACAAAAGCTGCTAACAAAAATAATTAATGGAGGTAATCAAACTATGGCTAGAAAACAATACGCTATTCCAGCACACGGTGTTGTAGAACACAACTTTTTGGCTTCTGAAGCTACAAGACAAATAGAAGCTCAAACAAAAGTGGCTAATGGAATTGAAACTCTAGAAAACGGTATGATTCTTTTCATTGACCGTAAAGCAGGCGAAATTAAATTAAGTGGAAACTCTTGTCCATATTTAATGCACTCTACAGTAAGATACTATAGAGCAGGAGAAAGAGGGCTTAACCATTTCGTATTCAACGTAAACAATGAAGAAGAATTACCAAGATTATGGAAATTAAGTGAAGGAGACAAATTCCACACAAACTTAGTTTCATATCAAACTGATGAATTTGCTGATGATGCTGCTTTAGAAACAGAATTAGCAAAAGGTTCATTATACGGATATCCAGATGGAGAAGGTATGATTAAAATAACTAAAACAGAAGACTCAAGTGCAAAAGTAGAATTTATAGTTTCTATGAGCACAATGCAAGATGACACAAAGGGATTCTTTGTTCAAGTAAACAGAGCGTAAGGGAGGTAAGAAAGATATGGAAAATTTAAAAGACATCGTTGACTTAGCTGTCGCTATAGTTACAAAAGAAAATATCCCTACTGAATTTACAACTGCTGACTTAGAGAATTCACTTCGTGAACAATTAAGTCCTTTCCAAGATTATAAATATTTTAGAAAACACGCAGCTGATTTATATGAAATCATAGAAGAAGTTGCTAATATCGTTATTCCAAGACGTGTATTAGAACAATTCGGTGGATTTGCAGAAATCAAAAGAAAGGGATATGGAGAAAAAATTAGTTTCACTGTAAGAACCGGTAAAAACAGAGGTAAGAAATTTGTTACAAGAGCTGGAGATCAAGGTATTTATAAAACATTTACTTTAGATAACAGAGAAATAACAATGCAACCAAGAGTTTATGCTGGGGCTACAAGATTAGAAATTGAAGACTTCTTATTAGGAAGAATTTCAATGAATGAACTATTAGATACATTAACAGAAGCTTTAGGAGAAAAATTATACATTGAAATCCAAAAAGCATTAATAGCTTCATTTGATGATAAAACAAGACCTGCTGCTAATAAACACAGTGCAGATGGTTTAGTTATCAACGAATTTGATAAATTAATTAACATCGCAAGAGCTTACGGAGATAGTGTTACAATTTATTGTACATTCGCTTTCGCAAGTAAATTATATAATATGCCAGGATGGGCTGCTTCAACTAGTCCTAACATCTCTTCAAGAGATTTAGAAGACATCCGTAATCAAGGTTATGTAGGAACTTATAAAGGATGCAACGTTGTAGTATTAAATCAATCATTTACAGATAATACTAACACTGAAACATTAATAAATGATGCATATGTTTATATTATGCCAACATCTTCTGAAAAACCAGTTAAAATAGCATTAGAAGGAGATACTTTCATTAGAAACTTCAACGATGCTGTATTATCACAAGAAATTAGCCTTGAACAAATGTTTGACGTAGCTATATTAAATAATGCTAACTGGTGCATCTATCGCGATGAAAGTTTAGCTCAATAATTTAATAAAATAAAAGGGTTTACGCCCTTTTTTTGTTTTATTTTATTTTATAGAACGAATGATGGACACCTTTACAGAAAAAGAAAAAGGCGTTATAATTATTATTAGGGAGTGATTATAGTGCCAAAAAAAATAACAAATGAAGAATTCTTAAAAAGGGTGCCCGAAGATTTCCAAGCTTTAGAGACATATAGGGGTAGCCATATAAAAATTAAATTTAAACATCTTAAATGTGGGAATGAATTTTATATTCAACCTACAAAATTATTAAAAGAAAATTCATCTTGTCCAATGTGTTGTAAAAATAAACGCCTTACAACAGAAGAAATGAAAGAGAAAATAAAAGATGCGACAAGGGGAGAATATGAACTAATAGGGGAGTTTGTAAATACAAGAACAAAAGTTAAAATAAGGCATAATAAATGTGGCTTTATATGGGAAACAAGAAGTAGTGATATTTTAAGAGGGCACGGTTGTTTTAGATGTTATGGAACAAAGAAGATAACTTACTCCCAATTAGAAAAAATAGTAGAAGAAAAAACGGAAGGAGAATTTGAGGTGGCGCAAGATACTGCTAATTATAGACAGCAAATATGTATTAAGCATAAAAAATGCGGTCTAATAAGAAAAACATCTCTTGCTAATTTTATGAGAAATCCAAAAGGGTGTTATCATTGCTCTTCTACAAAAACACAAGAAGAGTTTGAAAGTGAAGTTCAAGAGTTGGGAAATAGTGAGTATAGTGTTTTAGGGGAATATTTTAATAATAGCACGCAAATAAAAATGAGACATAATATTTGTGGAAATGAATATGCGGTTAAGCCCATAGATTTTCTAACAGGAAGAAGGTGTCCGGTTTGCTCTGCGAAATTTTCTAATAAAGAAAAAGAATTATTATCCTTTGTTCAGAGTATTTATAAGGGAGAGATACTATCCAATGACCGACATCTTGGCTTTGAGCTCGATATTTATTTGCCCGAGAAAAAAGTTGCATTAGAATTTAATGGTAATTATTGGCATTCTTTGGCTCAAAAAGATAAAAAATATCACTATAATAAATCAAGACGGTGTGAAGATAATGGCATTCGACTAATACATATTTTTGAATACGAATGGGACAATCCCAGACAGCGTCCCATCTTAGAAAACATAATAAAAAATGCATTGGGAATAAACCAAGAGAAAATATATGCCAGAAATTGTTCCATTGAGGTGAGGGAATCTAAAAAAATGAGACAATTTTTTGACAATAATAATATACAGGGTTTTAGAGGCGGAAAGTTTGCAATTTGTCTTGTATATAAAGAAGAGGTTGTTATGGCATATATGATGGGCAGTTGCTATCTTGGAGGAAAAGGAAAGTATGAATGGGAGGTTATTAGAGGGGCCACTAAATTAGGAATTAATGTTATTGGTGGTGCATCTAAAATTTGGTCTTATTTTTTAAAAACATATAACCCAAACAACTGTGTTTATTATATAGACTATAATTATTTTAATGGCAGTAGCTTGCCTTATTTGGGTTTAAAATATGTAGGGCGCAGGGAAAGCTTTAAAAACTATTGGCAGAACCTAAAGACTGTAAAAAACAGGGAACCTCAACGGAACAAAGAAATACAGGAATTATATAAAACAGGCGAGGTTATTCCAATTTATAACGCAGGGACAAAAACATACGTCTATGAGAAAGAATAGGTTGGTTAGGTTGACAAAATATTTTTTTTATGATAAAGTATTGTTATGTGTGGCAATAGCTACTATAGTATAGGCGGAGATTTTTCGCTAAAAAGAGATGATGGAGGTATAAAAATGAATAATAATTATATTGAAATTAGACTAATAAACACAGGAGAATGTGGAGTTAGTCTTAGAGACACATCTGGAAGAACTTATAATGTTCCATTAAATGGACAATTAAGAATTAGTTTGGAAAGTTTTAAAAGTATTTTAGACAATCCAGTAAGCAAAAGAATGATTTGTCAGGGAATGTTAAAGCCAGAAGGTATCACTGAGGAAATGCTTTATGGAAGTATTCTTAGTGATGAAGAAAGAGATTACATTTTAGGAAAACGTATTTGTGAAGTAGAAGAGTCAAAAGGCGTTGAAACAATTGAGTTACCAGAAGAAGAAAGGGAAGTCGATATTGTAAAAGCAATTACATTCTATAATTGGATTAAGAACGAAAAAGCAGACAAAATAAAAGAAGCAATCAAAAACCCTGTAAACTATGATACTCTAAAGGATATTATAGCAAAAAATGATAAGTATGATACAGAATTTCTTAAAAATATAATGGGTGAATAATAGGTGATATTATGAAGGAATATAACGGAACTCCTTATATTGAAATATATGATGTATTTTTAAACTCTATAACAGATGAAAGATATGCTGCTATGGAAGAAGCAGAGCTAATGGAAGAACTGTTGCCCTTTTTAAAAAGAGCCATATATTATTTATGTAGGCTTGCTAAACAAACAACTTATAGGTCTGTTGATGAAGTTGGTTATGATTTACACGATAGGGATGACGTGGCCTATCGTTTTGCTGAGGAATTAAGCGAACACGAAATCAACTGTCTTGCTTGGGCAATGGTGGTGTGTTGGTCAGAACAGCAAATGAATTCAACAAGGCTAATTAAAAATATATATTATGATGCTGGAATAAAAACATATTCTCCAAATGAGACACTAAAAAACCTTATTACCTTGCACGATACATATTATAAGCAATTAAAAAATCTATTAACTGAATATACTTATAAGGTTATGGATATAAGTCAATTCGGAGGCAAATAAAATTGGAAATTCAAGATAGATATATAAGAGAACATATAATTTCTGTTGTATATAAAATTTTATGCTGGAGCGAAGAGAAAAAAGATTGGCAAAGATTGTATGATGAGCTTATGATGGAATTAACAATGAATAATGGTTTATTGGATAGCTTAACTGCAAGCACTATTGCTTTTAAGGTTGCTCCACTTAAGTATTTAGAGGGAGATTGGTTTAGGCGAAGAGTTTTTGATATTATAAATTATCTTAACGGAATAGCAAAACCAAAACAAAAATAAGGGGGGGTGCTGTAATGGGAACAATCGAAAACTATAAAACTCGTATAAACAGCACTATTGGTGGTAATGTAAAAGAATATGTAAAAAAGGAAGTTAGGACCACATTAGATGAGTATTTATGGAATTCTCAATATGGAATGGATGTTTCTATTTATGATATAGATAGCGAACAATGGAATGAAAATAGAATAGCTATAATGACGGGAGAAATGACAGATATAAGAGATGAGGTTTTGGTCTTATCAAAGCCCGATGTTTTAAAAATGGGAACATTATTTGAATGGGAAAAACAATTTTGGGTGGTTGTTAAACGAAGAGCAAGGGTTATAAAAGAATCTTTTTACGGGACAGCTTACCGATGTAATGTTGATTTAAGGTGGGTTGATAAAGAAGGAAATTTAAAGACCCAAAAAGCGTATGCCAAAGGAAGAGGAATGGGCTCTATACTTGTTGAAAATAAATATAGTGATATTCCTGTTATGGCAAGAGAAATAGATACTCCAATTACTGTTATAACGCAAAGAAATCTTAATCTTGAGCAAGATATGCGCTTTTTATTTGAAGGACAACCTTATCGGGTTACCTTCGTAGATAATCTTTCTATTGACGGAACAACCATTCTTGGTATGTATGATGACAGGCTCCAAGACGGAGACGACATAGTTAATAATATAGCGACTTATAATAAAAGATATGAGATAAAATTAAAATTTGGTTCAAACATACAACTAAGAGTTGGGGAACCATATGAAGTGGAATATGAAATTTATCAGGATGGAGTAAAAACTTCTGATATGGAAGTTATATTAACAGGTAATAAGGAATTAATAGAAATAAATAAAAACACTGTTAAATTATTGACCAATAATCCTACAACGGTTAGGGTTAGCTTAAAAGATAATGAGTTAATATCAACAAGTTTTGAAGTATCTCCAGGAGAAGAACCTGTGGAAAACAATGTCTTTATTATAGGTTCTGACACTATTGTTTGGGGAAGAACGGAGAGATATAGCCTAAATACTAAAGAGAATTGTGTTTTTGAGACAAAATTCCCAAGTAGAGTAAAGTGGTCAGTTGATGTCAAACCAAATTATATAGACATAACCGTAGGGGATAAGTATTCTGGAACAATTATATTAACCGCTATTATTGATGGTATTCCTTATAAAAAAGAAATAAGAATAACAAGCACAGAGGTGGTTAGATGAGTGTTTTTTCAACAAGAAACCAAGAAGCTGGTTTATTCACATCTTTAAATAATGATATAGCAAGAATAGCTAAAGTGTTAGATGCAGATCAAAATATACGCAAGCTTTTGTATTATATAGAAAAAGATCCTTTAAGTCAAAAAGATGTTGAAATAAGTCTGATAGATAAGACTATTTGGAGAGCACCTCTTATTCCGTTGCATAATGAAACAGATAAAGATGCAAGTTATATTTCTATAAATTTATTAGTTCAGGATATCGGAGAAAATATAAATGTGGGGGAAACAACTCTGGCAATAGATGTATGGACTCCTCCAGAACAATGGATTATAGACGATGGATTGAGGCCTCTTATAATTTGTGATTATATTGATAAGGCTATGAGAACTTCTTTTATCCAAACATCTGGAGTTAAATATAGGTTAAGACAAGTAATTAATGGGAAATTATCTGATCGCCTAATGGGGTATCGATTAGTTTATGAAACAATCTTGGAAAATTAGACAATCTTTATTGCTTTGTGGAGAACCTATCAAAATAGAAAAAGACTTATATGTGTATCAACCAACAGTAAGAGATGAAGCTACGCTTGGTGACGAAGAATTTGGTAAAATAACCTATGTGTGGAATATAACAAGAAAAGATTTGATAGAGGAAGAAACTGACGAAACCTGGAACTTAGATGATTGGGAAGTGTATAAAAAGGCATTGATATATAATTTAGACCTGCAACAGGTTTTTAAATATAGCGTTTTGTTTTTTATGCACAAAAAAGTGGAGTTTTTAAAAATGCAAAACTCTATATTTATAGGGGAATTAGAGTCGGGAATTGAGCTCAGTGAAGAACTTTTTTCAAAGATTCAAAGTGTTATTAAGCAAATAACATTACAAAAAGAAGAAGATGAACATTCTCAAAATGCACCTCGCTCACGAAGAGCGCAAGAGATTCACGATAAAATTGTAGAGGGAGAAAAACGCCTTTCTAATTTAAAAAAGGAAAAGGGCGTGGATACCTTATCTTCAATGATTGTTGGGGTAGTTGCTCACGGACACTCTTATGAAGAAGTCCTTAGTATGACATTGCCGCAATTTTGGGCAATAATAGAAAAAATAGTGCAAATTGAGAACTACGAATTTAATGTTTTGCTTTCTCCTTATATGGACAAGAAGTCCGCAGGGGATTCAAAACATTGGACAGAATAACTATATGGAGGTAAAAATTATGTTTGAAATTATGGGACGTAAATATGCTTCTGTTACTTGTGCTGACGTTGTATTATACGACTTAGTATGTGGTAATCCAGTTGCTAAGTTCGATACACTAAAAATGTCTTCAGTAGAACAAACTGCTGATACTAATGATGTTCAAGGTGGTAAAGGTAATCCAATTTTAGCTCGTATTGCTTCAAACAAAGCTATTAACTTGACTATGCAAGATGCTATTATGAGTATGACTTATTTAGCAGTAGTTACTGGTGGAGAAGTAGTTAAATCAGGAGACCAAAGCGCAGTAAGAATTTCTTATAACGAAAAAGTAAAAGCAGAGAATTCAAAAATTAAATTAACTCATAGTATGGCTGCTGGAACTACTCTTTGGTTAGCAGAAGTAAAAGATGGAGTTATAAGTGAGAGAAAAGCTCGTTATGACTCAGCAGATGCAATTCAAGATATCAACATTACTGGAGAAGGTTGGAAACCTACTACTTATACTGTAACTGATGGAAAAGAATACCAAGTATTCTATAGCTATGATATTACAGAAGCAGATAAGGCAAAAGAACTTACTATATTCAGTGATATTTTTGCTAAAACTTACAGATTTGTAGGAGATACTGAATTATATAACACTGCTACAGGTCGTAATGAAGCATTACAAATTGAAATTCCAAGATTAGCATTAGATAATGCTTTCACAATGGAATTTTCTGCAGATGGAACAGCAGCTGTATTTGATATGAACGGAACTGCTTTAGCAGATGATGATAAACGTTTAATTGTATATCGTGTTTATACAGAAGGAACAGCTGGAGCAGAAGAAAACTGCTTAAAGGTGTAGTTTAAACAAAGAAGCCCATAAAGCTTCTTTTTTTATTGCATTGACATAGAAAAATTCTTGTAATATAATGAATGAAGATGGTTTTAAGCTACTATTAAAGAGAGAATATTATAAAAAAAAACAAAGGAGGTGTCATATGTTAGACCATTTGCGTTTTCAAGAAATAGAAAGAGCGATTTTTAAAGTAAGGCAAGACGGAAACTATGGCTCGAAATATCTTATCAAAGGAGAACCTTTTATGATTATAGATAATGCCAAAATGTCAAATTTTGTTGTTAATCAAAGAGAAGGCGGAGCAGTGGGAAGAAGCACTGAGGCAACGATTTCTACTATAAGAGGGGTTAGTTTTAATATTGTTAATGGGTCAATAATGCTAAACCTTTTTAATAGTATTTTTGGTCAGCAAAAAAAAGATACTAATGGTTTGGCAACTATTGTTGGAACCCGCCAACTTATAAATGAGGAAGATTTTAAGCTCGATTCTACTCCGGTTGGAGATGTGCTTATTTATATAATAGATAAAAATGGGGACAATAATAGGGTTGCTAAAGACCAATATACGGTAGAAGGAGATGTTGTTAGGTTTATAAAGCCTATCACATATCTAATTTCATATGTTTATGAAGAGGAAATAGAAGTATCTTGTTCCACTAAGGTTAAACAGATTGGGGCTGATTTAATTTTATCGTTAGAAATGCAATGTAGTGCGATAGATATTATAACTGAACAAAAAGTAAATGTTTTAATTAAATTTGACAAGGTTTCGGTCAGCACAGACTTAAATATAGATTTTAATAATTCTGGAAGATCTTCAAATTCAGTGGTATATGTTCAAGGACTTGTAGAGGACGGACAAGCCCAGGTTAATAAAGAATTATTTACAATAGAAGTGGTGTAGTATGGATAACAACCAAAATTGGGCAAGTAAGTATTATAGTTCGGGGAGTTATTTACATAGACTATATTTATCAAAAAATGCACTATTTTCTAAATCTCATTTAGAAACAGATGATAAATTAACTACAACTTACGTAGAGAAAAAAATAAAAGAGCTGGAAAGAGAAGAAAATAAGGCTCTCAAGGCTTTTGCAAAAGCTTTTAGTTCAAAAGAAGACAACAGCTCGGAAGAAGGCTTAAGATTAATGAAAAATTTTCTTAGCGGAGGGGAGAAGCTTTTAAATGAGATGATTGAAAGTGTAAAACAAAAAAAAATAGAAAAACTTGCACAAAAAATTGACGACAATTTAAAAGATGAGATATTAAATGGAATAATGGCAGATTTCTTTGGGGAGAGTAGCACACTTGGCTCAGTTGAAGAAATAGAAGATAGAAAAATTCAAGAGTTGGTTAAGAAAAGAATTGATGAGGTGGGCTCGTTTATAAATAATATGAAGGGATCTTCTCCCGGCGCTCCTCATACTTCGGTATATGGGCTGGAAGGGCTTATTTATGAAAAGTTATATACCGCAAGCCTTATAAAATCTATGGCTTCAGAATTACAAAAAAACAAAAGTAAAACAAAAGCAGATTTACTAAAATGGATAGATAATAATATACCGACTTTTACGAGAGATAATCTTGTGACAACTCATTCGGGGATGAGGTATGCAAGTTATGACTTAGTGCTAAAACTTGATCCATCGACCGGTATAAAAAATGCTATCTCGGGTATTCCTTTACAAATAAAATCCAAACCCGGTGGAGGAAATTTTACAATATCAATGGTATCTCATATGAATATAAAAAATTTATTAGATTCAATTCGGCCTGATGACTATACTTATAGGGTTATAAAAACAGCCATAATAAATCAACATTATTGGGGTTCTGTTTTTTATAAAGACCTAATAAGAGATACCGCTTTTGAACGAAGCGGTAGAGAAACAGTGAGGGCAAAGGTCGGAGGAAAAAAGGGGCAAAAAAAGGTTATCGATATAAGGAAGAGCGGTTATTTAAAAGGGTCTTCGGTTGATCCAAAATTGAGTAGTGCCCACCCAACGGCAATTGAAAGATTAGATACGTCACAAACATTACAAACATTAGAAGGGGTTGTTCCAATATTTGCCAAAGCTATTATGTATAATATTATTAGAGGGGTTGGAGAAAAAATAGATACTTTGTTTTGGATTATTACAACAAGAGAAAGAACGGATATTATTAGAAGTTCGGATTTCCTTCGTCTAATGATGAGGCTTGTTGGAGAAGAAAACAAACGGACATTAAAAGGTAAAAATAAAGGTTATCAAGGATTTAAAACGAGTGGAAGTATTCAGTGGAAGCCGTTTGGACATCAAGAGGTGAAGGCGACTCCAATTGTTGATGCTTCTGTTGCTGGGCTTTATGGAGAGCCTGGACATCCCACAAAAAATCAAAAAGAATGGTGGGAAGCGACAAGTGATATAGCAGAAGAAACTTTTAACAAAAGTAGAATTACTCTTACATTTAATTATGGAGTAAAATAGGAGGTTAGAAAAATGTTAGAGAGATTAGATGAAATAAAAAAAATTACAGTAAAGGATATTTTAATTAGACAAACATTGGAAAACTTAGACTTTAAGTATTTTCACAATAGATTTGAGTTAGAAATATCATTGGCAATTGTTTTATTTAATATGTTTGGAGATAAAGAACTTATCACAGAAATGACAAGCGAAGGTATTGATTGGGTAGAATTTATTAATAAAAACTATTACCTAATAGAAGAACTTAAAAAAGGAGAATATGGAGAAACATATAATGAAATTTATGCAAATGTTGTAGCGGGAGCAAGAGCGAAAGAACTTCGCAGCAACTCTATTATTTCTATTTTTGATAATTTGGAAGAAACATTAACAGAAGAAAATATAGCAAAATTCCAAAACATATTAGAAAAAAATAGTGAAAAATAAGCAAAAGTGGGAATAAGGGAGGTGAAATAAAATGGCGAAAGCACAGAGAGAAATGACAATCAAGTTTATTCCAGATATGTCTGCTATTCAAAGTGCGTTAAAAGGAATTTCTAAGTCCGAAATTAAGTTTGTCGAAAAGGACAAAAAAGAGGCTATCGTAGCCCCAATTGAAAAAGCAATAAAACAACTTAATGAACTTTCTAAAAAAGGAGGTTCGGGCGGAGATTTTGTAAAAGCTTACCAAAAAATAGGACAAGCTGCTTCTGCTGCAGCTCAAGAAATAAATGTTTTAATAGAGGCTCAAAATAAGGCCTTCTCAAGTGCCAGCAATACAAAAATGTTGGCAGAACTTAAAAAAGCAAGAGGAGAACAAACTCGCGCCGAGCAAGATGTTGCCAACTGGGAGAAAAAATATGGCAAACAGTCCCTTTTAACAGCAAGACAAAAAGCAGATGTTTCAGGTTCGAGAGAGGCTCGTAATGCAATAAAAAGCTATGAAGCAATAATGGATATGGGGAAGAAACTCGATGAGGGAATGTTTGAAAGGTATAATAGATTAAAAGAATATGTAAATTTATTAGAAGAAAAACAAGCGGCTCCCAAGAAGGGTGATTTAGAGCTTAAAGTCGAACAAGCCAAAAGTAGGGTAAAATCCCTAAAAGAATATACAATAGAAGAGGGGACAAATACCAAAGAGGTAAAAGAACTTACAGTGGCTTGGGGTAATCTTAATAATATTCAGAGATTAACAGAGAGCGGCATAAAAGAAGTAAATAATGCATTATCAGACCAAAAGAGAGAAGCGAAAGCTGACTCTGAAGAGTTGGGTAAAATTGCCGATGTGTTTGCCGGTTCTTTCTTTGGAATACAGGTGGGAAATTTACTCCAAACTGCCGTGTCTGGAGCTAAGGAATTTTTTAAAGAATATGATAAAATTCAAACCCGTTCAATGATGGTTACGGGAATGTCGAGAGAAGAGGTAAATAAACTCACTTCTTCTTATAGTAAATTAGCAAATCAGTTAAGCACAACAACAAAAGAAGTCGCAGATGCACAATTGGTATTCTATCAACAAGGTTTGGCTACAAGCGAAGCCTTAAAAATGACAGAAGCTTCAATTGCAATTTCTAAAACAGGAGAGATATCAGCGAGTGAAGCTGCTAATCGTTTAACTGCTGCAATTCGTGGATATAAGATGTCAGCTAACGAAGCAATGGATTTGGCAGATAAATTATCAGCCGTAGATGCTGCAGCTGCCTCAAGTATTGATGAATTAACAATTGCTATGCAAAAATCTGCTTCACAAGCGAAGATGGCTGGGCTTGATTTAGATTATTATATAGCTTATTTATCAACAATACAAGAAGTAACTCGAGAAGCGCCAGAAAATATAGGAACGGCAATGAAATCAATCACTGCTCGTTTGCAAGAAATAAAAGATATAGGTAAAATAGAAGATGACGGAACGAGTTTCAGTAATGTGGCGAAAGCTTTAAATAGCGTAGGAATTGCCGCTGTTGATAGTTCTGGACAATTGCGTAGCTTACAGGGAATAATGGATGAATTAGGACCTAAGTGGGCTTCTTTAGACAGAAATCATAAGGCATATATAGCAACAACATTGGCAGGAAACCGTCAACAATCTCGTTTTATTGCCTTAATGGATAATTATGATAGGGCTTTGGAGATAGTAAATATATCTCAAACAGCGAGTGGTAATACAGCAAAGCAATTAAGAGCGTATAATCAGGGTTTAGAAGCAAGCTACACTGAACTTAGAGAAAGCTTGCAAAAATTAGCAACAAATGCGGCAAGCACAAAAATGTTTACAGAACTAATTAGTCAAGCAACAAGACTTTTGGAGTTATTGAATCTAATACCTTCTCCAATCTTAAAATTAGTCACAACTCTTTATATATTAAACTCAGCTATTAAGGCGATGAGCATATTGGTAAAATCGGACCTAAAGGGAAGTTTATTAAAAAAATTGGGAATGGATAAAGATTCTGTAAAATCTGCGCAGACTTTGGCTAAGGTGTTGGGAATAAACACCGCGGCCATCACTTCCCAAATAAAACAGTTGAATTTATACACCATAGCATTGAATAAAAATACAAAAGCTAAACAACTAAACGCAAATATTCCAGGTAGAGTTAGTAATGTCAATGCGGGCGCTATTGGTGGTTTACAGAATGGTTTTTCTTTACAAAAGGGAATTAAGGAGCCTAAAAAATTAAATATTACTGGAGGAATTGTATCTTATTTATTAGCACAAACTGCTGGCTCGGCTGTCGGATTAAACGAAAGTGTTACAAACACAGCGTCTTCATTTGTTGCCTTGGGAACTACGCTTGGTAAATTTGGTTTAAAGGGGTGGATTGCCGCTGCTGCAATTACAGCTCTAACAGCTGGTTTTAAAGCTCTTTTTCCAAATGTAGAGGAAGCAAAACAGAATTTAGAAGAATATTTAAAAAAACAAGATGAGTTAGCAAAAAAGAAAACTGACATAGAAAGTAATTTTCAGGTTTATAAGGAATTAAGCGGAAAGTTAAATAAAACAGAAGAAGAAACCTCTAAATTAAAAGACGCAACAGAAGGGCTATCGGAACTTCTTCCGAAAACTGCAACGAGGTTTAATTCCCTTGGGGAAAAGGTTATTGATACTGCTTCTGCTTACCAAGAATTGGCTAAAATTCAACAAGAGCAAGAAAAAATAAGTGGTAAGTCTCTAAAAGAAGTGGATAAAATTGGACGAATGGGATTCTTTGATTATATTGCAGCCTCTTTTACGGGAGACGCTAAAAAAAGAACACGTAGAAAAAGAGAAGATGCAAACGAGGAATATTACACTGAAATAATGGAAAGTATGAATATTGCTTCAACTGGTTATTTAAACACAATAGAAAAAGAGAATCGAGACTTGGCCTCTAAAATGGCTCAAGGTTTGTCTCGGGCAATTTATGATGAATTTAAAGATACAAAGGAATCCACGGATATGGTTGATTATTTCAGAGATGAAATAAAAAAACTCGAAAACGGATTAATATCAGATATAGATAATCTCCAAAATTCAATAAAAGCAAAAATGAATTTTAAAAACCTAACATACGGTGAAGTAGAAGGGATGACCGAAAAAATTAGAGAGCAGCTTGAAAGGGCTGGAATTGCAGGAGAATCCCAAAAAGCCATTATTGATGTTATTTTACAATTAAATTTTGAAGGGGCTGCAAATATACAGTCCGTAAGAGAACAAATTGAAGAAGAAATTAAAAATGCAACAGGTTCTAATAAACAAAATCTTGAATCTCTATATAATGACTTAGCTACGCTTAATCAAGAAGAGAGTCGTTTACTTAATAATATAGGTTTGTTAGACACTGTTTTTGCTGAGTTTATAGCTAACAGAGGCGGAATTAAAACAATACTAAGTGCTTTTACCACCCAAGAAGGAGAACTAAAAGAACAAGCTGCCACACTGTCCCTTATAAACGATTTAATAGCAGAAAGAAATCTCTTAGAAAGAGGGGGAATTACAGAAGAAGAGGAGGAAAAATTTAATAAAATAACACAAGCAATATCTTCAGCAACAAGTAATATAAAATCTTACACCGTTCCAACATTCAAAGAACTTAATGAATCTATAAAGGAAATAAAAACTGAGTGGGAAGAACTGCTATCTTTAGCAGAAAAGCTCGATGACTCTGGAGGAATATTGGACATAGATGCTCTTTCGCAAATGTTTGATATATTCGGAAGATTTGAAGAACAAGCCTTGTCTAATCCGGAGATGTTTGCCCAATGGTCATCTTCTATAGAGAAAGTGGTAGATGGAATGTCAATGGAAAACGGACAGCTTAAACTAACAGAGAGCTCACTATCTGGAATCAACGATTTAATATCTTATTCTACCAAACTAAAAATTATAGATATGAAAGCGTCTTTAGAAAAATCTATAAACGAGCTACAATCTCAAAAAGATATTTTAACGGCTCAAAAAACAGCTGTAGATAATGAAATTCAAAAGATGGAAGAGCTCGGGAAAAAAGAATGGGAAAGTTCTGATAAGCGTAGTGAGATGACACAACGTTTCAATGATGCTTATATTCAACAAGTTGATGCAACAAACGAGAATATTGTTTTAGCAGAAGAACGTAAGCTTGAGACAATGATTAGTGCCAACGAGCGATTCTTTTCAGTATTGGGAGCAATGCGAGAAGAATATGCTAAGACAGGTCAGGTGGGAGAGTATCATCTGGGAGATGTTAGGCGTAAATATAATAATATATTTGGCGACTACAAAAAACAGGTTAGCGAACTTTTTTCTAATTTAATTGAACCTTATGATTTTGAGCAAACAAAAGAAAATTTAACTAAATTAAGTGAAAATCTTGGAAAGCAAATAAGTAATATAGATAATAGATTAAATACAGAAATTAAGTTAAAAAGGACATTGACCGATTATCTCAATAGTGCTGATTTTAATGGAGCGAAATTCTTTGGTGGTGCGTCTAATAGTGCCAAAGATTATAATGAAAAATTAGAAAGAACCCTTTCTCTTCTTGAAAAAATAGAGGGCTTGCAACATAAGATAGATGAAAATGAGACCTTTAAGGGTTTATATGACACATATGAAGGAGAAGAATATGGAAGACTCCTTATGACGAATTTAGAGATAGCTAAAGAACAATACAGTGTCTATGAAGATTTATTTAAAATGCAACAACAAATGACCAACCAAGCAGCTGGAGATTTATTAGATTCTCCATATGGTAAAATGTTCAAGATAAGTAAAAGCGGAGACATAGAATGGGCAAGCGCAAAGATGTATGATAAATATAAAGGTTTGCCCGCTCAAATGAAAGAGGATATAGACGGTCTTGTAGAGGCTTTTCAAAAACAACGTAATGCACTAAGGAGCACGGAAAAAGACTTGTCTAAATATGCAACAAAGGTTAAAGAAGTGAGAGAACAAGTTGTTTCTCTTGAGATAGAGCTTGAAAATCAACTTGTGGAAGCTATTAAAAATAGAGAAAAGGTTATATATAATTCAAGACAGAAGGCTTTAAGCGATGAAATTTCAATGATAGAAAAAGCAATGAATGCTCGTAAGAAAGCCAGAGAGAGCCGCAGTGAAGAAAAGACCCTTTACAAAGCTCAAGAAGCCTTAAGGAGGGCGACTCTTGATTCTTCAGGAAGAAACAATGCTCAATTATTGCAGCTACAACAAGACTTAGAAGATAAACAGCTTGAAATGGCAGAAAAAAGATTTGAAGAAGATATGGATGGACGCAAGCAATGGTTGCAAGATACGAAAGATGCAGACACTGAGGTTTATGAATATAGGTTAGAAAAAATGACTTGGTATTGGGACCAAGTGCAAATAATTCAAGAAGCAGGCACTGCAGAAATGATGAAAACTCTTATTACTTGGAATGCAGAATATAATACGCAAAGCAAGCTTCAGCAAGATGAAATGGTTCGTAAATGGAAATCTACGATGGATGCTTTAAAAGAGGCAACTGAAAGAGGGGCCAACATAAATTCCCTAACAACCGAATTGTCAAACGCAACGCATCAAGTTGAAAATATGAATATTAAGGTTCAAAAACTTGCGGGAACTTGGAAGAGTGCCACAACAGAGGCGACAAAATATCAAAACGCAGTCGGGAAGGGGGAAGTTCATGGTAATACCGGTCAAGAAAAACCAGATAAGAAAGCAAAAAGTGCTTTTAATGTTGGAGATGAAATAGCACAATACTATGATCCGACTTCCGGTTTCACAATGAAAATAAAGATAACAGCCGTTGATTCTTATAAAGATAGCTATATGTATGGAACAAATGTTACAAACGATCCAAACATATATTGGACCGAGGATATGATTAAAAAAATCGAAAAAGCTGGAAAAACTAATGTTCTTAATTATTACTGGTTAGATAAATTGGTTGCAGGAACTTTAAAGAAATTTAATACAGATTCATTTGGCGGCGGAGGCGGCGGAGGACGCTTTGCCTCTGGAGGCGTGGTTGATTATACTGGACCGGCTTGGGTTGATGGAACTAAAACTAAACCCGAGGCGTTCTTAAATTCTTACCAAACTAAACAAATAGCAGCTTTGGCTGAGGCTCTTGATAGACGTAAAATAAACGGTTTTGCTTCAAATTCAAATATTACTTTTGGTTCAATTAACTTTAATGTTGCCTCAATGTCAAGCGCTGCTGATGGAAGAGAGGCTTTAGAAGTATTTGTAAAAGGTGTTAATGATATGATGTCTAAACGAGGAATTGGAACGAACTTAACCCTTAATCAGAAATAGGAGGTATAGATATATGGAACCAGAATGCGGAAGAACAAACATAATGGACGTAATAAACAAAGGTGAAATATATCTTACCTTTGTCTTTGATGATATAGATTCAACACAAATAGGAATAGCAAGCGTTACAAGCGGAGGCGGTTATAGCACTCCTATTTTACCCTCTTTTAAAGATAACTCTTTGGAGGTAGATGGATATAATGGAACCTATTATTTCAATACGGGAATACCCCTAAAGAGTTTCACATACAATTGTTTTATTGATAATATGTCTCAGTTTGAGTTTGATCAGTTAAGAGCGTGGATTGCTCCTGGTAAAATTGCCAAATTAATAAGGCCAGAGGAGCCATATCGCTATTATTGGGCAAAAATTAGTTCTATCGAAAATTTAGATAATATCCCCCTAACACATCCAGATACGGGCGGAGTTAGTTATACCGGAAGCTTTTCTATTACTTTTACCACAGTGGGACAATCTTGCGGCTATGGAATGGTGTATAGTCAAGAAGATATTGATAATTATGAATATAAAGATATATTTACAGAACCCGCTAAGGTTTATTATGATGGGGGACTATTATACAAAAACGAAATGCCTCGCACAATAATTCCAACCAATATTGGAACTTATAATCTAAGACTCTATAATCCCGGAACGTTTAATTCTAAGGTAAAAGCAATCATTACTGCTCAGTCTGATATCACTTATGCAAAATTAACAATAGAAAACTTAACCACTGGGGATGTGTCTATTATAACTTTAGAGGGCATTTCTAATGGAAGCAAGCTGGTATTAGATTGGGATAAAAACGAATATACGTTAGAAGAAGAAAACTATGTTAAAAATGTAGAGGGGGATATAATCTATCTTAGCGGAAGATACTTTATTGAAAAAAATAAAACAGCACAAATAAAGGAAATTGATGATAAAGTATATGTTCTCTTTGATAGGTTAGAAAGAGAAGTAAAAACAAGCGACATAAATAAAACAGTTATGGTAAAGGACGAAGCCGCTGGCTATGCTCAATACGGTTGGGTAAAGGCCATAGATAAAGAAAAGAATGCTTTTATTTTAGCGGGATATTCAGGCCAGGCAACTTCTGAGCCCCAAAGCGTTGTGATTACAATTACTAAACTGGATGATATAGAGTATGAAATTGAAAGCGAAGAACTTAGCGTCCCTATGACAATAGAGTGGAAAATTATGCCAAGATATTTATAAAGCACGAATAAGCCCGTGCTTTTTTACGTGGTCTATATTGACAAAATAGAAAATTTGTGTTATATTTCTAATGAAGGTCTAAAGGGATTTTTAAATAGTCAAAAAGAAATAGTATTGGTTCCCGTTGCTTACTATTTAACAGGGAATAACAAGCTCAATGCGGGAGGAATGAGATTATGGCAGAAATATTAGAAACAGCAAAAACAATAGGAATCACTTTAGCCGAAATTGTTTTAATTATTTATTTTTGTATTAAATATATAAACGCAGCATTAAGAAAAGAAGATATAAGTCAAGGAGTAAAACATCAAAGCGACATAGACTTACAGATTATAGAGAGAATGGATTATTATAAAGAATTATTGGGTGCAGATAGAATTTTCTTATTCGAGTTTCATAATGGGCAACACTACTCTAATTATAGGTCGGCTCTTAGAATGTCTCCGTCATATGAGGTTTTTAGAGCGGGGCTTGAATCTAAACAAGAAGCCTGCACAAATTTGCCGATTTCTATTATGCCTAAGCTCATATATGAAATTACGCATAAGGGATTATCAAGTTGCAAAAACATTGCGGAAATAAAAGAAGATATGGGTAATACGTATGAATTTAATAAAGCGTTAGGAATTCATTCTTATTATGATGTGGCAATTAGAGATGAGAGCGGAAACGTTATAGGTTTTGTCGCTGTTGAGTGGGGGACAGAAAGACCTGAGAACTTGAATGAGGAACATATACAGCACTTGGCTTGGTTTTTGGAAGAAAAGATAAAAGAGTTGGCAAAAGTCACCGCTTCTTCCAAAAAAAGATTCTTTGGATTAAAAATTTAGGAGGGGAATTTATGTTAGATGAAACAGCGATTGCAATACAAGTAGAGGGAACAGATGAAGAAAACGGATTTATTTCTGTTGAAGAAGATTGCGAAATATTTGAAGAGGAGGTTGAGTAAAATGGCTTATAAATTAACAGGAATTAAGTTTAGTCCTTTTAAAGGACTTGATTATTCAACTGTCACAAGCGACTTTGGTCCAAGAAAGTTTTGGAATCCAATAACAAAAAAGTGGGTAGAAAATTACCACAGGGGAATTGATCTTACAAGTGGCGATATAATTGTAGCCACAGCTCAAGGAAAGGTAACAGCCTGTCGCAATAATATAGAAGGATATTCTGAAAAATATTCTTCTGGGAATTACGTGACACTATATCACGGAAGTGGAGTGTATACTCTATACTGTCATATGGTAAAAGGAAGTGTCAAAGTCAAAGTTGGAGATATCGTAAAGGTTGGTCAAGAGTTAGGCTTAAAAGGAAGCACTGGTTGGAGCACTGGACCACACCTACATTATGGAGTAATGGTTAATGGAAGTTATGTGGATCCAAAGCCTTACTTATTGGGAGATAAGGCTCTACCTCAATATCCAATACCAACACCAGAGCCCGAACCAAAACCTGTTTATAAATATGAAATAGGAGATAAGGTGGTAATCTCTGGTAATTTATATAAAACAGCTAATTCAAAAGAGGCTTCTGGAAACGTTAAAGAAAAAATTACGTTTATAACTCGTAGATTAGAAGGAGCAAAACATCCATATAACACTACAGGAGATTTAGGCTGGATGGATGAAAGTTCTATTAAAAAATATGAAGAACCAACACCAACACCTACCCCAGCACCATCTACAGAATTAAAAGTGGGTGATGCAGTAGAAATTATCGGAACGGGAAATGGTAGTGCTTATGGTGGAAGTAGCGTTGCGTATGGAATTGGCTGGAAAAGACAAATTCTAAAAATTTGGGAAGGAAAATCTTACCCATATCAAGTTGGAAATAGTAAAGCAACAACAGGATTTTATAAAAAAGAAGCACTAAAAAAGATATAGGAGGGAAGTAAAATGAAAGATGCTATAATACTTACATTACAAGCAATGGGATGGTTAGGTATAGTTCTTGGAATCTTGGTAGTAGTAAATACCATATGTGGAACTTTATATAATATCACTACGGGACAAGAAAGCTTTAGTTGGAAAAAGTTGTTCAAAGGATTGGGCAAGGCTCTTATATTTTATATTAGCGCAGCTTTACTTTCTATCGCATTTACTATGCTACCATTTATAAATGAAATGATTACAAATACTTTTGGAACAAAACTTTTAACAGAAGAGTTGCTTACAACTTTATCTGGCGTTGGTGTGTTAGGAGTTGTTATATCTACAATTGTAGTTCAAGGCAAAAAAGCAATTGTGGGTATATTACAACTTGCTAATATTTCGGCAAACACAGAAGAAATTACTTGGGAAGTAGAAATTCCTGAAGAAGAAAATTAAAAGGAGGGGAAACAATGGGTATTTTAAGAGATAAAACAATAGATACAAAAAATTTAAAACCCAGTGATAATTACATAAAAAATATTACTGGTAGCTCATTAAGCATTCAAATAGATGGAAACGCTTCCCTTTCAATGAAGGGGGCCCACTCTAATTTCAATACGGACAAGTCTTATACGGTTGGTATGATAAATATGACCTCTTTTGATAAGATTACTGTAGCAAATACACCAGGTTTATATTTGGTTATTGTAGAAGGTATAGATGAAATGGAATTAGAGATATCTGGTGAAGGGACTATTCACTGGAAGGAATTAGGTGATTAATATGGCAACAACAGATTCAGTAGCAAGAATAATCGCACTATCTGCAATGGGTGGTGGAGGAGTTTCCGAAGTAGACTATTCAAAAGCAACTAATAAACCAAGAATAAATGGCAACGAACTTGTTGGAGATAAAACTTCTACTGACCTTGGGCTTGCCTCTATTGAAGCAATTTCAAATGTAGTTTATGAACCCAGCACAGGAATTATGACATTTGAAAAAGAAAACGGAACGAGTTTTAACATAGATTTACCGTTAGAGTTATTAATTAAAAGTGGTAGTTATGATGCCACAACGAAAGAAATTTTATTGGAATTAGCCAATGGAGATGTAATAAGAATAAATGTAGGGGACTTAGTAGATACCTATTTTGGAGATGAGGAGACAATAGAGCTTTTCCAAGAGGGTGGAGAAAATAAATTTAGAGTTAAGGAAACCGTATTGACAAAAATTTATGATGAATTAAATAAAAGATTAAAATATAAAGGACACGTTAATTCAAAAGAAGATTTACCAACTGCCGGACAAGCAAGTGGTGAGGTTATTGAACCAAGTTTAACTTTAACTGTTTCACAAAAGAATGCTCTAGAAACAGGAGGTTATACTACAGAGATGCGTAATGCTTTTTGTTCGGCAGACGATGGTTGGAATTATATTGCCGTGCGAGACCAATATGATTCAACTGCTTATGCGGCTGGGGGGGTTGTAACACATCATCCAGAGATAATTGATGGAGTCAATTTTGGGAAATGTAAAAACTTTGACACAGGCAAAAATATCCCAATAATGATTTTGCACGTAAATGCAAGCAAGGCAAAACCAGCAACATTTAAACAATTTAGATTCCCATCTGGCAACTATTCAACCAGTGTTAACTATGATGATGGGACTACAGAAAGTTATTCAGTAACACAATCTTCTGTTATAAGTGTTAAATTAGAGAAACCTTGTTGGGTTACTACCCGTCCACCTCTTCTGCTTTCTGATATAGATAGTAGCAGTTATAGCTATACTTCAGGACGCATATATGGAAGCAAAACTGTGGGGGAATTGAGGTATAAGCACTGCCCTTATTCAGAAATAGTAGTAGAGACTTCTAAAGACAGTTTCCCTAGGGTCGACGAGACAGGTTCCCAAAGCATTATCATGCCAAACTTTACATACAATGTGGGTTATAAGGTATTAACTTTCGCTAATCAAACAAGTGATAGGGATGATTTCCAATGGATTACAACAACAGAATCAGACATTGTCGAAAACGATGTTTACACAGTGGGTGCTAACTATGATTTAGTAAGAGGTAATGCAGTTGAACAAAAATGGGAACAATTGGCGCCAAAATCTATTGAGATAGACAATAACACAATTGCACTATCTTCAGAAAATAAAATACAAACAAGAGCAATTATTGATAAAAATACTAATAATGCTAATAGTTTCTGGACGGGAACTAAGGCTGAGTATGATGCTCTAGGCGTATATGACGAAAACACTTTTTATGCAATTACAGATGAAGCATCTGAAATGCAAAGTGCCCTTACAGAAGTGTCAGGATATGATGCGGCAAAAACACAAATATTAAAGAATATAAATGGAACCCTAACCTGGGTGGATTCACAATAGATAAAAAAAGGGGCTATTTTAAGTCCCCTTTCTATATAATTTAAAGAGGTGATTATTAAATGAGCTTATTAAAAGGAACAAATTTCATCTCCCCTTTTGCGGTTCGCTATCCTCAACTTGGGACTAAAACCATAACCAATAATGGTCAATATAATGCCAGTGATGATAATTTAAACGGGTATAGTCAGGTTATGGTAGATGTAGCAAGCTCAGGAAGTAAAAATAGTTATAGGGTAGATACACAAGGAGATATGCGCGCAATTACCGATATGAAAGAAAACGATATGTGTTTAGTTATTAGAAAAGAGTTACAAAATATGAAAGAAACTTCCACAGCTAAGTTTTTAACGTTTCCAGAAACGGTTACCTTACCAAGTGCTGTCCAAGAGTATCATGGAGCAACTTTAACGAATACCACTACTTATGATTCAATTCAATTAACTCTATTTACTGATGCAATGGTGTTCGAAGCTTATAATGGATATGCTGGAGGAGATTTTAAAATAGAATATAACAGCTCAGACGGAATAAATTATACAAGAGTTACTGCTGTAACTAATCCTGTTGATATGAAGGGAGAGGTGAGAATTGACTCTGGTTGGGTTGATGAATTTGGTTATTTTATGCTGGCAGAGGCTCCTGTATTCGATGGTATATTCACATATAATGGTGCTGAGTGGGAGACCCAAGGAATAAATTTAGACATCGTAGAAAAAAATGTAGAAAAAGAAATGCGCTTTTACAATAATGGATTTTCAGAAGGAATCTTGGGGGATGTAAGTTCTGCGAATGGAGCAACTGGATTAAATAGCTTTATAGACAAATATGCTACTAATATAATCTGGCCAGAGAGTATGACAGAATTTTTTAGAGGAGATAAGTCGAAAAGAATTTGGTTATTAGAAATGAACCCAAATACAGCCAATTGCACGAATATGTCCTATTTGTTTGGATTTTGTAGTAATTTAGAAAGTGTCCCTGTTTTTGATACTTCAAATGCTACGGATTTGAATGGTTTGTTTTACGGGTGCTCGGCATTAAAGAGTATTCCTAATATTAATACAAGCAAGGCTACAGACATCTCTTATGCTTTCAGTGGTTGTTCTCAAATAACTACAATTCCAAATATAGATACTTCTCTTGTTCAAAATATGTCTGGGTTATTTGGTAATTGTGATAAATTGATTAGCGTTCCCGCACTGGATGCATCACACGTTACGAACATAAGTGATATATTTAATAACACATTTAGTGTCATAAATATGGGGGGATTTATTAATTTAGGGCAATCTTATGAAACGGACAAAGAAACAGGATGGCCGGACTACACGCTGACTCTAGCACAAACAGATGACTCTAAGACAACTCACGATAGTCTTATGAATATAATAAACAATTTATATGATATTAAATCAAAGGGGTGTAAGGCACAGAAGCTTATAATGAGTCAAACTGACTATAATAAACTGACTGCAGAAGAAATAGCCATCGCAACAAATAAGGGCTGGACCGTGACAGTATAGTTTAGGGGTGTGATATTATGATAGAAAAAATCACTTGGGAAGATAAACAAACCCTTAGAGACAGGCCTAAAGTCCCTCATAAAAATAAAATAATAGCTGAAGATATGAATTCATTAAAGCGTGGAGTTAATAACCTTGTTGATGGAACGAACTATAAACTCTATCCTGGGTATGATGAGACAAAATCTAAGTTTTTAAATATAAGTAATGGTAATATTGGTTGGGAGATAATTGTAATTCCAGTCAAGGTAAGCGAATTAGAGAACGATGAAAATTTTATTAAAAACTCTGTTAATAATCTCGTTAATTATTATTTAAAAAGTGAAACATATACCAAGGAAGAAGTTAATTCAATAGTTGGAAATATTCAGACACTAAATCTTGAAATAGTTCAAGAATTACCACAAACCGGAGATACAAATAAGACTTATCTTGTTCCAAGGCAAATAGGTCAAACAGACAACATATATGACGAATATGTATATGTTAATAACAAGTGGGAATGTATTGGTTCTACACAGGCCGATTTGAACAATTACTACACAAAAGGGGAAAGTGATGCTAAATATGTGACAAAAACAGAAGCACAAGACTTCCCTACAAACCTTAATAATGGACAAGGAAATTATTCTATAGAGCAACTGGGCTCTGAAGCAAGCGGAGAGAGCGCTGTAGCATTGGGAAATAATACAACGGCAAGCGGATATTGTGCGTTTGCAAGTGGGCTTGGGACAAGAGCAGGGGTTAATCAGACCGCTTTAGGGGCTTGGAATATAGAGGATAGTGATTCAGCAGTCATTGTTGGTAATGGTGTAGGAGAAAACACAAGAGCAAATGCTCACACGATTGATTGGTCAGGCAACGCGTGGTTTAATGGAAATGTTTATGTTGGCTCTACAAGTGGTAAATATCAAGATTCCGGTTCTCTAAAACTGGCAACGGAAGCCTACGTAGATACTAAAACGACTGTTGCGGGAGACACTCTTCCAATAGGCTCTGTGGTAGAATATGCCGCAGACACGGCTCCTGAAAATTGGTTGCTGTGTAATGGACAAGAAGTAAGTAGGGCTGATTATGCTGATTTATATGCAGTTATTGGAACCACCTGGGGAAGTGGAAACGGTAGCACCACTTTCAATGTTCCAAATAAAGAAGGACTGGTAACGGTAGGGAAAAAAGCAACTGACACAAGTTTTGCTTCTTTGGGCAAAACAGGCGGAACAAAAACACAAGAACATGATTTAAATACTAACAGTGCTGTTGCAGCTATTGAAATGAATACAGATGGAACTATTGATTATGGAGAAATACAAGCTCCAGAAAATATAGCAAAAACTTATACGGTTGCTACAGGAGGTTCTGGGACAACCAAATCTATTTCAAATAAATATGGAGCAAAATTATATGGAAAAACTTCTAGCGAATCAAATTTACAACCTTATATAACATCTAACTTTATTATAAAAGCAAAACAGAGTGTGGGAGTGTTGGCTACTGTTGTAGATGGCTTGGATAGCACCAGCACTACAGATGCGTTAAGTGCAAACGCGGGGCACACGCTTAATGCCAAAATAGATGGTTTAATAACAAGCGGGACTACTCCAGAAGGATTTTATACGAAATTCCCAGATGGAACAATGATTTGCCGAGGTGAGGTAACCCTTACATCAAGCGAGCAAAAAACATCTGGTGGATTAACATATTATCGTGCAGATACTTATATAAATTTTCCAGCCGAGTTTTCTAATACGAATACACAGGAAATTCAAATGACAAGTGAAGCACGACACGAAAATATGAATTATATGTGTTATACCTATGCTGCGCCACAATCAAAAACCCAAGCAAGAATTTCGCTACAAACAACTCAAAATAATTATGAAAGAAAAATAATGTGGACGGCAATAGGAAGGTGGAAATAGTGAAGAGGAGCAAAAGCTCCTTTTTGTTTGACAAATACTGTGTTATGTAGTATAATAAATTAATTAACAGGTGTCGTTTCATACTATTATATAGGCAATAAAAAAGAAAGAGACGATTGAAGAGAGGTGAGAGGATGGAGAAGATTTTTATTAAAGAAACAATAGAAGCCGTTGATTATAAAAATGATAGTCTTGGGCTACTATATACGACTTCCAAGGTAGATATATCTGGCGGTATAATTAATATAAATCTTGTTGAAGATGTGGGAGGATGGTATCAACTAACTTTTGATGTTCCAGCTTTTATAATAGAAGAAGGAAAACAAGTGGATAATCCAATATTGAAAAATATTTTCCCACTTTCAAAAATTAAATATACACAAAAAATAAAAGTTAGAAAAAGTAGCGATTCTATATTAGATACAGATTTAGACGCAATACTTTCTGACGGAGAGTATGAAGAAGAAGAGAGCGTTTTATATTTTATAGTGCAACCACAAACGGATACCAGAGATGAAAACGGCATTGTAATTAAGTCATTTACTTGCGTTGATTACCCAAGGCACGTGCTTTCTAAGACAAAGAACGGTATTACAATTGGGGAAGATACTTTGGACGCTAAGAGATCGAGAACTCCAAACAATGAACTTCCTAATATAGATGGAAAGGTTTATTATATAAAAGCTCCTGTGCAAAAATACAAATTTTCTTCTTACGAAGAAATTTCTACTGCGACCGATGCTCTTCCAGGAGCCATAGCTTTTGCAGAGGGGGAGGCTTACCGATTAGTGGGAACCGACCCCGTTAAAAAAGATGTAAATAATCCAGACAAATTTTTAAATTGGCATCAACTAAAAGAAAAAGACGGAGTTTATGAAACTTGTATAATAGACGAAACAGGACAAATAGAACCATTGCCGGTTTGGTGTCCAGATTGGGGAGCGTATCCTTATATACCAGAAAATCTGGAAGAATATATAAAAAATGAAAAGATAGGAGAGGGCGTTGAGGGTTTTAATCCTAACACAATCCAATTCTATTGGGATACCGTGTGGTTTAATCCAGAAAAGACGTTGGGAAGGTATGAAGGAGTATTATTTAGAGAACGCTCTCGTCTATTGTATGACCTGTTTCAAAAAACAAGCATTGAGTTTCCTGAGAATTTTTTGGGATCTAAGCTAACTTCGGAAGCACTTGATAAGGACGTTTCTTCATACTTAGAAGGGAAAACGGCCTATGCCTATGTAACTGAAACTGATTCTGTGTGGATGTTTGCAGACGGAGTTTGGCAGGATACACATAAGACAAGAAAAGAGTTTTTTCCTACAAGAGATATACTTGGTGGTAAGTGGAGTAAGCTTGATCCAGTATTGCCAAGACTGGCTCCAAACTTTGCAGAACCCTATTTAGACTATATACTTGAGGGAACAGGATGGAGCGTTGGTGAAGTTGATAAAATAATGGTTGAAGATGGAACAGTAAGGCTTGACGATAAGGGAACTCCGATTCCACAAAAAGTTGAATTATCTACTTATCTTGATTTAGACAATTCTAATCCATATAATGCAATAAGTGAATTAAGCGATGCTTTTAAGTGTTATCCAAGGTTTGACCATATCAACAAAACGGTTAGTTTAAAAGCTGTTCCAGGCGATGATAACGGATTAAACTTTAGATGGAGGAGCAACTTGAAGAGTAGCTCTGTTGTTCAAGATGGAGAAAAGGCGGTTAGTAAATTATGGGTATATGGAGGAGAAGACTTAGATGGAAAAGTTTCTATTCAAGACTGTAATAGAGTTAATCCAAAATATTTTTTAGGACAATACGATGGAATTTTTACAAACCTTACTCCAGATATGCAAGTTCAGTATTTTGTCTTTCCAAAAGAGGTCACCCTAAGAGATAAAATAAATACTTTTGGACACATAACTTTTGAAGGGGTGAATGCATCTTCAGGTTTGAATGGTGGTATTGACTATGACAAAAATATTGTTGAATTTAGTGCCTATATTGGAGTTGATTTTTTTCACGTAGTATATCACTCTTCAAATGGGGTTTATTTTAAAAGAGATGTATTTATTAAAAATAACCCTTCAACGGGAGATGTTGAATTAACAAATCCTGTTGATTTGGGAGATAAAATAAAGATAACGTCTTTAGAGAGCTGGAATGATAGTGTAGGGTATTTTATTTTGGGGTGCGATTCCGCTGTCAATGCTTTATACGCAGAAAATCCTCAAGAGGGTCAATATGCAAATATTGTCAAGACCAGTTATACTTGGAAGGATTTGACCAGAAATCGTAATATAAGCGACATACCAACGGTTAAAACTCTTAAAGATTTACCTTCTACAGGAGAAATTGGGGACGCTTATTATGTAGAGACGCAATACAGCTACTACGTATGGCTTCCTGAAAATAATAGTTGGTATGATACATTTTTAGACGCAGAGCCTGAAAATACTGAGAATTATTTAAGTTTTGAAACTCGATATGATTATACAAACGGTAAGTGGAATAACATTGGTCAATTTTATCACTGGTGGGAACCACTATCTCCCGTTGCAGATAATTATATAATGGATTTTTCTTACTTTTTAGATCGCAGGCTTATAACCCAAGATCAAATTGATGATATTAAATACAATTATATATTACCAATAAGTCATTTAAACAAAAAAAGATGGCCTTTGGTAAATCAATATATTTCTTTAAATAGAGAATTAATGGATTGGAATAACACTTACGATTCAAGTAAAATTAGTCGAGATGCAATTGATAAATCCTTAAGGACAACCTATGTAATATATGAAAAAAAACAAGGGGAAAGTGCAAATTCTTGGAAATTAAAAGAGTTGGATGTAAATGCATATCCACCAGGAGCCGATTTTAAAACACTTGGATGGACTCAAACGAATATAGCTTATGCAGAATCTGATGCTCCAGAAGTGCCAACCTATGCAGATATAAAACAAGTTATTCCAAACCCGGTGATTGGACAATATGTTAAGGTTAGCAAAGAAAATATCGTTTATTACTATTCGGGAACTTATTCTTTTAACGATACCATTTGTGCTTATTTGGGTTGGGAAAAAGACAAAATTAAAGACACAAAGGCCTGGGCTTCATTAAGAAAAGATTCTCTTTTATATAATCCAGACGCTAACGGTAATCCTATAAGCAAAAAAGATGTAGTTGCAAAGGCAACCCTTATGGCTGTCAATAGAGGGGAAGGCTTGTTTGAGGCGTTAAGAGAAAAAGAGCTATTTGGAGATCCAGAGAGAGCATCGTTGGCAAATTGGTATAATCCACCTACAAATCCTAACGATTTGCCAGAAGGACCAGTAAGCGACCCAAATGATACTTCTAATAAAAACGCTTATTATGATGCAAGAGAACGATATATGAGCGAGCAGTTGCGAATGAGCAATGCTACAGAAAAGATTGCTCAAATAGAAACACAGATTACTTTTATTGAACAAAAAATTAAAGCCTTAGAGGAAACAATAGGGCAGATAGAGGCAAAATTAAAAGAAAGATATGGAGACTATATTGTTGAAGGAGAATTTTCTGATGAGACAATGGTGTGGCCTTATAATCTGTGGTATGCGGGCTTAAAGGCATTGGAGTTGTATCACAGACCTTTAATTACATATAATCTTGGAGTATTAGACGCATCTGGACTACCAGAATATACAACAATGACAACAGACGTGTATCACGACATTGTTTATTTATTAAATAAACCTGAGTTGGTATTACCAAGTGCGGGAGATTATTGCTATATAACCGATGAAAAATTGGGGATAATAAAAGAAAAAGCTAATATAACTTCTATTAGCCGCAACTTGACCAACCCTGCTAATAATAATATAACAATAGCAACTGTTGATACTAATACAGAAGACCTAATTAGCAAGCTTGTCAATGCTGCAAATACAATTTACTCTAAAGAGCAGATTTACAATCGTAGTGCCATCATAAAGAAAGACGGAACTATTGCTGAAGATAATTTATCTAATTCATTGGAAGATAACAGTGGAAAAATAAACGTAATGTCTAATAGTGGTGTTGTCGTTTTAGGAGATAATGGTATTGTAGCAACAGACAAGGATGACAATAATATTAAAATGAAATATACGGGAAAAGGTGTATTTGCCTCAAATAACGGAGGAAAAACCTGGAACAATATATTGAGCGGAGGAAAGCTAAGCACAAAGGCTATTTCAGCAGGAACATTAGATTCTAACACTGTTTCTATAAGCAATATCGGGCATAGTGCAACAATTACAATAGATGGCAAAGGTATTAAGGCTATTAATTATGACGGAATAGATGCTTCTTCGGGAACATCTCTAACCGAGGATGAAAAGAAAAACACCTCATTCTTTTTAGATAGTCAAAACGGAAATGCTTATTTTGCCGGAACGGTAGAAGCGGGTGCCGGTAATATTGCTGGTTGGAAAATAGAACCAAGTGCTTTAACAAAAAACGGAGTTGGAATGAGTTCTAATGATAGTTCTTCTACCAATGTAGCTTTTTGGGCTGGAGATGTCAATGCAGAAAATGCTCCTTTTAGAGTGTTATATGACGGTTCCATTTATGCTAAAGCCGGAACATTTGAGGGAAAGATTGATTCAAGTAATGTTTTAGTCAAAGGAGGAGACATCGACCTTGGAAATGGTCTTTTCCACGTAGATAAAAACGGAAGTCTTACAGCAACAAGCGGTGTTATTGGGGGCTGGTCTTTGACATCTCGCAAGCTATACGCTACTGGAGATAATGATAGGGTAGCTGCAATTCAAGCACCAAGAGATGGGATGAAATGGGTGTTTGCTGCCGGCGGAACAAGTCACGATAATTATAGCGATTGTCCATTCAGAGTTAGCAAAGGGGGAGAGTTATACGCAACCGGCGTTACTATTACAGGAAACATTCAGGCTACCAGTGGAAGCATAGGGGGATGGACTATTGGAACAGATGGGAAACTTAAGGGGGAAAATGACTCCGTTGTATTAAAACCAGATGGAACAATATGGGGAGAAGCTTTTTATTTTGATAGCAACCAACAATGCTACATTATTCAAACACCAACCGGAACCGCAGGTAAAAGTTTAATATATTTATCTACAAACCCTGGATATTTTGTTTTTGGCGGTAATATGAACAAACATCCTTATGTGAGTGCTTTAAATATTTCATCATCTAATCCTCTATCTTTTGTTGATGGAACTGGTCCTTCCAGTGCCGGAAATGTTCTTGGAGGATTGGTTTGGAGCAGTCACAATAAAACAGAAGGTGTTTTTATAAACTTACCTAACTCGGGACACGGGTTCGGAATTAAATCAAAAGATGCAGACGATGGAGCCTACCTTGGACAAAGCGGCAGATTTCTCGTTCAAAATCAGCAAGGAAGAACAGTGACCCTTAGATTTGAGTATGGTTTATTGGTAGGGATAAATGCTTAAAGTATAAGAAAAAGAGCGACTATATCGCTCTTTTAATTTTGTATTTTATTTTAACATTTCTTTAAGAGATGAGTAGAGTTTATATATGTCATCTTCTGTGTTATATATTCCAAGGCTAACTCGACAAGTAGATAAACCAAATAAACTTTTGGTTAGTTTTGCACAATGGTTGCCAGCACGAATGTAGACATTTTTTTCACTTAGGAAATTCATTATATCAGAAGATTCATAACCTTCTATTTTAAACAGAATTATTGGACTTGTGTTTTTTGAATAAATTGTCACCCCAGGTAATTTAGACAATAATTGATATGCAAATAGACCCAAATATGTTTCTTTTGATAAAATGCTGCTCCATTGACTCTTCAGGAAATTGACACATTCTGCGGCCGCCCTAATGTTTGGAACGTTTTCTGTGCCCGCATACATACGAGACAGACCATCGGCCAGTTCATAATTACCGTCATATTCATAGAACTTGTTCATTCCTCCTCCGTATTTTATTGGAACAATGGTGTCGGGATTTTTGGCGTATAATATGCCAACACCTTTTGGTCCATACATCTTATGGGTGGAAAAAGCAAGGTAGTCTATGTGGCATTTTCTCACATCTATTTGTAAGTGAGCCGCTCCCTGTGCGTGATCTACAATAAATAAAACATTGTGCGTTTGTGCGATTTCTCCGATTTCTTTTATATTGCGGTATTCTCCTGTGGTGTTCGTCATACTGGATAGCAATAAAATGTCCGGTTTTATTTTTTCTATTGTAGCTTTTATCTCATCCGCATCAGGCAATGAAAAATCATCTTGCAATTTTAAATAATGCAATTGAATGTTATTTTGACCAAAAGCCATCCAAGGCATTAATGCCGAAGCGTGTTCTAATTCAGTCGTTAGTATGGTAAGTTTTCGATTTTGCTCAATAGCTTTTTTGCACAAAGAGTAAGCGATTAAATTTAGCCCTTCTGTTGCCCCCGTTGTAAAAATAATTTGTTCTGGAAGAGCTCCAATAAAATCCGCAAAGATTTTTTGAGAATCTTCTTTTAATGTCTGAGCTTTTCTTGCTCCTTCATATCCAGAGCGACCGATATTATAATTTGTTTCACAATATATCTTATTAATTTGAGATAAGCAAAGGCCGTATATCTGTGAAGTGTTTGCGTTATCCAAATAAACTATATCTTTATTATATTGAAAAAAGGGAAATTTCTCTCTAATTTCCTCCATTGTTTTTACCTCCTATTTAGTGCCGCTACTTCCAAATCCTCCAGATCTTTCTGTTTTTACAGTCTCACCACAAGTGTAATATTTTTGAAATACTCCTTGTGCAATTCGGTCTCCCTCTTCAATAATAAAATCTTTTTTACTATTATTCTTAATGCAAATGAAAAAATGACCTTCGTTTTTAGGATTGTTGTAATAATCTGCATCTATAATATTTACACCCGCAGGTAGTATAATGTCTTTAGCTCCATAGGAACTTCTTATATAAATAAAGAATGCTTCATTTTTTGGCATTTTAATCTTAAAACCTGTTGGTATTTTGGCTATTTCGCCTGGTCTAAGAACAATTCGTATAGGAGAGTATAAATCATACGCTGCGCTATTCTTTGTTGCTCTACGAGGCTGAAAATGTAGTTTAAATGCCTCCCTAAAGGGAAAACTGCAATTTTCAAATTCTTTTGTTTTTAGCATTTCTTTTACAGAAATTATCTCAAATTTTCTCTTCTTAAACATTTTTTCCTCCTTCTTAATTTTTTATTTAATAATATTATAACAAAAAGAAGTATATTCTGTAAAGAAAAGAAGGCGTCTATCGCCCTTTATTACAACTTTATTCTTCTTTCTATGTATTCTCTTTTTATAAGAGGGTGTCCGCTTTTCATTCTGTCGTGATCGTGTTCTCTTTCAAAATATAATAACAAGTCTCTTATTCTGCGTAAGTTTTGTATATCTATTTTTCCTCTAAGATTCTCGTCTATTAATTCTGCTGTTATAAGGTAAAATATTTCAGGATCAACTCTCTCTATTCGGTGCAAATAGTCGTGGGAAGTTTTTTGGTTTAAAATAGAACCGTTTGTCCTAATATAACCATCACAAGGCACCCCCAGTCTTTTACAATCTCGGTGAGCAATCACCGTGTGGTGGAAAGATAATTCATTAGTGCGGACGAAAGTATAGCCAGCAAAGTCATATTTTAATTTTCTTAGTCCAAATTCATTTATCATTTCCAATGTTACCCCTTTCATAAAAACACCTCCAATCGTTTTTTTTTGGCCACAGCCTATCTATAATAATAGTGTTTTGGGGGAGAGATAATAAACAAAAAACAGACTTATGCCTGTTTCTTTTTAGTAAGAGATAAAATCTTTTCACGGTATTCATTATATTTGTCCAATCTTGTTACCAAATCCATTTGTTCTTCTTTGGTAAGATTTTTAGCAAAATTTTCGTAATGTTTGCATTGAGAAAATGGCTCACAACATCCACCTGCTCTAACACATTGTGGCACCATTGCCCATGCGATAGTATCATCATATTTTTCTATTTGTTCACGTAAATCTTCAGTATATTCTCTAGTAGTAGGGTCTGCACAAGTGCATAAACGACGACCAGCAATGTTGATTAAGCCCTCAATATTCGCATCCATTTCCATAGAGACCGAATCCATTTGACTACGTTGAGATCTGTCTTTAATTTCCGTTCTATCTGCTCTAGAAGTAGATATATATTTTTCAGTACCCTCGTGATGGCGTGCAAAGTGTGTACTAATTGCGTATGGAATTTCCGACCATTTCCAAGTAATCCATCCCTTTCTTATTGGACTATGTCTGCAAATTAAAAGTTTTTTCTTCCAAGCCTCTGGCGGCTCCCCTTCTCCTCCCTCTTTTCCTATTGTGCGTAGGCAGGCTCTTTTAATGCTGTTCCAATTAACATTAAACTCTAATATCTCTGTTTTTGGTTTATCTTCCACGGTATTTCCTCCTTAATTTTAAATAACATTCTCCGCACACCGCTTCATACGATACGGAATCTGAATTATCAATAACAACTTGCTCCCCTTCGAACGTGGGGCTTTCATCTATTTTCCTAAGGTTTTGGGTTGCTTTTTTTCCACAGGCACAGATAGTTTTCATTTCTTCTATATCATCTGCTATTTCAAGTAAACGGGTTGAACCAGGAAATCCTTTCATTTGAAAATCCGTCCTTAAGCCATAGCACAATACTGGAATATCACAGGTTTTTGAAATAGAATATAATTCATCTACCTGCGCAGGAGTAAGAAATTGAGCTTCATCCACAACGATTGCATCAGGTCTATAAAATTTTAATTTTTCTGCTATGGTGTCATTTGGCCCCACCAATGCATCAACTTTTGCTGAAATACCAATGCGACTAACCACACTGTCATCTCCCTTGGTGTCTATCATTGGTTTGATTAAAAACACCCACATACCCTTTTGCTCATAATTATACTTAACTTGCAACAAAGCAGTTGTTTTTCCCGCTGCCATAACAGAATGTCTAAAATAGGTTTTTGCCAAAATAATTGCCTCCTTTATTTTTCATATAATATTATTTCTCCTTTCTCAAATGTTTTTTGTATATCTATTAAGCGTTGATTGGACGATCCTCTGAAAGGGCACTCTGAGGTTCTTAATGATACTATGAAAGGACCGTCTACTACAACATTACACAACTTAAGCACTTCTAAATATTTATCTTCTTTTATAATGTCTTCTATTTTATACCCCGTGTATAACCAAATATTTCTTTTTGGAAAACGGCGTTTAAATTCTCTAATAACAAAATTAGTTGTAGATAAGTTGTCTAACGGATCCCCTCCACTCATTGTTAGGTTTGCGTATTCATTTTCTTCAAAATAAGTCATAAATTTTTCAAACTCATCTTGTGTTAATATTTCTCCCCCATCTTTGTCCCACGTTTTTGGATTGTGACATCCTGGGCAGTGGTGCGAACAAGTTTGTGTAAAAAATACACCTCTAATCCCAGGTCCATCTACAACACTATCATATATTATGCCAGCATATCTTAGCACTTCTTCTTTATTTTTTATACTATCACCCCATTAAAAATGAATATCTATAACCGTAATATATAAATCTACTCCCTGCTCTTGAGAATAGGCAATAGCGTTATTTAACTCACGGTCCCAATCTTCTTTGTCAATATTAAGATAATATTCTTCATTAGAATACTCTAATACAATTCCAAAAGGAAAGGTAATTTGCTCTGGAAAGAATTTATAAAAATCATTTACGTTTATTGTATTACTTAAATGCCCGCTGCGGTCTTGTAAAATATTATTCCAACGCCCTCCAATTGCATACCAATCATAAAAACAATCTTGATTGTATCTTTCAATCAGCTGACCTGCTTCCGTTATGTCATAACCGAAATAATCAGCAAATCGCTGTATTTTTTCTCTGGAAGTCCTTAGCCCCTTTAGTTCCCTTAGTAAATTATTAATTACTGGTGTTTCTTTCTTGTGTTTTGCGAGTCCCTTCTTCCATTCTTTGAATCTCTTTAGAGATTCTTCTTCGGTTGTGGTTATACATTCATAATCATCTGTTTCTGCCAAATAAGAAAAGCTATTAAACAGGTTTTCATTAAAATGAGGGGTCTCGTGAATAATTGTTATAAATGCGTGCATTATAAAACTCCTTTCTTATATTTTCAATTATATTATATAAGTTTTTGGTGTCCTTTGTCAAATGAAAAAATAGCTTTTTAACATAAAAAAGGAGGGTCTTTTATAGACCCTATTTGTTTCTAAATAATAAAGCAGTATAGAGAAGACTTGCTCCTATCCATTGTAATGATGTGGCCTTGTCTCCCTTACTGATTATATTTACAATAAGACTTCCTAGAGCTCCAGTTACCATTAGAGCTGGAAAAGCGATTTTTAAGAAAGATATCATTTTAAGCCTCCTTTTCACTGCTTTTTTCTCCAACCTTTTGATGCTTTACTCTATCTCTTATTTCTGCTTTTTTACCAGCGTTAGCACGATTGTCACCAGAAATTAAGTATCCTGTAATTCTGGATAATTTTTTAAAAGGTACTAATATTTTTTTAGATATTTTATTTTCTTTGTTCATTAAAATCCCTCCTTAAATTTCGATAGGCTCTCTTTCATCTCTTCCACATCTTGGGCAAATATGAGTTTCTCCTCTCCAACTTGCTCCACAGACAGTGCATTCATAAAGTTCCACATTCACTGCTCCGTATCCAACATCCGCATCAGACATAGCGTGTATCATGGTCTCAAAAGCATCTAAATTTTGGCTTATGTCTCCATCTGCTTCTAGGTAAGCTATATGCATTTTTGGACTATCTCTTCTCCCTAGCGGGGTATTGCGCTTCGACCTGCGCTAATCTCAGGTCTACTTCCTTCCGGAATAGTCTCTACACTTTTTTTATCAAACAATTTCCATTCATATCCAAAACAAGTATGTCTCTTTCCTTTTATTACGTCCCATATATGACTTCCCCCGTAGCTTCTCTTTCCACCCAAAGCTCGAGTCGCCATATTAACAGAATCCCATACTTTTATAATCTCTTTTGTCGTTGGATCTATTTGCATCACGGGTTTACTTCTAAAATGATTAACCCCCTCTTTCGGCTTCCATAATCTTGTATCAACAGCGTGTCGCATATTATAAGCCCGTGTACACCACTCTAAATTAGTTACTTTATTATTCTCTTTGTTCCCATCTATGTGGTTAATCTCTTTATAATTGAGTGGGTTGGATAAAAAAGCTTTTGCAACAAGACGATGTAACAAGCGTCCTTTCCTTTTGCCCCCATACTGAATTAAATCGCACCTTAAATAACCATTTCGGTCTTTATGGATTTTAATTGGTGTTTGGGATTTAACTTTTGTTCCCCACTTAGTCAAAACATAATTACGTTTTATATTGCCATAAGAACTAATACTATATTTATCTCCATAACCTTCTATATATTTCCATATTTCCATATTTCCTCCTTTGTTTTTGTTTGATAAAACTTAGCACGGTGTTGTTAGTCGTTCACCGTTAGCCGTAAAATTACCGTTTGAATTTCACGACACCGCTTTTGCTTGCGTTCACAATATTTTTTACAAAGTATTTCTACTCAGGCGAGCCATATATCTTAACCCGCATTACAGTATTTATGATATGCTCCTTCTATTTCCATTTTCTTCTTAAAAGAAATATTATACCATACTGGAACATGACAGCTATTTGTTAAATACTCTCTATCAGATATATCTTTAATAACTCCAAACCTTTTTACAATTGCGTCTCTTGCTCTCATACAATAAGTTTCGGCAGGAGTGCCTAAACAACTAAAGTTAAGGTGCGTTTGGGCTGTTTTGTCATCGCAATATTTTCTTATGTGCGAAATTATTTCTAATCCAAGTTTTTGGCTTTCTTCACTTTCTCCTTGATGTTTTCCCGTTAGACATAAAAGTGTTTCCGCCAAACCTATAAATCCGATAGATAGTGTTCCATTTTTGATAGCATCCTCTACATAATCTTCTGGACCAAGATGATCACTATTGTAATAAAGATGTTGTCCCATTAAGAATGGGAAATTTTTTACTTTCATATGTCGTTGGACGTCATATCTTTCTAACAATCCTTTTGCCGTAATCTCTAAATATTTATCTAGTAGAAACATAAATTTATCTAAGTTTCCTTTTGCTTCTAATGCGAGATAAGGTAAATTGATTGTTGCAAATGACAAATTCCCTCTTCCCACAGGAGTTTCTTCTCCGTTTACATTAGAAACAACTCGCGTTCTACAGCCCATATAACTTATTGCACCTCTAATATTATCTTTTTCGTAATAAGGTAAATTAAAACTTGAATCTACAAAAGCATAGGTTGGGAATTGTCTTTTACTGCTACATTCCATTGCAAGTCTAAATAAATCATAATTAGGATCTTCTGGGTTAAAGTTGATTCCCTTTTTTAATGTATAGATCGCAATTGGAAATATAGATGTTTCTCCTCGTCCCAAACCTGCTATATGTGCTTTTAAGTATTGTTCTACTACCATTCTTCCCTCTATCGATGTTTCAAGGCCAAAATTTATAGAGGAAAATGGAACCTGACTACCTGCGCGACTATTGAGCGAGCACATATTGTGAATGAATGCTTCCATTGCTTGATAGGTCGCCTTTTCTGTTATTTTTAATACTTTATCATAATCTTTTTGTGGCATTTCTTCTTTTGCACAAGCGATAGATGGGAATTCTTTAAAATCATTTTCTCTATCTAAACAATATAAATATTTTTTATATTCCTTATTGAAACTTTTTAACACGTAAGGTGCTAAATAGTAGTCAAATAAAGGAATACTTTGTCCGCCCGATCTGACTATATCATCATCCTATGATACAAAATAGGAGTTATGCGCTTCGAATTAGTGCTTATCTCTAATCCTACGGTAGTTATTTCTAACTACGCTTAGTCGATTGACTTTAAGAGAATGAATTTTGTTTTTTTTATTTGTATCATTTTCACTCTCCTCTTAGCACAGGATAACATTTCTGCTTCCCCTGTTAGCATATTCTCTATACGCCATTTCCTGCGTATCCTTAGCGTAGAATATACACCCGTTAGCACGGTTCACATAATTTTCTTTATAGATATTACTACCTATACACCACAGTGGACAAGTTTATGGTGCTCATTTTGATTGGCTTGAATTGCAACTGCTGCCAAACTTGCAGCAGAACCTATGGAACCTGGCTCTCTAATCCAGCCATGCCCAGTTGAAAATCCGCCCTTGAACAATTTATCTAATGGGATTTGTAAGCAAGTTGTGCAGCCCAATGCGGCAAAACCCAAATCGTGAAAATAGATATGTCCATCCTTATGTGCTTGAGCAACTTCTGGTGAAAAAATATTATTAAGAGAATACTGTTTAACAACTTCCTCACCTACGTGTAGCATTCTTCCCATTGTTGTAAATCCGTCTACATTTCCATTTTCTGTTTTTTCTTCGGTTTCATCATTAGACAAGATCTCTGTAATAGCGTTTAATTCTCTAGCTTTTGCTCTTTTCTCTCTGTATTCTTGATAACCTTTTGCTACTTTGCGAAAGCCAGCCTTTCTCATTTTAGCTACTATTATATCTTGGATTTCTTCTACTTCTATCCCGTCTGTATATTTTTGTGCTTCTGTTTGTATATCTTTTATTACATCTTTAATAAATATTTTCTTTTCCTCAGTTATTTCTCCATAGTCTAAGAAACCTTTAGTTATTGCGTTTCTGATTTTATCTTCATTGAAATCTACAACATTTCCATTTCGTTTTATAACTTTTATTTTCATATCGCACCCCCTTAAATCCAATGTATTGTAGGGTCGCCCCTAAATCCTTTTTCCCATATAAACCAAGCATAACAAGCTGCACTTGATTTTTGAAATTCTCTCTCGTCATTATTAATTGCACACTGTTCTCTTCTACTAAAAACCCAAATTTCCTTAGGTGGATATAGAGAAAATAATTGTTCGTAGCGTTTTTGTCCTTCTAAAAAAGTAAGCTTTAAGAACATATAAATATATTCTGCACCCAAATCAATTGCGTGTTGAATGATTTTCATAGCAACGCTATAAGCAGGATTGGTTAAAATAATCGGAGCTCGTAATTCAGTAGTTGTAAAAAAGTCCTCCACATAGTCTAACTTTTCTCTACGCTCCACGATATCACTTGTTATGACTTCATACCCTGCGGTTCGCAGAGGCTTCACTAGATTAAGCTCCCCGCAGCAAATTTCCCATATTGGCATCTTTGGTATTTGATGTTTTTCTAAAAAGCGAGTAATAGCCGTTGGGGACGTAGCATAAAAGTCTAACCAGGCTCTCGAATGCTCAGTGTGATTAGACGCCCCAAGTGTTACAAAAGTGCTTTTTTTATTTCCTGTCCAATCTTTTTTCATTTTAAGGCTCCTTTCTTATCTAATGGGATAAGGCTATAGGCATACCTTCCAAGAAAAATTGCATCTGCTTCGTCTTCTTCAAACTCTTTGTCGTAAATCATTTTACCTCTTTCAACAGTGGCCCTTTTTCTTTCATTTCGGTTTGCCCCTCTTATATTAGAGAAACTTCTCCAGCCATCGGGTTCAGCAGAATAAACGGTCAAACCCTTTTGATATTCAAAGTAATATAGTAGAATTCCTCGCAACATAGATAACGTTTTAAAAACATTAACATTAATTTCCATATATGTATCTTCAACAGCAAGAAACTTAATATTGTTCTCTTTTACCAGTCTCTCTATTTCTAAAACAAGGGAATGGATGCGCTCCATTAAGGGGGCTGTTTTTTTCGCTTCGTAATAGCCGCTTTTTATAAGCTGACCGTAGCAATTAAAGATAGCCCAACCTGTGGTCTTTGTTGCAGCATCCAATGAAAGTAAGAAACCCTCCTTGTTTTGTATATTCTTTTCTTGCAGCTTTAAACACTCAACGCATTCCCAATTATTTTTTTGAAAATTTGTAATGCTTTTTGTTTGTTTGTGTCCATTTTTACATTTTATGGTAAGAATATCTTCCACATTGCGATAATTTTCTATTCCATTTACTTCATAACCCATATCATTAAGTCTTTCAAGAAGAAGGTTTTGCTTTGCGTTTAGGCTACTTACCATCTTCTTGTCTCCTCTCTTCTGCGTCCGGGTCTGCTGGTGTAAAATTTTCTTCTTTCTTCCATATTGGTTGGAGTAAATTGTCTTCTTGGATTTTCGCTAAGCTCTTTTCGATGTCTTTTATGTTTTCGAGAAGTTCTGTCTGGGCCAACCCGTTCAAACCCAGCTGGTATATCAAATATTTGAGTTGTTTTAATAGTTCTTCTTTCGTTTTTTTCGTATTGTCGATAACTTCCACGAATTTCACCTCCTTCTTTGTTTAGGCTTTTTACACCCTCTTGTGTCAGCACCTTTATTCTTATATCTCCAATTCCCTCGGCAGTTAAGAGCCAATTATAGAACTCCTTCCAGTGTATATCATCCTCTCTGGCATTTAAGTTCAGCTTAAAATCTACAATGTTGCTTTCCTTAAAAAGCCAATCCAATTTTTCAGGAGGTATCCTACTTACACAAATTGACTTAACAAATTTTATTTTTCCCCGTTTGGATAACTCCTCCATTTTCTGTTTTCCCTTTTCTGTTGTAAAAAACAAGAGTGGGTCATCATATATTAACATATAGGTTTTTATGGAATTATCCCTTACCAGTATTTCTCCATCGTGTTCAAAGAATATTTTTGTGGGTTCGTAGCGACTTCTCCACCTTTTGTCAATTTCAAACTGTTTGCCGCCATTTTTTATATAAAAAAGCAAGGGTTCATATATATCTGTTTTTATTTGAGTGTATATAAGGTCTGGTAAATCCGGTAAAAGAGGCTTATCAGGGAAACCTTCCCCATATTCTTCTGCCGGGAGAGAGTAGTAATTGTCTATTATATTTATCGGGCATATCCTTGTCTTAAAATCCTTAAAGATGTAAATTTTAGAATATTTACTAAGGTTGTTGTAGCTTGTGTCGGTTATGAGTCTTGGTTTAATGCCCTGTGCAATATAGTAGGAAGAAACAAGTAATACACCAAAGTTGTATTCATACAGAGTTCGGGTTGTTATAAGGTCAAAATCAATTATTCCAATAAGTCCATTTTTTTCTTGCATTCTATCACTCTCCATACCTGTATTTTGTTGATTTTACTTTTCCTAAATCATCCACGGAAACAATGCGAGATAGTGATTTTACCCTAAACACCTCGCCAGATTTAAACCCCTGGGCAATTAATAAGGTTCCTTTTGTGAACCAAGATTTTTCTAAAACTTTCTTAGTGTCATTTTTAACTTCGCTAATTGTTTTATTATATTTAGCAAATTGTTCATTGCCAAATTTTAAACTTACAACACCTTTCGTAGTCAAAAGAGTTATTGTATGTTTATAGGCATCCTTACCAAGAACCGTGCCGGCAATTTGCTGATTGGTTTTAAAGTTCCCATCTTCCATAGTAAGGAGATCATCCATCTTTATATTTGCGTTGCTAAGCTCGTGTCCTGAATAATAAAATCCCAACACTTCCATTTCCCAGGCACTGTTTGTTCCCTGACAATATTGTTGCCATAAAAAATCCATTTCTTTTTTTTGTATCTCATTAATTAAATTTTCCTCATTCTCCTTAAGCCAGATTTTCAAAACATTCATATCTTTTTCATAAACTTTTTTCCATTCCTTGACACTTAGGAAACCCAACCCAAAATCCAACGATGGATAATTTGTATTTAAAAAGGCAGCCGCTCTGGCATCAATCTTAAAACCTTGTGGAGTTTCACTTCTTTTTAAATACTTATTAAAATTATACAATTTTATGTAGTTGTGTAGGTTTTTTGGAATTAAATTATATTCTATAAGACTATTCATATTTTGAAGCGTTATTCGGGCTTTTTTAGGGGTTATTGACAATAAATAATTATTCATAATGATTCTTTTTTCTCCAAAAGCATCAAAAGCTCCCGCCTTAATAAGATTGATCATTTGTTTCTTTTGTGGTTGTATCTTTGTAATGAAATCTTCTACACTATCGTATGGTCTTTCTTTAATTATCCTTTTTGCGAGTTCATCATTTATCTCAGTAATCCCTTTTAATCCATAGATAATGGCATTATTTTTAGCATCTGGAGTGAAGCTGAATTCAGCTTTATTAATATTTGGTAATTCTACCGTATAGCCTTCTGATTGCATCCTACCTATTGCGGCTGCCACTTTAGCATAGTTGGTATTGCTGCCGCTATTATCTTCATCATCTAAAGCTCCTGCATCCACTGTAATAACAGCGGTTGCCCAATAAATTGGCGGATAATGATAAGCTAAATTCATTTCTTGCAAACATATTAGACTATAGGCTATGGTGTGCACGTCACTGAAGGAATTGTGTGACGTTCTTTTAATATGTTCTATATATTTCTATATAGGCCAGACTATCTCTTGTATTGTTTTATATTTCCAAGCAAAACCGCCCGCTTTGTTTCTGTCTCCTGATAAACATTTAATTATACTTGTGTAATTAATATGTAAAGTTTTTGCTGCCTCTTTTGGACTGGACCACTCTTTTATAACCGTCTCATCTATTAGAGATATTTGCAAGCAAACGTGATTTTTATTCCAATAATTCTGTTTATTTTTTTTATTTATCTCTCTCATTGGTTTAGAGAATAGACCTTTTTCTGCGGCAAATTTAATATTATCTTCTAAACTTGCCCAGCGTAAATTTGTTACCGCATTGTTGCTTTTATTTCCGTCTATATGATCTACCGTTCCTAAATTTTCTGGATTCGGAATGAAAGCTTCTGCTACCAATCTGTGTGTATATTCTCTCGTCATCCCAATAGAACTTCTCATATATCCATTTACACCTTTTTGCGGATAGAATATTTTTTCTTTCTTGTGGCACTTTCTTCCCAAAGAGTCAGTACAATATCTTTCTAATCGTTTTACTAATCCAGTATCAGAAATAGCATAATTGGGATTTTTCTCTATTATTTTCCACTCCAAACAGTATTCCCCCTTTTTTTTCTTATTTTTTAAAACAATACTCCCGCACTTCGAATAGTGATAAAATCTATTCTACTCCCCTACATTCATCAGGGATAGTCGTTACACCTTACTTGATAAACCAAGTCTTGGCACGGTATTGCCCTCGTCTTTACGTTAGGGGTTTCACCGTTAGCAGCATTTCTGCTACACCGTTTTTTCTTACGTTCACGGGATTTTTCTTGGGCACTCCTTCATTTCACCCAAGCTGCCTACTTATTTGTTTATCCCAAATAAAAGACAACATATCTTCACTCACGCCGTTCTCTTTTCCTTTTTCAAAGAAAAATTTTCTAAATTCTACTATCTTATTCATTAATTTCTTCGAGACCAACTTACGGAGCTTGTTTGCCTCCCCAAAAGTAAAGTTGGTTAATTCTGGAATCATAGATAGATACATTATCGTTTCATACCCTCGGTTTCCCGATATTTATTAGGGGACTAGACTATACCTTCTTTCTTTTTGGAAAGTCCCTATTATAGTCGTTGAGCGTCTCTCCGGTCTGGAGATTTCGTTGCGTCTGGTTGCCCAATCTTTAGCGATTTTACTATACCTTGGTCGCTAACCTCGCCGCTTATATATTCCTATATAAGTTTAGTTGCTAAAGCTCTAAGGGTGTTCCCGCAGTTTAAGGGATTTATAGAGAGCCTAATTCTTTTATTAATAGATATTTTCGAGAGAGAATAATTTTATGTTCTTTATAAAACATATTAAATATATATTGTATGTTAGGATTTCCTTTTTTCTTTCTTGTCCCAATTTTTAATATATACAAAGGTTGTGTCTGCTTTTTGGAAACACTGGCTTTATATAACCAAACTGAAGATGGCACGGGTAAAGTGGATTGAAGAATTTTTTTACACTGCTTTAAAAGGGTTTCGCTATTTGAAACAATACTTATTCCTTTCCTTCCCCATTGCATCATAACAGTTCCATCTCCATCGACTAACCCTTTCAGAAATTGATAGAAGAAAACTTGATTATTTTTAATTGTCTCTGGTATAGATAAATCTTTATAACTCTTATTCTTTAATATCCCCCATTTATTAACCGAAGTTGAGAAATTAGAATCAGCTAAACATAAAGCCACACTTTGCCCATTGTGCCCTTCTGTAATTCTATCTGTCCTAATTCCAAGAAAGTTGCAAAATTTATCCAATATCTCTTTGTCATCTTTTTTGCATTCCAACATTAGACGGTATACATTTTGATTTGCACTTATAGAAGTAAAGCATCCATCTGCCATCAAGTATCCTATCCAATAAGCACTTTCTTCATTAATCGAATCAAAAGAATGTAAAGTTTTTAATATATGGACAAAAACATCCGGACAATTTTCATACGCATTACTTTCTCTCATCCTTTTTCTAAGGGTTTTGGGGCTAATATTTAAATAATTTCCAACTTGGTATAATGTAATTGGTTTCAAATTATTTTTTTCATACAATACTTTGAATAGTTTGTGATACTCTTCATTAGTCATTTTCTCTCTCCTTTTTAATTTGTTAACTCTCTTGGCTCGAAGGCACTCCATTATATTCTTTAAGAAAATCGTATAATATCTTCTTCTGCTCATCTGTCCCCTCTAAAGCCATTATTTCATTTTTTAGTTTGTCTGGATTTAATTTATATTCTACATATTCTTCTACCGGTGTCTTCCCACCCTTTTCTGGCATTAGCCGCATCAATGAGTTTACTGCTGCTAACTCTGGAACAGATGTAGGATGTATTACTCGGTTTGATTGCTTGGCCACGACAGTATCCATTTGAAATGCGCTAAGGATGCGATTATCTGCCAATAATTGCCACATTTCAGGAGTATCGTATTTTAATACATCTGGATGAAGGTATTCTAAATAAGTTTGTCTTAAAGAACCTTTCCATTTCATTAATCCATCGTTTATCATAAGATTTATACAAGTGTGTATTTTATCTAATGCTTCTACACTTAACAAGTCAAACTTTAATGAACCTGCATATTCTGCTTCGTGTAAATCCCATTGTGTAATATCAAGACCATTTGGAGCCTTCATACTACAGCTATACTCATCAACCTCTCTATTATAAAAAATTACACCAGAAGCGTGAATACCAACTTGCACTATTAGGCCTTCTAACTTTAAAGCTGTTTCTAATAATCCTGGGAGTTTCTTTCCTTCTTCTATAAGCTGTTTTACTGGCCTTCTATCTTTTTCTGGATTACCTTTTAAGCAATCTTTTAGCGGCCACAAGAAGCCACGCTCTTGGGGTATCATTGTAGCTAAATATTGGGCTTGATCAACATTAATTCCCATACCTCGAGCTGATAGTAAAATTGCACTTCTGGTGCCAAGAGTTCCAAAAGTCGCCACATTTAAAGAACGTCCTCCCTGCTTTCTCATAATAGTGTCAAATTTTTGAAGAATAAAATTTCGTCTGCATCCTTCAGTATCTATATCGACATCACTTAATTCAGGTTTTTCTCTATGAACAAATCGCCTATGATCTAAGAATAATCCGCAAGTCATAGGATTCATATCAATTGTGCCTATTAAATAAGCAAATAATAAACTACCCGCCGATCCTCTACTAACTCCGACTAAAGAATTCGTTTCTTCCCAAATAGTTTTTACTATGGTTCTAACAGTTAATAAATAAGCACTAAGTGGTTGTTTAATTTGTTCTGATACTAACCATAATTCAGTAGCCTCAGCTTCTAACCTCTCTAAATATTTTTCTTTATCTTCTATAGATAAGTTGAGCTCGTTTAATCTCTTAAGTGCAAGATAAAGAAAATACCTATCATCTTCATATTTAGAATATAAATATTTGTTTAAATACTCTCTATCATTTTTAATTCTTATAAGGTTGAGCCAATTTTGCCAATCAACATTATTTCTATCATCGTTTAAATGAGGGACTTCCTGTTGCCTTGCTAAAGAATAATTTTGAATTTTTTGACATATTTCGTTGGTATTGTCAAATAATTCCTGTATCTCTTTGATTGATAAATAATCACTCATTAATTCAATTATTTCTTGTTTTGTCATCATATATGTATATTGATAGAATTCTGCGACTTCTCTTTCTCCTTCTTTACTGTTAAGAAATATTTCGTGGATTTTGGCGTCTCCCTTAGTTAAATAATGGCTATCGGTAGATACAATACATTTTATATCAAATTTTTTTCCTTTTTCTAACAGCCACTTATTATAATCAATTTGCTCTTGATAGCGAGCTGGCTGTAATTCTAAATAATAATCATTGCCAAAAATTTTCTTACACCAAGAAATAACATCTTCTGCTTCTTTGTCTTTATTTTCTTTACGCAAGATATTTAAAATTGATCCAACACAAGAACTTGCGGCAATTAAATGTCCTGGGTTTTTCCCCACTACTTTTTCTATATCTTCATAATGTGTAGGCACTCTTGTCATAAACATCATAAAAGAACGGCCCCAGGCTATAGAGCTTAACTTTCTTAATTGCCTATGCCCCTCTGCATCTTTTGCTATTAAAATAAAGTGAGGGAATTTTTCTCCTTTTTGATAGGTTTCTTTTTCCAGATCGTTTCGACACAAATATATTTCATTACCAAGCCCTAATTTAAAATCTTTCCAACTCTCATCTTCTTTTACTTTTTTTTCGTAATATTGTAAGGCCCTTATATGCGATGCTACTGTCTCGTGTTCCGTTAAACAAAGACCAGACAATCCTATACTATGGGCGTAATCCATCAAGTCCTCAACTCTATTAATAGAATCCAATAAACGAAGATTCGAGGCATCGGTATGGTTGTGTATGCTAAAATAAGTTCCTATAAAACCACCTCCTCAATCTCTTTTTCTAAAAATATTATATCATAAAAAAAGAATAACTGTAAAGTTATTCTTTTGGCTTGTCATATTCTTGTAATAATTCTTGTGACACTTGTTCTATAACTCTTACGCTCTGAGTTATATTATTAAGATTATTGCTAATTTCGTTTAAAACTAAATTAACATTTATACTAGTGAAACCTCTTTTTTCATATTCGCCTATTGCTCCTATTTCTCCAACAAAAGTGAGTAATCTCTCTATCTGTTGAAGAATACTAGAGTTATGTCCAGCAATAACCTTTATGTTATTTTTTTCTTCTTCTGACATCGTTTTACCTCCTTGGACGGATTACTTTTGTGATACACGTATATACATCACACATAATTGAAATATCTCGCGTATCTAGAGTTACGTTCTCTTTATCTTGATAACGTTCAATTCTTTCCATATGTTCTTTAAGCGTAGTTCCATATTTTTCACATATTTTTTTATAGCTGTCTAAATCAATGAACATTTTTGAATGTTTTAATTTTTTATTTTTATTTAATATTTTCATATCTTCCACTCGCTCGCTTTCTTTATTTAGGTAGGTATGATAACATAATGCATCTTGAGGAACATTGCCAAGATTAAAATTCCATCCACAATCTCCACAATATTGTTCATATTTACATTTTCCTGAATAACACATATTACACCTTACTTCTTTATTTTTTTTCTTTT
>ERZ779888.314-NODE-314-length-60653-cov-12.016783_pt1 | contig 60653 bp, 47 predicted proteins | sample MGYA00511245_ERZ779888 | MGnify/ENA primary metagenome ERZ779888 (study PRJEB29588, sample SAMEA2155255) | human gut metagenome | biome: human gut; feature: human-associated habitat; material: faeces | place: Denmark | collected 2008/2010 ...
GACCGGGTTGCCGAGCTCCTCGGTGCTTGTCGCCGCAGAGTCAATGACGAACCGCTCCCCTGCCCCGGCCTTAGCGGCCATATCCTTCATCACAAACTCCGCCATCGGACTGCGGCAGATGTTGCCGTGGCAGATGAATAAAATCTTTTTCATAGCAAAATCCCATTTTTCTAAAATATCATTTACGGGTCAGTCTGGCATCCGACTCAGTATAACACATTTTTCCCCACTTTGCAAAACGCGGAAAGACTGCTATAATGGGAGAAAACGCAAGGGGGCTTTGGAATGGAGCTGCAAAAGGGGCGGCCTGCGGACACGGCGGGCCGATTGGAAAAGGAGATCCGCACCTACGACCTGCTGGACCGGCTGGGTGTGGCATACGAGAGGGTCGACCACGCACCGGCTATGACAATGGAGGTCTGTCAAGAAATCGACCAGACGCTGCAGGCGGTCATCTGCAAGAATCTGTTCCTGTGTAATCGACAGGAAACAGCCTTTTATCTGCTGATGATCCCGGACACGAAGGTTTTCCATACAAAGGATCTGTCTGCACAGATCGGCGCGGCGCGCCTGTCCTTTGCCAAGCCGGAATACATGGAAAAGTTTCTGGATATTACGCCCGGCTCGGTCAGCGTGCTGGGATTGATGAATGACACCGGGCACCGCGTGCAGCTGCTGATCGACGAGGATGTGCTGAACAGCGAGTTTGTGGGCTGTCACCCCTGCATCAACACGTCCAGCCTGCGGCTGCGGACAAAGGATTTGATTGAAAAAATCCTTCCCGCTGTGGAGCACGACTTTATCAGGGTGAAGCTGTGAATTTTACGGACTTCCGTGCGCAGAAACATTGACAAATGTCCGCTGTTTGATTATATTTTATAGTATATAAATAAAGGAAGAAGCCACCTGCCCGCCGTGGGCAGAACGGCTTACAAGGGAGATACATCATAATGGCAGAAGAAAAACGTAAACGCATTCTTTCGGGCATTCAGCCCACCGGCACGCCGACCCTGGGCAACTACATCGGCGCGGTGCGCAACTGGGCCCTCTTGCAGTCCGATTACGACTGCCTGTACATGGTGGCCGACCTGCACAGCCTGACCGTGCGCCAGGTGCCCGCAGACCTGCGCCGCCGCACCCGTGAGCTGGCCGCCCTGCTGCTGGCCGTAGGCATCGACCCGAAGGAGCACGTTCTGTTTGTACAGAGCCATGTGCCCGCGCACACCGAGCTTGCCTGGGTGCTGGCCTGCAACACGCAGTTTGGTGAGCTGTCGCGTATGACCCAGTTCAAGGATAAGAGCGCCAAGCACCCCGACAACGTCAACGGCGGTCTGTTCACCTACCCCGTGCTGATGGCAGCGGACATCCTCATCTACAATGCCGACCTCGTGCCCGTGGGGCAGGATCAGACCCAGCATCTGGAAATTGCCCGCGACATCGCAGGCCGCTTCAACGGCATTTACGGCGATACCTTCACCCTGCCCGAGGGCTACGTGCCCGCCGCGGGTGCCAAGATCATGTCGCTGGCCGAGCCGACCAAGAAGATGAGCAAGTCCGACACGAACATCAACAGCTTTATCCTGATGACCGATGACAAGGATGCCATCGTGCGCAAGTTCAAGCGCGCCGTGACCGACTCCGACGGCGTAGTCCGCTTTGACCGCGAGACGAAGCCCGGCGTGTCCAACCTGATGTGCATTTACAGCACCTTCACGGGCAAGTCCAACGACGAGATCGCTGCCGAATTTGAGGGAAAGGGCTACGGTGACTTCAAATTGGCCGTGGCCGAGGTCACCGCCGACGCGCTGGCCCCCGTGCAGGCTGAGTATGCCCGCATTCTGGCCGACAAAGCCTACGTGGACGAGGTCCTCAAGAACGGTGCGGAGCGTGCCTCCCGCCTGGCCAACCGCACTGTCAGCAAGGTCTACCGTAAGGTTGGCCTTTTGCAGCTGGATAAATGACGCTGTGCCTTGACAAATCCGTTTTGAACCCGTATAATATATAAGTTAGTGCGGCTCCCCAGTTGGTGCCGCACATCTTTTACTATCCATTTTACGTTAGGAGACACTGCTATGGCTAAAGAAGTTGTCGTTACCCGAGAGGGTTATAATAAACTGGAGCAGGAGCTGGAAAACCTGCGCACCGTCAAGCGTAAGGAAGTTGCCGACAAGATCAAGGTCGCCCGCGGTTACGGCGACTTGAGCGAGAATGCCGAGTACGACGCCGCCAAGGAGGAGCAGGCTTCTGTGGAGGCCCGCATTGCCGACCTGGAGGCTACCCTGAAGCTAGCCCGTATCATGGATGAGAGCGAGCTGTCCAACGACACCGCCTCCATCGGTATGCACGTCAAGATCCTGGCCGAGGGCGATGACCTGGAGGATGCCGAGGAGTACGACCTGACCGGCTCCACCGAGGCTGACATGGATCTGAACCGCATCAGCGATGAGAGCCCCGTCGGCGCGGCTCTGATCGGCTGCAAGGTCGGCGACAGCGTTGATGTCACCCTGCCCAACGGCAACATCATCACGTACAAGCTGCTGGAAGTCAGCCGCTCGAAGTAATAATCCGCAATAAATTCTGAAGGGGCGGATGCTTGCATCGACCCCTACAGGCAACTCATATCAACAGAATTAAAAATCACGAAAGGACGATCTCACATGGAGCAGAATAAGCCCCAGACCGAGCAGGAGCTGACCCAGCAGGCCGCTGTGCGCCGCCAGAAGCTGGCAGACCTGTGCGAAGCCGGTCATAACCCCTTTGAAATCACCAAATATGCGCAGGATGCGTACTCGGCCGACCTCAAAAATGAGTTTGCTGACCTTCCTGCCGAGGCTGAGACCGGAAAGATCGTCTCTCTGGCTGGCCGCATGATGTCCAAGCGCATCATGGGCAAAGCCAGCTTTGCCCATCTGCGCGACCAGAAGGGCGACATCCAGATTTTTGTCAAGCGCGACCTGCTGGGCGATGAAGCCTACGCCGCCTTCAAGAAGCTGGATATCGGTGACATCATCGGCGTCAAGGGCGAGGTGTTCCGCACGAAGATGGGCGAGATCTCCGTTCGCATCTCCGAGCTGACGCTGCTCTCCAAGAGTCTGCTGCCCCTGCCCGAGAAGTTCCACGGCCTGACGGACCGCGAGGCGCGTTACCGCCAGCGCTACGTTGACCTCATCATGAACCCCGAGGTCAAGGACACTTTTGTCAAGCGCAGCCTGATTTTGAAGGAGATCCGCGCCTATCTGGACGAAAAGGGCTTCCTGGAGGTCGACACTCCCATCCTGACCCCGTTCGAGATCGGCGCGTCCGCCCGCCCCTTCTACACCCACCACAACACCCTGAACATGGACATGGTCCTGCGCATTGAGACCGAGCTGTACCTCAAGCGCCTGATCGTGGGCGGCATGGACCGCGTGTACGAGGTTGGCCGCATCTTCCGCAACGAGGGCATGGATCCCAAGCATAACCCCGAGTTCACGACCATCGAGCTGTACCAGGCATTCACCGACTTCCACGGCATGATGGATCTGGTCGAGGAAATGTACAAGCGCCTGGCCCTCAAGGTCTGCGGCAGCCTTGAGATCACCTACCAGGGCAAGCAGATCGATATGGGTCACTGGGAACGCCTGACGATGGTCGAGGCCGTCAAGAAGTATTCCGGCGTTGACTTCAACGACTGGAAAACCGACGAGGATGCCATCGCTGCCGCCAAGGAGCATCATGTAGAGCTGCCCGAGGTCCCGACAAAGGGCGCGATCTTGGCCGAGTTCTTCGACGCCTTTGTCGAGGATAAGCTCATCCAGCCCACCTTCATCTATGACTACCCCGTCGAGATCAGCCCGCTGGCCAAGCGCAAGCCCACCGACCCGGCCTTCACCGAGCGCTTTGAGTATTTCATCGACTGCACCGAGTACGGCAACGCATTCAGCGAGCTGAACGACCCCATCGACCAGAAGGCCCGCTTCGAGCGCCAGGTCGCTGAGCGTAAGGCCATTGAGCCAGACTGCAAGGCCCAGGTCGACTACGACTACGTCAACGCCCTTGAGTACGGCCTGCCCCCCACGGGCGGCCTCGGCTTCGGCGTGGATCGCCTCGTCATGCTGCTGACCGACAGCGCGTCGATCCGTGACGTGCTGCTGTTCCCCACGATGAAGCCTATTGACCAGTAATTTATCGAAAATATTTCGTTAATACGTCAAACACAAAATACGAAATATGTAAGAATAGCTGTGTCACCCTCGATTTGACATCAATTTGACAGCAAATCCATGGAGAATCACGATTCGTTATGAAGCGTGATGAATGTCAGCAGAAATACGAACTGGGGTTTGCATAAAACCTTAGAGCACTTCTTAGAGAAATCTGAGAGGTGCTCTTTTTTTATCCCTGCATTCGACTTCTGTCATCAAATAGGAGGATGCTTTTATGAAAAACGATTACAAACCCATCAAGCCAATGAAAGAAGTGCCTGATCAGCTTCGTAAACTGCGGCGGCAGTTTCTACGGTATCAGCAGGCGGAAATCGTGTACAGCTTGTCACACAAGAAACTGTTTGAACTTGCTAGCGATGCCGGTGCAATCTACCGCTTTGATAGTACCGTGCTTATTAACCGGGATATTTTTGATGCCTACTTGGAACGCTTTCATGAGCCTGCCAGAAAAATCACTGCTGAGGAGGTTGAGGACGAGTGAGTGGAACTGTCTGGATGTTCTCAGATCAAATTGATGATGAAGATATAGACTTTATGCATCGTGAATTTGTGACTTATAATATGGCGAGTAACTACTATGGGCTGGGGATGAAACCTGTTATCCGTATGTCGCATGAATGTGGGGCAATCTACAAAATCGGACGAAAGGTACTGATTCGCAGAAGCATCTTTGAGGAATACCTGCGTTCCCGGAGGAAGTCTGATGCGTAACTCAGTATAAAGTTATACCACAGGCTTGGGACTCTCGATATATACAATTCGTTTTAGCTTACAAAATGTATTTTTGTGGGCTTGTTAAACTGCACCCTTTTTAATAGAGGACATGAGATGCAATACGATTACTTCTATGGCGCACAGGCGGAACAATTTTCATTCTATCGGATTCCAAAAGCGCTTTTTACGGACACCCAATTCAAAGATTTGTCCACCGATGCCAAGGTGCTGTATGGCATATTGCTGGATCGTATGAGCCTGTCCCTCAAAAACCACTGGCTGGATGAGCAGAACCGCGTCTACATAATCTTCACCCTTGAGGAAATCATGGAGTCTTTGAACTGCGCCAATCAAAAAGCGACCCGCCTGATGGTAGAGCTTGAGAAGAAAGTCGGGTTAATTGAGCGTAAACGTCAAGGGCTGGGTAAACCATGCTTAATTTATGTAAAAAACTTCGTTACTCCGAAATAAATTCAGAATCATGAAAATCATGATTCTGGACTCATGAATTTCATGAATCTGGACTCATGAAAATCACACGGAACTAATACTGATAATAATTAGACTGATTATAGTGATACTGAGAATATAAATTACAGTTAGGAAAACAGAATAAGGTGGTAGAGTATGCCCGGTGTAACAGAGCAGGAAATCGCCCAAGCGAAGCAGATGAATCTGTACCAATATATGCAGCTGTGCGAGCCGGACAATTTCAAACCGGAAGGACCCGGACAATTCCGTCACAAAGGGCACAGCTCGTTGACCTTCGCAGCGGATGGTTCGTGGACGTATTTCAAAACGAAAGCTACCGGCCGCACAGTGCTGAACTATCTCATAGAGGTCGAGGGCGTTTCGTTTGTAGAAGCGGTGCGGGAAATCAATCGGATACAGGGCGGTGTCCGTCCTTCTTTCCAACCTGTAAAAGCACCCCCACCCCCTGCCGAGAAGAAACAAGCAAAGGAATTCAAGCTGCCGAGACCTGACAAAAACAACTACGCTGTTACTGCCTATCTTCGCAAGCGCTGCATCCACCCCAATGTTCTGACGGTCTGTAAGCAAAAGAAAATCCTGTATCAGACGAGCTTCAAGGATCATCCGAATTGCGTATTTGTCGGGCGCGATGGAAACGGTGAACCCAAAGGCGGCAGCTTGCGCGGCTGCTCCAAAATTCAATTCCGCCGCGATATTCCCGGAAGTAAAAAGATATATCCGTTTTACATCGAAGCTGCTGCCAATGCCGACACGGTGGAAGTGTACGAAGCGCCCATAGATGCCATGTCAGGCGCATCACTGAAAATCATGCAGCACACCGGAAATTGGCGCGGCATTCACTATCTGGCGCTGGGCGGTACGGATTACGCTGCACTGGACGCGTTTCTTACATACTACCCGAACATAACCCACATTGTCCTGTGCCTTGATAATGACGAAGCCGGTAGAACCAGAACGCAGGACATTATCAAGCACTTGGAGTGCAGCGGCAAAACCGTGGAAGACCGCCCGCCGCCTATCGGCAAGGACTATAACGACACGTTGGTGCAGGTCACGCAGGAATACCAAAAGCACTGTATCAGCTTGGATGATATTTTGGAGGAAACCAGATGAAAACTATTGCTATCGCAAACCAGAAGGGCGGTACGGGCAAAACGACTACCGCGTATAACTTGGGCATTGCCCTTACCCAGCAAGGCTACCGCGTACTCATGGTGGACTTTGACCCGCAGGGCAATCTGTCCTGCTACTGCGGTATCCCGCCTGAGCAGGACCTTGAACAGACAATCACAGAGCTTCTGATGAAGGTTGCCTATGAAAAGCCCCTCTCTCACAGAGAGTGCGTTTATCAGAGCAAGCGCACGGATGATTCTGCACCACAGGTGGATTTCATTCCGTCCAATCTCCGGCTGGCCAGCTTTGAGCTGGCAATGGGCACCATGATGTGCCGCGAGGTGCTGCTGAAAACTTGTCTGGAGCAGTACAGCAGCCAGTATGATTACTGCATCATTGATTGCTCTCCCTCCGTAGGACTTTTACTGACAAACGCGCTGTCCGCTGCCAACGAGGTTATTATCCCGATGCAGGCGCAGCCGTTCTCGGTTGTTGGTATGTCGCAGCTGACAAATTCGATTTCCAGCGTGCAGCGCAAAATCAACCCCGGACTGCATATCAGGGGCGTTTTGCTGACGATGACCCAGCATACGAAAGTCTCAGAGCATTATGCCCATGATGTCCGCGCCAAGTATGGGAGAACGCTCCATGTATTTACTACGGAAATCCCCTATAACGTCAAAGTGCAGGAAAGTCAGGCGTTTGCAGCACCCACTATCCTGTACGAACCCAAAAGCAGCAGCGCAAGAGCATACGTTGAATTTACGCAGGAGGTATTAGGTCATGGCCGCGAAGAACAAGTTTATGAACGCGATGAAGATGCCCGCGATCGCTGATATGTTTTCCTCAGAGGCTGACCGCCAACGAGAAAGCGGCGACCTAGTAACGGAAGTACCGCTTTCTGAACTGCATCCTTTCGTCAATCACCCTTTCGAGGTGCGAGACGATGAAGATATGCAGAAGCTGGTGGACAGCATCAAGGAAAACGGCGTACTTACAAACCTGACCGTGCGCCCCCGCGCCGAGGGTGGCTATGAAATCATCTCCGGGCATCGGCGCTTTCATGCAGCGCAGCTTGCAGGGCTGGATAAAATCAAGGTGCAGGTGCGGAATGTTGATGACGACCAAGCCATCATCGACATGGTGGATGCCAATATCCAGCGGGAACATATCAGCCCGATGGAAAAGGCACGAGCGTATGCTATGCGCTTAGAGGCGGTAAAACATCAGGGCAGACGTACTGATTTAACTTCGGACCAAGTTGGTCCGAAGTTGACAGCGGCAGAAAAAGTTGCTGCTGGTGTACAGGACACTCAAACACAGGTTAAGAGATACATCCGGCTGAACAGTCTTGTCCCCGACCTGCAAAAGAAAGTAGACAGCGGGAATCTGAAATTCAACCCCGCTGTTGAACTTTCCTACCTGACCCCAGACGAGCAGCAGAGTTTCCTTGATTATGCTGAAGCACAGGACTGCACCCCATCCCTCTCGCAAGCACAGAAATTGAAAGCAGCCAGCAAAGAAGGAACCCTGACACCGGACAAGTTGGAAGAAATCATGTCGGCGCAGAAACCGAGCATTGCGCCGCGTGAGCCGGTGCTGAACATCAACGTCAGCAAGGTGGCGCAGTATTTTCCGACCGGCTGCACAAAGCAGCAGATGGAAAACCGCATCTTGAAAATTCTGGAAAGCTATTTTCGACAGATGGCTCATGAGCAAGCACATGAGGAGGAGCGCTGATATGGCAGAGTATCGGTATTACTTGATTCCGGATGCTATGACCCGTGCGTTTCCGGAGCAATTTGGAAAGCAAACACCAACGGAATTCTTTGATAATATCGCAGATTTGGAAAAGCGTTATCACCAACTGCGTGAAATGCCCTATAACAACGAACGCACTTGGAATGAACGGGCAAGATTCCCTTATGCACGATTGGTGGTAGGGATAAATCGTCAGAATCCGGACGGAGCGGTTGCAATCATACAGGTGCGAAATGGCATCAATTACCTGTGCGATGACTACCGCGGCCCCTACGCTGACCGTAGTGATGCACAAATCCCCCAAATGGCTAAGAAACTTGTAGAAGTTATTGGTGTGGACCGGGTACGACCGCATACCTATACCCAGCGGGATGGTTATACATGGGTACAGGTGGAAAAGGATATGCACATTACAGAATGGCTTTACGCACATGAGCTATGCAGCAGTTTGCAATTCACGCGGTTCTTGAACCGAGATGGGCGGGAACTATTTCAGGTGCGTGACGGGCAGCGCGTGATTGAGACAAATGCGGACGGAACAAAGCGGATTAGGGCGGTAAAAAGCATTGACGTAACCCATGCTTATGTCGGGCACTATGGTTGTCATATCCAGCAATATGCAGAGGATAACTTTCGAACCGGCTGCTATGTTGCCCCTGAACACCCCCAGCCGGGAGACAATCTGGATAAGCTCCAAATCTATCAGATTACAAAAGGCGGCTGCGAATATCGCTTTATGAATTATGCCTATTCCAAAAGCCGCATCCATGCAGCCGATTACAGCAGCGTCTACATAGCAAATCTTCCTGCGGATTACGATTTGGACAGATGCTTTCAGGAGTTCAATGCCCCGAATCGTCCGCTGCGCTATCATATGTGTTCTCTTTCAACCAGTGATATTGTGGTCACAACGACAAACGGAAAAGAGACTGCCTACTATGTGGACAGTATTGGCTTCAAGGATGTGAGCCACCTACTGCCGGAACTGCATGAAGTCGAAGCCCAGCGCCAAAAAGAACAGGTTCAGGACGAACCGGAAAGGTGAAGCAATGCCAAATCCACAAGATATTTTCCAACTGGCACAGCAGACCGCTACGCAGGTCACAGCCTCACCGGAAAACTGGCGGCGGTTCTTGTATACGGCAGCGCATAACTACCACACCACCTACCTGAACCAGCTGCTGATCCACGCCCAGCGCCCCGATGCTACCGCCTGCGCTACCATGAAATACTGGAATGAACAGGCACACCGCAAGGTCATGTACGGCAGTAAAAGCATCATCATCCTGCAACGCCATCAGGGTGTACCTACTGCCAAACGAGTGTTCTCCATGACAGACACGGTTCTTACTGGTGACAAAGCTGCTGCCCCGTGGGAAGTGACAGATGCCATCCGGCCACTTCTTATGCAGGTCAACTCCGTGGGCAGCTTAATGGATCGGGCAACCGAGCAAGTTGTATCCCTGTCCGACCGTGCCAACCGCGTATTGGCGACATCCATTGAGGACAGCGCACTGAATTGGAGCCACCCAGAAGATCAGCGGTTCATCTTGCAGGAAGTTGCTGCACAAAGCACCCTGTACATGATCTGCATCCGTTTGGGTATCCCGGTGCAGGAAGAAGATTTTCCGGCTTTCCAGAATGTCACCCAGTTTGATACCAGCCGAATCTCCCTCTGCTTGGGCGGCTATGTGCAGGCAGCGGCAGAACCTTTGCTGGATGAGTTGGGGCACGAGGTCATGCAGCTTGCCCGCGACAGTGTTGCAATTCAGGCTGAACCAGTGCATAATACAGATACTCAATCACCCACACAAACGACCAGTCGAGAGGAGGCTGTCACAGATGATGTACACGAACGTAATTGGATACCAGATTCCGAACCTGAGCTTGCCGAAAGCCAAGAAAACCAACCTGAATCGGTACGGCAGAATGCGGCTGGACTACTTGGAGCAGAACGAGCCGAACCTGTGCGACCAGATGATGCTGGAGGGAACGCTGCTGCCAAGCTGCCTCAAGGTGGGGCTGGACGCGCAGCAGATGGTGGACAAGACGCTGCACGACCTGATGCAGAAAGCGCAGATGCCCGACCGCAAGACGAACCCGCTGGGCTGGGCGCAGATGTGCAACAGCCTGAAGCAACAGGCGGAGGAAATGATCCTTCCGATGCTGTACGAAGTATAACGGAAGAACCCGCAGCTGCGGAGAGCGAACCATCGCCCTCCGCTTTTTCTTTGCCCGAATTTCCGGCAGAACTGCTGCCGTCCCTGCTGAAAGCAGATACGACCTCGCGCGCTTCCAATGCGGACATCCTTTCCTTTTTCAGTAAAACACCGCTGCTGATCGACAGGCTGCGGTATATCCGCGAGAGCTACAAGGTCGTGTTTACGGAGCTTCTGCTGGAAGAGGATACCCGCGTTGGATTCTATAAAGAAAGCAATGGTTTGCTTGTCTGGCAGGGGTCCTACCTGACCCGCAGCGCGGAATCGCATCTGTCGTGGCATAGCGTTACTGCTGCCATCTCCGCACTGGTCGATAACCACGAACTTATCGCAGCCATTGACCCGAAAAAAGCTGTCAGTCAGGACGAGCAGCTGTCCTTTGACCTGCCGGAAAATGCTTCTCGCGGCGATGAAGTCGGCGCGTTGGAAGTGGACGACATCTATTCCGAGGAAGAACAGGACGAAAAAATCAAAGCAGCCCTGCCCACATACCACTACAAAGAGCCCCAACCGGACGATGGCAGTCACATAACGGAAGATGATGTGAACGTCATCATTACAAGAGGCAGCGTCTTTGAGGGCGGCAAGTACCGCATCTATAACTATTTCCAGCAGAAGAAAACGGAAAAGGAAACCGTAGCTTTCCTCAAAAAGGAGTACGGCATCGGCGGTTTCTCTTGGACGTTTACCGATGGTGGAAGTGGCTTCGTGAACTTTGACGGTAAAGGATTCAGCATCCTTTACGATTTCAAGGATGACCTGCGGTATGAGAAAAAGCTCAAGTGGAAAGAGGTCGGCAAGCGGCTGGAATACCTTGTCCGGATGGACCGCTACCTGACGGATGCAGAACGCGAGAAGATGCCTGCATGGATAAACAGGCAGGCAGAATCGAAGCCCCTGCCGCCACCCATCCCTGACCAGAAACCTGTCTGCGAAGTGGGCAGCACCGTTTACCTTGAAAACGACCAGCGGTTTACAGTAGAGAGCATCGGACAATTTGACATTCACCTGCGCAATGAAGATTTCCCGCTGGTAGGCCGCGCCGTCAGCCGAGAACAGTTCCAACAACTGCTGGACGCCAATCCCCGCAACGGCGGCATGGTGTTATCGGAGCAGCAACGTGAATCTTTGGCGCAGGAGCAGCGTGAACAGGCTCTCTCCTATATCGAGGACTATCTCAAGGATGAGTTTGAAATCACAGAGCCAGATTTTTCCGACCTCACCCAAATCGATCTTGGCTACACCACCACCGAGGACGAGCAGCATACGATTCAGGTCCATGCGGATCTGGAGCATTGCACGATCAGCAAGTTTGTGGACGATACCCTCTATGCGCAGGATACATACGCTTCGCTGGAAGATATGAACCGGATAGCACTTGCCAATCTCGATTTTGACAGCCTGATGGAAGTGGACATCAACGAAATCGAGGAACAGGAACCCGAAATCAGCGCAGACGAACCGGAGGAATCCACCTTTGTATCGCAGGTCATGCAGGATGTAGACCGCCTTGCTGCGCGTGAGGAACCTGCCGAGTATGATCGCACGAACTACCTTGCACCGTATGAACCTGCCGTGCCGGAAGGTCCGAAAGCAAAGTTCGCTGTCAATGTGCAGGCCATCCGCACGCTGAAAGAAATCGAGCAGCGCATGGCATCCGGTGGTGCCCCCGCAACTGAGCAGGAACAGGACATTCTGGCTGGCTATCTTGGCTGGGGCGGTCTGGCAGATGCCTTTGACCCCGGCAAGGATAACTGGCATACCGAGTATGAGCAGCTAAAAACCCTGCTGACCGAGGATGAATACGCCACCGCGCGGGAATCCACCCTGACAGCATTTTACACACCGCCTACGGTCATTCACGCTATGTACCGCGCCTTGGAGCATATCGGCTGCGTGGGCGGTAATGTGCTGGAACCCAGCATGGGCGTTGGTGCGTTCTTCGGGCATCGGCACAGTAAGTTCGATACCCACAATGCCAAGCTGTACGGCGTGGAGCTGGATAGCCTGTCCGGGCGCATTGCGCAGCAGCTTTACCAGAAAGCAAAAATCCAAATTACAGGGTATGAAAAAGCCGACCTGCCAGACAACTTCTTTGACCTTGCCATCGGCAATGTGCCGTTTGGACAGTATCAGGTCAGCGACCGCCAGTATGATAAGCTGCATTTTCAAATTCACGATTACTTCCTTGCCAAGACGGTAGATAAACTGCGTGTCGGCGGCATTATGGCGTTCATCACTACCTCCGGCACGATGGATAAGAAATCCGAGGACGTGCGCCAATATCTCGCAGCGCGGTGTGACCTGATCGGCGCAGTACGCCTGCCCAACACCACGTTCAAGAGCAATGCCGGTACGGAAGTGACCTCCGACATTCTGTTTCTGCAAAAACGCGGCAGAGTCTTGGAGCAGGACGCACCGTGGATACACGTTGGAGAAACAGAAAACGGAATTCCGCTGAACCAGTATTTCATCGACCACCCGGAAATGATCTGCGGTGAAATGCAGATGGTCAGTGGTCCCTATGGAATGCGCTCTACCTGTGTGCCGAATGAGCAAAGCCCGCTGGCGGAGCAACTGTATGCAGCGCTTTCTACCCTACACGCCGAGTACACATTGGTGGACGAACAGGAATATGCCGAAGAAGAAAGCGGCACCATTGATGCCGACCCCAATGTGCGCAATTTCAGTTATACGGTAAAGGATGACGTCATTTACTACCGCGAAAACTCCAAGATGCGTGCGGTAAAGGGCGGCGAGACCGCGTTAGCCCGCATCCGCGCACTGGTGCCCCTGCGGGATACCTGCCGTGAGCTGATTGACGCCCAGTTGGAAAACTTTCCGGATGAGTATATTCAAAAGCTGCAAGCCCGTCTGAACGACCAATACGATGCCTACCGCAAGAAATATGGGCTTATCAACAGCCGTGGCACGGCATCCGCGTTCCGCGAGGATTCCGGCTACTTCCTACTCTGCTCCTTGGAAGATCTGGACGATGAGGGAAATTTCAAGGGCAAGACGGATATGTTCACCAAACGGACAATCCGCCCCGCACAGGCAGTCGATCATGTAGATACCGCAGAGGAATCACTGGCGCTCAGTCTCTCCGAGCAGGGACACGTTGACTTGGGGTATATGTCCAAGCTGACCGGGAAAACCACAGAAGCCATCATCAATGATCTTACAGGCATTATCTTCCGTGACCCCGTAAAGGTCGATACCGATGGCAACCCTATCTACCTCCCTGCGGATGAATACCTGTCCGGGAACGTCCGTGAAAAATTGCAGGCAGCAAAAGCGGTGGCAACGAGTGATCCTCAGTTTCAAGTCAATGTGGCAGCACTTGAAAAAGTACAGCCCAAGGACTTGGAAGCTAGCGAAATCAGCGTCCGTCTGGGCGCTACTTGGATTCCAACCGAGTATATCCAGCAATTCTTGGAGGAACTGTTGGATGCGCCTTACTACACGAGGCGGGTTGTCAAAGTGGAGTTCGCAGCATATACTGGCAGCTGGGCCATTAGCAACAAAAAATTTGGTGACGGCAATATCAAAGCAACGGTGACCTACGGTACGAACCGCGCCAACGCCTACCTGATTGCGGAGAACGCCCTGAACCTGCGTTCTACCCAGATTCGGGATAAAGTTACGGCGGCTGACGGAAGCGTTTCTTGGGTGCTGAATAAGGAGGCGACGCAGGCTGCACAGGAAAAGCAGCGCCAGATTTGTGAGCAGTTCCAAGACTGGATTTTCAAGGAGCCGGAACGCCGCCAGCGATTGGTCGCCATCTACAATGAAAAATTTAACGCGCTGCGTCCCCGCGAGTACGATGGCAGCCACCTGAAATTTCCGGGCATGAACCCAGAAATCACCCTTCGCCCACACCAGTTGAACGCCATTGCCCATGTGCTGTACGGCAACAATGTCCTGTTGGCGCACGAAGTGGGTGCGGGCAAGACGTATGAAATGGTGGCCAGTGCCATGGAGAAGAAACGACTGGGGCTTTGCAGTAAAACGCTGATCGTTGTTCCCAACCATTTGACCGAGCAGATGGCATCCGAAGCACTCCTGCTCTATCCGAACGCGGAAATTCTGGTAGCAAAGAAAACCGATTTCAAAAAGGAAAACCGCAAGAAATTCTGCGCCCGCATTGCGACCGGCAACTATGACATCATCGTTATCGGGCACAGTCAGTTCGAGAAAATCCCGCTTTCGGCAGAACGCCAGCACATGTACCTGCAAAGGCAGATTGATGACGTCATTGAGCAAATCGCACTTTTGAAAAGCTCTCGTGCTGAAAATTTCACCATCAAACAGATGGAGAGGACACGGAAGCAGCTCAAGAAAAAGCTGGACAAGCTCAACGACCAGCAGCGCAAGGATGACGTCGTCACCTTTGAGGATCTGGGCGTGGACAGCCTGATGGTGGATGAGGCACATTATTTCAAAAACGCCATGATTGCCACCAAAATGCGCAATGTTGCGGGCATTTCCCAGACAGAAAGCCAGAAGAGCAGTGATATGCTGATGAAGTGTATGTATCTTGATGAGGTGACCGGTGGGCACGGCATCGTCTTTGCGACCGGCACACCCATATCTAACTCCATGACGGAAATGTACGTCATGATGCGCTATCTGCAAAGGGGCTTGTTGGAAAAAGAGGGCTTGCTCAACTTCGATTCGTGGGCATCGACCTTTGGGGAGAGCATTACAGCGATTGAGCTCAACCCAACTGGTACAGGATACCGCACAAAAACCAGATTCGCGCGATTTTATAATCTGCCGGAACTCATGAGCCTTTTTAAGATGTCTGCGGACATTCAAACCGCCGATATGCTGCATCTGCCGGTGCCGGAATTGACAGGCGGCAAGCCCACCAATGTGGTGTTACAGCCAAGTGAAGTCCAGAAAAGAATGGTCAAAGGCTTGGCAGACCGCGCCGAAAAGGTCCGAAGCGGAAAAGTGCAGCCCACGGAAGATAATATGCTGCGCATCACCAATGACGGCAGAAAACTTGCACTGGACCAGCGGCTTATGAACCCTTTATTGCCGGATGACCCCGGCAGCAAGGCCAACGCCTGTGTGGATAAGGTATATGAGATATGGGAAAAGACCAAGGAGCAGCGCTCCACTCAGATGATTTTCTGCGACCTCAGCACCCCCAAGGAGGACGGCTTTGACGTATACAACGATGTGCGCGATAAGCTGGTTGCCAAGGGCATCCCCAAAGAGGAAGTGCAGTTCATCCATGATGCGGATACCGAAACAAAAAAAGCTGAACTATTTGGAAAAGTCAGAAATGGCACTTTGCGTGTCCTGATGGGCAGTACCCAGAAGATGGGCGCTGGCACCAACGTGCAGACCCGACTTATCGCGTTGCACCATCTGGACTGCCCATGGCGACCTGCTGATATTGCCCAGCGCAACGGACGCATGGTCCGCCAAGGCAACCTGAACAAGGAAGTTTCCATATTTATTTACGTTACAGAGTCAACTTTTGATTCGTATAGCTGGCAGCTTGTCGAGAATAAACAGAAGTTTATTTCGCAAATTATGACGTCAAAATCCCCAGCCCGCAGCTGTGAGGATCTGGACGAAGCTGCGCTCACCTATGCCGAAATCAAAGCTTTGGCAGCGGGTAACCCCATGATCAAGGAAAAGATGGACTTGGACATTCAAGTGGCGCGGCTGCGGACCCTGAAAGCTGCCTACACCAGCCAGCATTACCGATTGGAAGATGCGATAGCCGTGGCTTTCCCGCGCCAAATCAAAGGAACCGAGCATCGAATCCGTGCATTTGAGCAGGATATTCAGACAGCAAAAGAACACCAGTCCTATGATGCCGATAAAAAGCTCATCTTTTCTATCGAGTTGGACGGGAAAACCTACGATAAGCGCGAGGATGCAGGTAAGGCGCTGCTGGGGCTTGTCGGTGCAGCAGTGCGGGCAACGAAACCTGTGCCGGTAGGTCACTATGCAGGCTTTGAAATCACAGTCGAATATAAACCGCTGGAAAAGGTATTCCATGCCCACCTTGTTGGCGAGGCAACGCACACGACAGAACTGGGTAATGATGCTGCCGGCAACATGATTCGCTTCCAAAATGTAGTTTCTGCTCTGCCACAGGACCTGAACCGACTACATGGCAGTCTGGAACAGCTTACAAAGCAGCTTACCAATGCAGAGGAAGAACTGAAGCAGCCGTTCTTGCAGGAGCAGGAACTGAGCGATAAAAGTGCCCGCCTTGCCGAGCTGGATGCCCTGCTGAATGTGGGCAATGATGCACCCATCATTGAGGGCGAAGCGGAAGAATTGGAAGAAGAACCGGAAGATGCACTGATTCAATCGGATGATGAATTGGAACGGTAAATCGACAGCCTTGCAAAATAAAATCATTCCTGTATGATGAAGGTGGAGGTGGAAATTATGCTGATTCAACTTGGAAAAAATGTCGCTTTACTCTGGATTCTCAGGATTCTTGCGGTGCCGGTCGTGCTGGTGCTCTTTGCAGCGGGCTTTCTCCTCAATCTCCTGTACGGAGTTGTGGGAGCTTTTGGAGGGTTGTTGTCTCTCCTTGGCGGTGTTGCTGCTGCGTTGGCGCTGCTGGATGGCTGCTATGGGGAAGCAGTAGCTTCTGCCGCCGTTGCATTTCTGATCAGTCCAATTGCGCTGCCGCAGCTGCTTATGTGGGTGGGCAATCTTCTGATTTGCGCCGCGTCCGCGCTGTACACTTACCTTTATAGATTGTGAGGAATCCCATGAAAAAATCTATGTTGATTTTGACCCTTATGGTTGCTGCCCTATGTGGATGCTCTGCACAGCAGCCGACAACCCTTGAAACACCCGAAAGCAGCGTGCTGGTGGAGGTCACGCCGGAAACCGGCAGCGAAGCCACATCGACTGCTACTCCTGCGCCTACGTCAGACCCCACGCCGGTGCCAACAGCAGAGCCTACTGCAACACCGACCCCCACCGCAGCCCCGACTGCGGAACCTACACCGGTTCCTACCGAAGCTCCCGCGGCAACCGCTGCACCTGCGCAGCAGGCGGAGGCATCGCAGCAAGTTTCTATGAGCTATGGTGCAGTTCCGTTTGACCTTGCAGCAGGGACTGACCAGTGGTGGAGCATTGACAGTTCCGATTCAGCTTACTGGACGGTAGCGGAAAATATCAACGCCATGCGCGCCGCGGCTGGTCTGCCTGCGCTGACCGTAGATGGTGGCTTAAGTTCTATTGCAAACTCCCGTTGTGATAGTTTTGCATCTGGTGGCTCGTTTGACCATTCCAGTGCCGTCTGCGGTGAGATTATTGCAGCCGGTCCGTTTGCATCCGCAAGCAGCGTTTGTGCTGCATGGCAAAGCAGCCCCGACCACTACGCCAGCATCGTGTCGCCCAACTATTCCAGCATGGGAATCGGATGCTGGTTTTGCAGCACGGAAGCAGGACAGTATACCTATTGGACAGTAACTTTTCAGTGAGGTCATAAACATGGAACGAAAAAAGACAAGGCTGAACGAGTCCGAAATGAAAGTTATGCAGATTATCTGGAACGCCGGGCACCCCATTACAGGGCAGCAGGTTCTAGGCCAGATCACCGAGCAATACAAAGGTTCGTGGCATCCGCGAACGATTTACCCTCTGATGAGGAAACTAAGCGAAAAAGGGATGATCCGAGATGTCGGCAGTGCCCGCGTAGGCAAAGTCTATGCGCGGCAGTTCCTGCCTGCAATCAGTCGCCCGGAGTACATGGCGCTGAGAATCATGGAAACACTGCCGGAAGCAGAACTTCCGCAGTTTCTCAGCTACTTTTCCTACTAAGTGACAATTCGTATAATAGCTTTTCCCGGCAGCAATGCCGGGACTTTTTATTGGCTTTCCAGCGTCTGTACCCACAGGCGCTGTTTTTATATAGATGAATTTTGACAAAGAAAGGACTTGTGTGCAATGAATCACAAATTCAAAATGAGGCAGCGCGTTACAGCCCTTTGCATGGCGGCGATGATGTGCTGCGGTATGCTCCCCTATGGGGCACTGGCGGAGGACAGCGCAAGACCGGTTGTGGTCGCAACGCCGGAACAGGCGGCAACGCAGGAAGCAAAATCCGAAAGCGATGCCAACAGTACCGCAACCCCGGAAACAGCCGATGAATCCCCGGACGAGGATGCTCCACAACAGGAACCTGAAACCGAGGGCGACACTGGCGGCAGTGACGAACTGTACGAAATCTGGCATAAGATGTACCCCAGCTTGACGCAGGAGCCGACCGGATATTATCTGGATTCCTATGGCCTACCGGTACTGGTTGGTGAAACCAAAATCAGCATTGAGGGCTGGGGCAATGAAGATTACAGCAGCGTCAGTGATGATTCTTTCCAGCAGGTGGCGCTTGATGCTGCACTTCTGGATGCGGACAGCACGACTGCTGCGTTCCCGCACATGGATGGCGAGGACTACGCCATCGTGCCTATCAGTATGCAGGTTATGTACCCTGCCAACGGCAGCAGCGCGGACATTACGCTGCCCGATAACGTCGAGCTGCTGGGATATAGCTTTACCAGCGGCGATTTGACCCCGGCAACCGAAGAAGAACGCCAGAGCCAGCTGCATTATGATTTCTCTGAAGTTTCCGCAAGTGTGGCGGGCATCTATGTGAAAGCCAGCGAAGATTTCAGCGTCACCATGACTTACACGGATGCAACGCAGACACTGACGAAAACCGTCCATGTTACGCTGGACGATTCCGCACCGGTGCCGGGTATTTTGCAGGATCGCTTTGCACAGGAAACGCAGGCTGCAATGTGTTCGGCGGATGAAGGTATTGCAACTTACGCAGGATTGCAGGTTACCCAGTGCGTGAATACCTCGGTTGGTTGGATGAACTATCTGGGCGGTCAGCCTGCCCTCTGCGGTGATCGCGGCAAGTGGGCATGGGGTCCCGGTGCCACCTATAAGAACAAATATCCACCGGTAGCCAATTATACCCCCGCTGGTCAGGTGTGGGTCGAAGCTGAATACTTCAACAAAGGCTGGGTGCCGGATCAGGCCACTTTGTGGTCGAAAGGCTTCAATAACGGTGCGCCTGCGGTTGCGAGTCTTGCCTTAGATGCAGCAGATAACGCAACAGACAATTACCTCGCACTGCTGTCTTGGCAGGCAGAACAGTATCCTGACAGCATCGCTGCCGAGATCGTCAATGCACCGGAAGCCTATGCGGCACCGACCGGCAAGACCGTGTATGTGGGCACGCTGTATACGCCCAGCAATGCTGCATGGCAGCGCTTTGTGGTTCTGAACTATACCCCGGTTGTGCTTAGCGGCGACAGCGAGATTCCCGGCTTTGAAACCGGTGGCGAATCGGTGGATAAGCCGTGGAGCGCCAGCTATGAGCGCAGCGAGTCCTTGGATTTTTCCTATACGGTCAATACCGACAAAATCCAACTGGACACATTGGAAAAAGTGGATGGCGCAGGCATTGAAATTGCGCCGATCCTTGACGGCATCCCTGCCGACATTGACGGCGGCAGCTGGACAATTACACCGGATGGGATGCAGTCCGTCACGACCAGCGGACATACGTCAGATGACAATTACCACCTGAACGGCGGCGATGGTTCTGTAACGTGGACGGTGCATTTCAGCGTAAGCAAGGCGGCATCTCAGAGTGGAAGTATTACCGCCAACAGTGAGCAGGATGCCGATGCACAGGCATCTGCCGCACAGTCTGCTGCACAGAGCGCCTGCGAAGGTCAGGTCAACGGCGAAATCGAAGCGGCACTTTCTGCTGCGCATAACTACTTTGACAACCTGAAATTCTCCTACAACGAGGTGACGATGCCCCATGGCTTTGATGCTTTCGGCGGCGACCTTGGCAGCAGCCAGACCATTACCGTGCCTGCCAACAGCAGCAACGACTACCTCATGAAAAACGATGAGTGGTCTGTCAAAGTTGGCATCGACAAAATCGACAGCGAAACCAAACAGCGTATCAAGGGTGATGCAGCGTTCAAAATTTATGAATGGGATACCGTGCTCCAGCGCTATATTCCCGCAGGAGGCTATAACCAGTATGCGGTGGAGCGCCAGCCGGACGGCACCTACAAAGTCATCAACCACAGCAGCTATGCCAACGGTTCGGATAACATCTACTATACTCAGCGCAATGAGGGCCGTTTTGTGGTTGTGGAGAGCCATGCCCCCAGTGGCTACTATGGCGACTGGACGGATGTAACGAACCCCGGTGCGGCAGGTTCCGTTTTGGGCAAGCGGGCCTATGCCTTTGAAATCACCAAGGCGCTGGATGGGCAAACTCTTTGGCTCGGCAATGCAGACTATAATGCCGATATTACCACCACCAACAACGGCGGCACTCTGATCGACACCGGTGAGGCCGTCGTTACGATTACGTTTGGCGACCGCGCAACCGCCAAAACCTACGACACAGACCCTACCGGTATTGCCAACAATGAAAAATCCTACACGATGCACGCTGATGGCGACAAAATGCAGAACGACCGCGTTCTCGGCAGTATTTTGCTGACCAAAGTCGATTTGGATGCAGCGCGGTACCTGGCTGCGGGCAGCAACGGTGATACCACCTTGGAGGGAGCCGTCTACGACCTGTATGCAGCGGATACCATCGCACACCCGGATGGCGTCACCGGCACAGTGGATTATTCCAAAATTTTGGATGCCAACGGTAACCCCATCTGGCACACCACTGTGCTTACCAACGGCGGCTGGGATACCGATTACCTGCCCATTTTGCAGAAAGACAGACTGGTTGCCTCTGCTGCCATCAAGGACGGGAAACTTGCTTTTTCCAACCTATATATGGGGCGCTACTACCTTGTCGAGCGTGCCACAGGTTTGGTGCTGCCCATTGACGGCAACGGCAAACTGTATACGACCGGCAAATACCCGCAGCTGAATAAAAAGCTGGAGCGCACCGGCAAATACAGTGATTTGGTTCGGAAGAATAACGAATACACCGACTACCTCTATAAGAATCAGTACTCTGCCGTAGCTGAAAGCCGCAAGCTGGACGGCAGCAAGGCATGGGATGGCTATTATCTCTCCTATGCCACCGGGTATCTCTGCGATGAGGTCAACCACTACAAAACACTGACCTATGCAGATGAATCCAGCTACCATATCAGCGCTGAGCAGGAAAGCCAAGATGAAGTCCTCAAATCCGGCTTCTCGCTGAATAAGCTAGTTTCTACCACCGGTCAGCCCTCCCCGGCGCTGAAGCTGGAGGGTGCGGGCTTTACCGTCTATCGCATTTCCAAGCTGAGCAAGGAAGCGCAGTTCACCACAAACCCGGATGGCAGCTACAATGCACAAAGTATTTTGGACGTTTACCGCAAAGACAACTACGATAATTTGACGCTCAAGTACGATTTCACTGCCGAGGGGCAGGCTGTTGCCAATATGTATGAGAGCAACGCTGCCACGGTAGAAGCCTACAATGCCACCCTGACCGCAGATGGTGACTACGCCAACGGCAAAGGCAATGGCTGGGTTCCCACTGATCAGGATGCAGAGTACCGGTTGGCAGAACTGTATACAAACGAGGAAGGTGTCATCCGCATTGAGGGACTTCCGTATGGACAGTACCTTGTTGTCGAGACTACGATCCCCAAGGACGTTTTCCAATGTGATCCCTTTATCGTAACAGTCAGCAAGGACAGCCCGCAGAGCCGTTTTACGGTTCCTGCCGGTAGCGTCACCACCGCCACCAACAACTACATGGCCTATAATGTGTTGGATGAAGAACTGGAAGGTTACTTGCAGCTCGTCAAGACCGATACCGAAACCGGCAAGGCGGTCAAGATTGCGAACACTGCTTTTGCACTGTACAAGTTGGATGATAAAGGCAACAAGACCCGTATCTCGATGATTGATCCTGCCAGCGGCAGCGCCACCAAGAAAACCGATGTGTTCTACACCGATGCGGATGGCCTGATGAAAACGCCTGAAAAGCTGCCGCTTGGTCGCTATCTCATTGAGGAATTGCAGGGACCCGAAGGTTACTACAATGATCCTGCCTACTCTGTAGAATTTGAAATCACCTCCGAGCGTGTCTGGCAGGTCGTGGGCAACGCCACCAATGACATGGACGAGTACATTGTAGAAGAAAAGTATTTCAACCATGAAACCCTCGGACAGTTGACCATCCGCAAGCTGGGCAATGTCCTGACCGATTACAAAGACGGGCAGTTCATCTACACGCAGGATAATTTGGCAGGGGCAACCTACGAAATCCACGCGGACGGCGATATTGCCACGCCCGACCGTCAGGGCACTTATTGGTATAAGGATGGCGACCTTGTTGCCACTGTTACCACAGGTGCGGCAGGTCAGGTCGATGAGGTGAAATTTGCTCCCAATCGTACACAGGCTACCTATGATTTCCTCACCATCTCCCATGACGGCACCAAGGGCGAAGTGACCGTGACCCTGCCCTTGGGCAAGTACACCGTCACCGAGGTCAAAGCGCCGTATGGTTTTGTGCTGACGCAGCAGAGCTATAGTATGGAATTCGGCTGGGACAACCAGCGCAATGATATTGTGCTGGCGAAAACCATCGTCAGCCACGAGCAGGATGGCGACAAAGAGTGTTCATACAGCATTGTCAATGTTAAAGATGCTTCGGATGCCCATAAGACCGCACAGATTCTTGTCTTTGAAAATGCGCGTGTGCTGCCGGTTCCCGAAAAGCCCGATGACAAGGTCAGCAAAATCGGCGTTGGCATCTATAAGCAGGACCGCGAAACACTGACCTATCTGCCCGGTGCTGTGTATGAACTGTACACGGTGGACGATATTTTCGCAGCAGATGGCACGAAGCTGGTGGACGCCGGTGCAAAGCTGGCAACCAGCAGCGCCACCAATGCCAGCGGCTTTACTTGGTTTGATGTGGATGTGCCCATTCGCGCCGAAACCTATCCGGACTCCGGCAATAGCGGTAAATACCGCATTGTCGAAATCACCGCCCCTGCTGGGTATCTTCTTGATAACAGCCCCATCGAGGTCGAGTTCACCTATGCCGGTCAAGAAGTGGCATGGCAGGTAGTGGATGGCACAAACACCAATTTGCGCACTACGGTGAACATCTCCAAACAGGATGTCACCAACGGCAAAGAGCTGCCCGGTGCCAAGCTGGAGATCCACGAGGCAGATGGCAAGCTGATAGAAAGCTGGACCTCTGCCAAGGCACCGCATACCGTGCGCGGTCTGGAGCTGGATAAGGAATACACCCTCATCGAAAAACGTGCTCCTGAAGCCTATGCAGAAGCCGAAAACATTGTGTTTAAGCTCGTACAGGTTGGAAATGAACAGGAAAACGAGGTCCATGTAAAGACCGGTGGTACGTGGGAAAAGCTTGACGACACCACCGTAGTCATGCAGGACGCACCTGTATTGGATATTGACAAGGTGGACGCAGGCGGCACCTTGCTGCCCGGCGCAACGCTGACCATCCGTGATGAAGATAAAAACGTCATCGACACATGGGTAACCGACTCCAATACGCATCATGTTCCGATTTTGGAAGATGGTATCCACCTTTCTGGCGGGAAAACCGAGCATATCTACACCCTGACGGAAGATGCCGCGCCTGCCGGTTATGAGGTGGCAAGTTCTGTTCAGTTCAAAGTCGAGCTGGTAGACGAGACGGTCTGTTTGTATCTGCGCACAGATGAAAAGGCAGACTGGGAACGAGCCGATAAGCGTCTTATCACGATGGTCGATAAGGCTACCCCGCACCATGAGGATACGCCAGAACCTACCCCTGCACCTACTCCGGCTCCCACACCTGCCCCAATACCGGTGCAGACCCCCGCACCGACTTCCACCCCCGCGCCGCAGCTGACGATTCCCCAGACCGGAGACACGTTCCCGGTGGCCTTGCTGGTCGTTGTTGTGTTCGGTTCTATTGCTGCAATCGGTGTGCTGACCTATAAACGCCGCAAATCTGAAGCTGATACCGAGGAGGACGACCAGTGATATGATTTACACCTGCATCGCAGACGGAATCCGCAGTCCGCCTGCGTTTTTTCTTAAAAATAAATATAAGGAACCGATGAAAATGCAAAATGAAAACACAAAACGCGCATGGCTGTATGCACGAATTCCCGATAATGATGGCGAAACACTTCGCTGCATCCGTGAGTGTGCAGCGAAAGCACAGCAGGACAACTGCAAAATTGTCGGCACCAGCGCTGACGAAAGATATGGCTGGCTGCTGCGCCCCGGCTACCGTGAAATGATGCGGCAGGTCAAAGCTGGGAAAATTGACTGCATTTATATTTACCGTATGCGCCAGATCAGCGGCAAGGAACAACACCTATACCGCTTTTTCCAACAGGTCATGCGGCATGGCGTCAAGGTCGTAACGCTGGAATACAGTCTGCGCGACAGACTGCATGAGTACAGGTTGGAAATGAAAATTGAAAACTATGCAGCGCGGCATAAACTGCCCTTTCCATGGTGAGTTGCGAAAAATGTCGCAGACTAAGCCTGAAAAGTGCGGAAAAATGTCGCAAGAAGGGATGAACTATGATTGAAGAAACCGCAGTTCGCGTGGAAATCAGCGCTGCGCGGTTTGCCAGCCAGAGCATTTTTGATATACTCCGGCTGACGGTGCAGGCAATGAGCAGCCAGAATTATGGGCAGCAAAGCCTGAGCGCGCTCAACCGGCAGGAACGGCCGCTGGCATCGGTGGACGTGAATGAAAAAACGCTGCCCTACATCCGCAGGCAGCTGAAGCAATATTCCGTAGATTTCTCTGTCACAAAAGACCGAGACACAGGTCAGATGTATTTGTGGTTTAAGGGGCAGGATGTGGATCGTATTCAGACTGCGTTGGAAAACTGCATTGCAGAGCGCGGCAAAGAACGCCCAATTCCGGAACTGAGAGACCTATGCGATCGCGCCGCGCAGCGGGTCAAAGAGATGAACCGGTCCCGCCCTGTGCCGCCGCCGGAACATGGAGAACGCCTATGAACCAACCGAAAAGAAACCTGAAAATTTGGATACCCATTGCAGCGGTTTTATGCTTTTGGCTGGGTGACTGGATGGGTTACACATACGAACTCACCGAGGAAACTACTACGCACCGGCTGGCGGCTGCACTGAACCTGAACAGCCTACTGCTGCACCCGTTCAGGCTCTCGGCAGACGCCTTTTCGCTTGGCTGCGGTATTGCCGCAGCGCTCATGGCTGGGCTTATTTACCTTTGTGTGAAGTACAGCAGGCATCGCCTGATGCCCCAGAAAGAGTACGGCAGCGCCCGCTGGGGAGGCCCGGAAGATATTGCACCATTTCTAGATGAAGATGCGCAGAACAATCTGCCGCTTACGGCATCGGAAAGCCTGAGTCTTTCTCCAAAAATGAAGGTGACGGCAAACGACAACTATAACCGCAATAAGAACGTGATCGTGTTTGGCCCGTCCGGTTCCGGCAAGAGCTACAGCGTTGCTGGCCCGCAGCTATTGCAGTTTAACAGTAACTATGTGCTCAGTGATCCGAAGGGAGAGTTGCTTCAGGAATATGGCAATGTCCTACTCTCTCAAGGATACAAAGTGAAAGTGTTCAACCTGAAAGACCGGGATAAATCCGACCATTATAACCTTTTCGCCTACATAAAAAATGAGGATGATATTCTGGTTGTCACCAAGAACCTTGTCAAAAACCTGAAAGAAGATCCCACCGCCAAGAGCACCGCCGACCCGATATGGGAGGAAGGCATGACGGCACTGCTGGAGGCACTGATCGGCTATGTGTTCTACGAATTGGAGCCGGAAGAACGGAACATGAACAGCGTTATGACGCTGCTCCTTATGCTGGAATCGCAGGGGGATGGTCCTAACAGCGTAAGCCAGCTGGACCTGCTGTTTGATGACCTGAGCATCAACAAGCCGAACTCCTTTGCTGCAAAGCAATATAAGCTCTATAAGATGGCTCCCGGCAAGACCGCACAGAGCATCAATGTGTCGCTGGGGCTGCGCATGAGCGCATTCAACATTCCGTCCATTGCCAATATCTGCGCGGACGATACGATTGACCTGCGGGAACTGGGCAGCGAGAAAAAAGTGGCGCTCTTTGTTGTTACGCCCGACACAACAACCGCCTACAATTTTTTGGCGGCAGTTATGTTCCAGCAGTGCTTTCAAATTCTGGTGGATATTGCAGACCATCGCCCGGATAAGCGTCTGCCACGGCATCTGCGGTTCCTCTTGGATGAATTTCCGAACATCGGCATGATACCGGATTTTCAAATCCTTATCAGTACGATTCGCAGCCGTGACATTGCCTGCACCCTGATTTACCAGTCATTGAACCAGCTGAAAAGCCAGTACAAAGATGACTGGGCGACCATCTATGAAAACTGCGATTCTATGATTGTTCTTGGCGCAGGCGGTAACCCGGAGAATCTGGAGTTCTTCTCCAAGGCGTTGGGCAAGGCAACCATTGAAGTCATGAACACATCGGAGAACAAAGGCAGCCAAGGCTCGTATACGAAGTCCTATCAGGCTCTTGGACGTGAGTTGATGACCCCAGAAGAAATCCGAACTATGCCCCGGAACTGGTGCCTGCTGATGATTTCCGGTGTGGCACCCTTTTATTCGCGCAAATACAATCTGAAAGATCATCCCAATTACCATTTGGTAGAAGCGGAAGACGGCAAGCCTTTCGACTATGACAGACGCGCAGAGCAGTCTTTTGCGGATTTTATCAGCAATGTGAAGGACGTAAAGACCGTAAATCTCTGTGCTGAGAATAACAACTGAACGGAGAAATATAAAATGGAAATGGTATCTACGATTACGACCCTCATCTCGAATGTTGTCACCTTTGCCGGTGGCCTCCTGCTGCTGTTCGGCGCGGTGACGCTGGGCACCAACCTGAAGGACCACAACGGTCCCGGTATCAGCAGCGGTGCATGGGCAATGGCAGGCGGTGTGCTGATTATTGCTGTTGCCACCTACTTCGGCACGCTGACAGTCGGGTAAAGGAGGGCTGCGCTATTTTTGAAGATACAATACGCAGCCAGTTGGAGGGCATTTCTGCCACGGTCAACTCTATGGGGCAAAATTCCGGTTTGCTCAGCAGCCTGACTGACTGGAACAGCACCTTGGCGGGCTATGCTGACAGCATAAGCACCGGCGTGGTCATGCCGGTGGCGCTGACCCTGCTGGCGCTTTTTATGATTCTTGAGTTGTACAATGCCACCCAGCGCATTGCCATGAACGGCAGCAACAACGCTTTTACGATCCAGCAGATTGCGCTGGTCATGCTGAAAATTGTTGTTTGCCGGTGGGCGGTGGTACATACAACGGAAATCCTGAACGCACTCTTTGAAATCGCATCCACTGTGACGGTTGGCATATCCGGTTATGTCGGCAGCGGCGAAGTCAATACGACCGTTGATATTGAAAATGCTATTGCTGCACTGCCGGGCGGCATTGGCAATATGCCGGTGGCGCTGGAGCTGATGGTCGTGGGCTGGATGCTGCGCATTGTAAACATCGTGGTCAACACCATTGTGGCTGCGCGGTTTATAGAGCTGTACGTCTACAATGCGATGGCATCGCTGTCCATAGCCACACTATGTTATCAGGAGCTGCACGGTATTGCGGTGAACTTCCTCAAATCCTACCTCGCAGTTGCTTTGCAGGGCGCGGTGCTGTATCTGGTCATCGGCTTTTATCCGGCACTGGCCGGTTCGCTGGGCACCGGTGGCAGCATCACGGAGCAAGCGTGGGCAATGCTGGGGCAGTCGGTGATCCTGCTGGTGGCAGTGTTTATGAGCGGAAAGTTCACGAAAGCCATTACCAATGCAATGACCTAATACCATTTGGAGATTGAAAAGCTATGATTGCCACAAAAACAAACCTCGAAATCACAGAGTACAGGGAGAAGTTCTTTTTGGGGCTATCTCTCCGCCAGCTGGCCTGCTTTGCTGCGGCCGCGGTGCTGGCGATTGCAACCTGCTTTGTCTGTCTGCACTGGCTGCGGATGGATATGCAGGTCGTTTCTTATATCGTCATGGTGGAGGTGCTGCCTTTTCTGGGACTGGGCTTTATCCACCGTGACGGTTATCCGTTTGAAAAGCTCGTGAAAATTTACTGGGCATGGCACAGCGAAAATGCAGCGGTGCCGATCCGCCCCTATAAGGAGAGTCGAAATGTTCAAAAGAAAAGAACTCGCAGAAATTCCGAATGTGAAACCTATTGCCGCCGAGACGAAAAAGCAGCGCGCAAAGGAAGGAAAGCAGCGGTCAAAGCAGCTGCGCAGATCCGCAAAACAATCCGAAATGAATGCCGCGCAGAGCGCCCGCAGCATTAAGAAGCGCCGTGCGCCTGAGAAGGCTGCGGACTGTCTGCAATATGAGCGTATGTACGAAAGCGGCATCTGTGAGGTGGAACCGGGGCTTTTCTCCATGACAATGGCATTCACGGATGTCAATTTTCAGCTGGCGCGGCAGGAAGAGCAGAAAAGTCTTTTTACCCAATACAGTGAATTCCTGAACTATTTTGACCCGGACACGCATCTGCAAATCAGTCTTGTGACCCGGCGTGTGGATGAAGCGGAGTTCCGCCGCGACACTTTCCTGCCGCTGCGTGGTGACAGCCGCGACCGGTACAGCGAGGAAATGAACCGCGTTATATCGGAAAAAGCGCTGCAAGGGCAAAATGGACTGATTCGGGAGAAGTATATCACTATCAGCTTGCATGAGGATGATTACAGAAAAGCGCAGGTTCGGCTGCTCAAACGCGCCGAGGACATCCAAAACCTGTTCAAGCGCATGGGCAGCACTGTACGCAGGCTCTCCGGTATCGAGCGCCTGAACCTGCTGCATGGTATTACCCGTCCGGAAGAGGTCATGGAATTTTCTTATGATTGGCTGCTGGCAGAAGATTCCCTTACGACAAAGGATTTCATTGCGCCCAGTGGTTACAACTGGAAGCCGGAGCATGATGATTCCCGCGCTGTGTACAATGACCGCTACCAGTTTGGCGAGTATTATGGCAAGGTGCTGTATCTGCGGGATATTGCCCCGCAGATGAAAGACAACCTGCTTTCACTGCTCAGTGACTTGGATTTTGATAATGCGATTTCCATTCATGTAGATGCCGTCGAGCAGCGCGAAGCCGTTGAGCAGGTTCAAAAGCAGTTGGCTTATATGCAGAAAGAAAAGGGCGATGGCATGGTCAATGCTGTGCGCATGAACCTGCCCGCCTACATGGGTGTGCGATATGAGCTGACCAACCAGATCGAAGATGCCGAGGAACTGCTGGATAACCTGCACAATTATAACCAGAAGATTTTCAAGGTCTGCATCCTGATCCACACCTATGGCCGCAACAATGCCGAACTGGACGAGCGTGTGCAGCAAATCTGCAATACGGTGCAGCAGCAGACGTGCCGGTTCAGCCCTATCCCGTTTGAGCAGTGCGCTGCCATGAACAGCGTTTTACCACTTGGAAAGAAGTGGCTGGCGCTGGAGCGCACTCTCCTGACAGTGAATACCGCTATCTATGTGCCGTTTACTACGCAGGAACTGTTCCAACCCGGTGGACTGTATGAGGGCACCAACGCCCGCAGTAAAAATCTGATTATGGTCAACCGAAAACTGCTGCCTGCCCCGGCTGGTATGGTGCTGGGCATGACAGGCTTCGGCAAATCCTTTGCTGTTATGCAGATGATGGCAGGTATCATGCTACGCTGGCCGGAGGATGATCTGGTCATCATCGACCCGGAAAATGAATATGCGCGGCTGGTCGAGGCTTTTGGCGGTGAAGTGATTGAAATCTCGGCATCGAGCAAATCTCATATCAATCCGATGGATATTTCGGAAGATTACGGCGATGAAGGTAATCCTATCCAGCTGAAAAGCCAGTTCCTGCGGGATTTCTGCCAACTGGTTTTGAACAGCAAAGAGCTGAGCGCCCAAGAGTGCAGTCTTGTGGACCGCGCAGCGCTGATTACCTATCAGAAATATTTGCTGCATCCGGAGCGTGAGCAGATGCCCTCGCTGCATGATTTTTACAATAATTTGTCTTTGCAGGGCCCGCAGGCAAAAGCGCTTACGATGGCGTTGAGTATGTATGTGGATGGCACAATGGACCTGTTTGCCCACCAGACAAACGTGGATTTGCAGAACCACTGCATCTGTTTTAATACCGTGAAACTGGGCAAGAGTATGCAGTCCATCGGCATGATGACGGTACTGGACCAGATTTGGAACCGCATCACCCGAAACCGCGTGCTGGGACGCCGCACTTGGATTTTCACCGATGAGTTCCAGCTCCTGCTGGGCAACAGCGCCTGCACGAACTACTACTTCGAGCTTTCCAGCCGTGCCCGCAAGTGGGGCGCAATCTTGACTTCCATTACCCAACACGTTCGCTCTGTGCTGAACAACGAAGATGCCCGGCGTATGTTGTCCGACTGCGGCTACATCAAGCTGTTGAATCAGGCCCCGGACGATGCAAATGACATTGCACGGCTGCTTCATATCTCCGATGAAGAAAAGCGGTATATTGAAAATGCCGAGGTTGGCAGCGGTCTGCTGATTGCAGATAAAGTGGTGGTGCCTTTCAACAATACTTTCCCGCAGGACACTGAGCTTTTCCGTCTGATGGATACGAATCCGAATTCTTCAAAACAAAAAGCACCCATCAAATCACTTTGATGAGTGCCTTCAGTTATCTTCTGATAAGATTACTTTGCCCAATCCTCAACTTCCAAATCGTTGACGCGAAAAAATTCTCTTGTGTTGTTTGTTACAAGAATAAGACCTTCAGACTTTGCGTGCCCAGCAATTAACATATCCATTGGACCGATGGGGGTACCTTTGCGTTCCAAATCGGCACGAACTCTTCCATACTCTTCTGCCGCTTCTGCATCAAAGGGTAAAATTTCAATAGATGATAAAAAGAGCGTGATGGCAACGCGATTTCGTTCCACGGATTGACTTTTTTCTACACCGTGCATGAGTTCGCCATAAGTGATGGAAGAGATACACATATCATCTGGGTCGTGCTTCAAAAAATTCCTGATAACTTCTGGGGGCTTGTGCTTAATGGCATAGATGCAAATATTGGTATCCAACATATACTTCATAATGATTCACGCACCTGTACCGTGGGCTGTTCACGACCAGACTTCATGAAGTCATCTGTGAATAAGTCCAATCCGCTAAGAAAGCCAGACCACTTGTTTTCTCTTGGAAGAAGGATTACGGCATCTCCGACTTTATTAATGGAAACTTCGTTCCCATTAAACCGGAATTCTTTAGGAAGTCGAACAGCTTGGCTTCGTCCATTTTCAAATAGTTTTGCAGTCATCATAATAACGCACCTCCTGTATCCATAGTATATACCAAGATATATACTATGTCAAGCGTTGCATAGAATTTTACCGATAGTTCATAAAGTGCTGCCGATTTAAGGTGAGGAAAATAATGTCAGATTTATTTACCCAGCAAAGTACAATGCCAGAACTTTTCAAGACCGGCGAGGACATAGCCGAGGAATTGAAGGCGCAAACAGTAGAACCAAACACAGCAACAGATTTACTATTAAATGGTGATAGCAAGCCCAACAGATTTTCCAGACAGTGTGCGGAAAATGAAGAACCGGATACGGACTTGACAGAAAATCTGCTACATGACGAAAAAAGTAATAAGAATACTATCACCGGCACAAATACACCGCGCTCCAGCCGTGCCAGCGCCTATTATGATTTGCTGCGCAGCCAGCACAAGAACGGTCACTATAAAGCTCCTGCATACCGGGTTGTGGATACAATAGAAAGTCCGCTGCAAGCCGGAGCCAGCGCTTTGAATTATCACGATGACTTCGATACGGATGCCGTTCAAAATGCAGGGCTGCACATGGCAGTGGCGCAGACTGTTGTAGAGGGCAATATCATGGCCGCAGCAGCGGACAGCGCTTTTGTAATCGACAAACAAGCTGGCAATATCCTGAAAGACCTGAAAGATGAAACGATTGATGCCAAGGATGCGTTGAAAGCCGGTGGGCAGGTACTGCGCCTGCAAGGAGGAAAATCCGTTGTAAAAATCGGTGGTGCAACCCTACGCAGTACAGAGCAGTACCTATCTTCATTTCAGGTTTCAACGGATGATTTCACCGGCAGTGTTCCGGGAAAGGTCAAAGAGACTGCTACCAATACCGGGAACATTCTGAAAAAGATAACCAACGTGGTCCTGCACCCGCTGCGGAATCTGATTGCTATGGGAAAAGTGATCCTGATTGGTGCTGTCATCTTGCTGTTTCTGATTATCGTCAGCCTGCTGGGGCAGATGAGTGGCACAACATCCACCTCTGTGTTTGGCGCGAATCGTATTGAGGACATTCAGACGCTTGTGCAGAAAATCAACGACTACCGCAATGCAGCGGTTACCGAGGGCATCTATCAGGCATTCCAGAATGACGTTGACCCCAATGGCAATCCCTATGGGTACGATTCGCTCACCGGGCAGCGCAGCAATAATTTGCAGCATGGTGTCACTTGGAACTATGCCAATGGCATCTACAATGACACGGCGGAGATTATTTCCTTGGCGGCAGTATATTACCAGCAGGACTGGCCGCGTTCGGAGCTTTTGTCCGCTTTCAGCGACAATGTGCCCTTTACAAAATTCTGCCGAGCACTGGCAGCGTATGGTCTGGATGTGACTGCACGAGAGTCAGCTCCTTATTCCTGCATGAGCTATGGCGGCTGCGTGAACGGTTACCGTAGCGAAGGCGAGGTAGTTTCCATCAAGGATTACCGCCTTGAAACCCATACTTGCAGTGAGGGCGACGATGCCTGCGGGCAGTACGATGCCGCCGCAGAGTGGCACTGGAATGAAGGCCATGCAGAAAATAAGAGTTATTCTATATGGAAAGAGGACGGCACACATGATGTGACCGTCTTTTTTCCTGTCATTTTCCTGGATGCTGCAACAGGCTCTGAACTTTCCGATTTACCGGAGGAATACCACGCTGTTGTTGATGGGAAAATCAATGCCGCAGACTGCACCGGCAATATTGTGCTGGATGAAAGTGCTAACTTGTACAAGGGCGAACTGAATGAGTGGTTTTATGCCCCCGATGAACTGACTGTCACTTTTACTGTTGTAACTGGCGAGGGTGATGATGCAGTTTCCGATGATTACGAGGTTACGTTCTCCAATGCAACCGCCATACCTTGGTGCCCCGGAGAGTTGAACGATGGGCAGTACGGTCATTATGATCTGAACTGCACGATTTATCTGACAGGATATGACCGCTACACAGACCCGGAAACGCAGGCCCCAAACGGTGCGGACGGCGGAACCGGAAATCTGGAAGCGCTGGCAGAAAGTTGTGATGCAGGAACTTTGACCCGGACAATCATCAAGCAGGATCAGTACGGTAATGAGTATGCCGGTAATGCGGTATCCGCCCGATATACAAAAGCGATCACGCTGCCCAGCGGCGCAAACGGGTTTCAAGGTTGGTATAAAGATGGCGAAGATGCTTACGGAAATGTGGAATGGGCATTGCTTCTGTATCGCATGGACTGGGAAGAACTGTATGGGATTGTGGACGGCATAAAATGCCGCGCCACCGGCAGTGGCATGACCGAGGAAGAACTGCGGCAGCTATTTGCCAGCCTGAATATCGACGCCACGACCGCACGCGGTCAGGTGGTCGCCTTTGCGTTAAGCTGCCAAGGAAAGTTTGTCTATGCCCAGCCATCTTCGCTGCGCGGCGGGCCGGGCAGCCCCAGCGTGGGCATCAATCTGGATTGTTCGAGCTTTGTCCAATATTGCTATTGGGCGCAGAACCTGCCTTTTTCCGCAGGCAGTACAGCCGCCTATCGGAATGTAGCAGACCTAGTAAGTATTTCCCCGTCTGAAGTGCAGCCGGGAGATCTGCGCGTGGTATATGCCTCCGGCGGCGAACAGGGGCACGTTCAGATGGCGCTTGGCGGTGGTGCGTGGATCGAGTGCTGCTATGGCTATGGCGTTGCAGTGAATATGTCCAACGCATGGATGGAGAGCAGACCATGTTATTATTTCCGCTATGCGGGATTCTGAGAGGTGTTTTTTATGAGAAAATTTCTCGCATTACTTTTTGCGCTTTTACTTTGTACAGCAACAAAAGTCTATGCAGAAGATGCTGCTACTGTAACGGTGGCGGTCAAGGATTTGCCGCAAAAATTGCAGAACCGCACTGTGATTGTCACACTTGGCAATGGCCCATCTGATACCGAATCAACAGTTATTGTTCTGGATGGGCTGAACAACTACACGGCAACGGTGACGGTTGCACCGTCAGAATATTACTGCGCGGCTGCTGTGCAGTATGATGCCTTGGGCGATTATCCCTTACAGGAAATCAACCAAACGACATTTTTGCCAGCAGAAGGCGGGAACCACTACGACCTGATTTATACCCTGGCAGGCAGCAGCTGGTATGAGAGCGTGACCGGCCAGCAACGGCACTACACATTGCAACCGCTGGAAACGCCACCAGAGAACTATGAGCCAAAACCGGCGCAAGTAGGAGCATACCTGACCGCACCAGTTGGCTTTTCCCAACACGTGATAGTTTACTTACAGAATTTGTACACTGATGATGTCTATGATTTGGAGCTTTATGAATCGAATGGGTTAGCCGCTGTTGAACCAAATGCGCTGAGCGGAAAATACGCTTTTCTTTCTGCTTATGTTGTTGGCGATGCAGAAAACCGTTACCAATTCAACTGTGAGCAGAATGAACTTTCCACTGAAAACGGTGTGGACTTTCATTTGACGGTGACGGACACTGCCAATCCAGACCGCGAGATGAACACGCCCAGCCGAGATCAAAACAGCACGGTGCAGGCGGCGAACAGTTTCAACAACAGAAATACGGATGCACCGCAGCAACCGACCGCAGAGCTGGAGATTGCTTCCCAACCTGTAAAGCAGCAGGAAAAGCAGCTTGATCTGCTTTCCTTGCTGCTGGACTTTATGCCGGTGGTGCTTGTGGGCGCGGTGCTCTTTGCAGTGCGCCGCAAGCGACGCCATTGAGCCCCGCAGGGGTAACCGGAGCGTGAGCGACGGTTAGCAAGCATTGCATCTGGGTCCCACAGATGCAGATCAGGGACACCCTGAAACCCGTTTTGGGCAAACCCAAGCCCAATAGAGGAAGGTGACTTTATGGCGAATCGCAGACGTCCTATACCGAAGCGCATCTGGTTTACGGAGGAGGAGTGGCACTTAGTTGAAGCAAAGATGGTTGAAGCTGAAATGACAAATTTCTCGGCGTTTGGTTTAGAGATGCTTTTGCATGGAGAGGTACGGCATTATGACTTTTCCAATCTGAAACAATTAAATGCTTCGATTGGTCGCATCGCGGGCAGCATTAACCAAATTGCAAAACGCTGCAATGAAAATAAGTCGGTTCATGCCAATGATGTGGAGCAGCTGCGCCGAGAATTTCTTGAACTGAAAGCAGACTATCTGGAACGTGTGGTTAAGCTGTTGAGAAAAATTTATTGAATAGGAGAATGACGATATGAATCAAAATGAAGAAATCCGTGTGTTGTATGTGCAACCGGGTAAGTACCCAGAGGAAATCAAGATACCTAATACGCTGGAAACTTTTCAAAAATATGTTTGTGGGAGTATAGAAAGCGTAAGATTGGACAGGGATGCCTATATCATCTGTAATGATGAAGGAAAGCTGCTTCCATTACCACCGAACCGCTTATATGGTCCAACGGATTTCTTCGCAGGTCCGTTTCTGATATGCGGAGATGGTGGCGAAGATCTGATAAGTTTGACGGATAGTCAAATTACAAAATATGAGAAAAAATATCACTCACCCCTGATTTTCCTTGAGCTATATCCGAAGCCGATTACTCTCAAATGCACGCCAGAATTGTATGCTAAATGCATGGGAGAGGAACATCAGCATGATGCACAGGAAAATGAGCGCGATGAGAGATAAGTCCATTAGCATAAAACGAAAATCATGAAATAATTACAGGCAGATGCCCTATGTGAGATTCATTTCACATAGGGCATCTTTCTTTTCAGGGAGCTTCTTATGGCTATCACAAAAATTCATGCGATAAAATCTACTCTTGGCAAGGCACTGGCCTATATCGAAAACCCAGACAAGACCGACGGTCAGATGCTGGTGTCAGGCTATAATTGTGAGCCTCAAACAGCTTCTATCGACTTTGAAATGACTGCGGGACTTGCACACAAGGCACGAAATCTGAAAAGAAAGCGTTCCACAAATCTTGCCTATCACCTGATACAGTCTTTTTCTCCAGAAGATGCTGTCACGCCTGAGCAGGCCCATGAGCTGGGGAAGAAACTGGCATTTGAATACACAGGCGGCAAGTACGAGTATGTGGTAGCAACTCACATTGATAAAGGTCATATCCATAACCACATTATGATCAATGCAGTTTCCTTTTACGACTATAAAAAATTGAGAACCGTCCCCTACCGAACGGCACGTCAGATACGGGATATTTCCGACCGCTTGTGCATGGAAGCTCATTTATCCGTAATTGATGACCCGCAGAAAATTGGGCAACTATACCTTGAAAACGCAGGGAAAAAGAAATCTGTATCCAACCGGACGGAAATCCGAAAGAGGCTGAATTTTTGCTTGGAGCGAGCAACAGATTATAGTCAGTTTCTTTCTATGGCAAAGGAACTGGAAATCACACCTACAATTCGCGGTAAGCATATGAGTTATTTGCTGGAGGGTGCGGGTCGAGCTGTCCGGGATAATAGCTTATCTGATACTGATACATTTACCTATGCCGGTATTTGCGCTCGACTGTCTGACAATGCACAAGAGCAAAAATACCTGACAAAGACAATTACCGGCATCCTCAGTACAGCGACCGGCATGGCGGACTTCGCAGATAAGCTGAAAACGGCAGGTATCGAAACCAAAGTGAAGAAAGCGACTGGGCAGATACTGTACCGAGCCACGGTGCTGGATGGTGCGTGGGTTCCAGAAGATGCACTCGGTTCGGAATTCACCAGCGAAGGAATTGAGTATGCACTGAAGAATGGGGAAATGCAGATTACAGAAGACGCGGAGATCACGCTGCTTGACCGCTATCAGGAATTGACGATTCAGTATCCAGAAGTTTGTACGGCAGCGGTGAAGTTAAGCAGCCGCCAAATTCTGTCGGCGGGTAAAAACGGCTTGGTTCTTCAGGTTCACGATGACAATGGAAACCCTGCCAAACTAATGATCAACAAAAGTGAAGTGACAACTTCGCCGGATGGCGAAATCACTTTCAATGTCGGAAATGACTTCTCTTATGACTTGGTTTATGAGGACGGAACCCACGGCACGATCCGAGGCACAAAGCTGATCCAGCAGATTGACGAGGAAAACCACGTAGAGCCTGTGCAAGTCATCCTTTCGGAAAATCAGATAAAAGCTATGTCTATTCGAGGCGTGACGCTCCATCTACCGCAGAATGGCATTGAACGACTATTTATACCTGAAAAATATGTGCTTCGTGATTTGGATGCCGGGCAGTGTACAGTGCTTTTATATCCCAACCAGCAATATAGTTATGTCCCCATCGGCGATTCAAAGAAAAGGCTGAACATACAAGGTGACCGTCTCTCTGAATTTCTGGGAAGTTCAATTAATCCTATAACGGAAAGCACTGGACTAAAGCGTAAAATTGCTGCGGTAGAACGGCGCGCAGGAATTGAAAATGCGAAGTTCCTCGGCAAAATGCTGCAAGGCATGACCGATAGTCGAATCCACACCACCGGCGATTACGATAAAGTTATACATAATCTTGGAAAAACGCAGATTGGACTTACAAATGAACTAGCAGAGGTGAAGCAGAAGCGAGCTACCTACGCAGCTGCTGCAAAACATTTGCAGATATGCAAGACTTATAAGCCTGTATGGATGGAGTATGCAGCAAAACCCTTAAATCAAAAGATGGAATATTTCAATCAACATAGTACGGAACTTCAAGCATACCGCAATGCAGCAGCATACCTCGAAAAAGAGGGCATCGACCAATCGGTAGAGATTGATAAGGTAAATGTCCTCGCACAAGAAATGGGGCATCGGATGGATGAATTAGTGGAACAATTACGAGACGTAAATTTGCGGGAACAGAAAGTCAGTCAGGAACAGCAAACTCTTGCTGAAATTCAATCGGATTTGGTTGAATGAACGCCTGATTTGTACAAATTCTTGTCAAAAGTTCAAAGTACAAATTATCGGACAAGCGAGGATTTATAATAGAGTTGGCGATACTATGCGCTTGTATGGAAAATGTTGTGCTTAACCGTGCAAGTGTGTGAATACACATTTAACATCAAGTGCGTAAGAGTAGAAACCTCTGAATACCAATTGTTAACATTTTGTAAAATCGAAAAAATAGGCTCCAAAATTTCAGCCGATTTGTTCTCTTACCTTTTGAGGGGAAGTGACAAACGTGTGCCAATTTTGGAGCCTGTTTTTTATTATACTATGTCTGTTTGGCTCCGGAATGGCTCGTGCGCCTCCTCCTTTACTTGCTCTTAAAAAAACAAGTAAACGGAGGAAGTATTATGATTCAGGATGAACTTCGGGCATTATATGATCAAATGTCTGACGAAGAAAAGAATGAGAATAGCGTTCTGAAGGGGCGCTTCACCAAGTACATTACGCGGCGGCTGGAGTGGCACGCAATTCGCTATGCTGCCCATAAGAGGAAAAGCATTGTAACGATTTCACTTGATAATATTCTGGATGAGCCTCAAGATGAGCGTGCTGCCGAGATGTTCCGTAAAGTGGAAATCGAAGTGGCGCTTCAGCAGGAATTGCAGCGTTTGAAGCAGGAAGAAAAAGAACTGCTGGTGTATCTCTTGGCGCTGGATATAGATAAGATTGCCTTGAAAATTGATTGCTCTGTATCGAACGTCTATCGTAAGCGGAGGCGCCTTTCGAATAAGTTGGAAGGATTAAAAGGGTGACGGTGCAATGAAAAGTTTTGATGAGCACTTTAAGGGCGCTAAAAATCATAATCAGGAGGACTTAAAGTGGTTGCTTGCCTGCTATTATGGGACGATGATGAACCTGTGCAACGAGTACAGCTATTTTGGCGATGAGGATTTGTTCGGCCTTATGGTAGAGTGGTTTTGGTGGGACTTCGAAAGGTTCGAGGTGCGTAATGATACAGATAAGACCCTACATAGAAATAGAAAGTATAAAAGAAAGTAACCGTACCGGTTTTGCAGTGTAAATTTTGTGCTCTGCGTTAATCTGACGAATAAGTAAAAATCTGCCTGCACGAGATCTCATTCGTGCAGGCAGATTTTTTGATAAAAAGTGTGGTTTACAGTTGCAGCCCGTTGACCCATGCGGAAAGTTGCTTAATGCCCTTGTGCGTCCCATTCTTCAATACGATCTATCCAACTCAAAGGGTCATGTGTTTTATTACGCACACCATCGGTTTGTGGCTTGATAATCCCGGTTGCTATTTAATTAGATATTACCAAACCCGTTTATGAGTAGAGCTAAACTTCGCAGAACAGCTTTATAAGAAAGCGGACAAATCAAGTAATCCCCACATACCACCTTGTTGTGCCCAGACGCAATTCTGCTGTAACGAGGGAGCCAGTTTTTCGTACTGCCCTGCACGAATGAGCGTTTTGCCTGCAACGTCTTTCACAAGGTACTGCCCGCTTTCATCTTGGAGCACGACAAAGCCAAACAGTTCAGGTGCAGGATAGCTGAGTTCGTTGTGTCCGTAATGCAGAATAGGACGGTACTCACAAGGAATTACTTCCTCGCCGGTCTCATTAACATACCCCCAGTTACCAGTTCCGTTTTGAACCGCAATCAGTTTATCTGTTGACATTGCGGCAGCCTGATATACAAAATTGGTAACTAATGTGCCAGCACGGGAGGCTATTGCATACGGTGTGCCTTCATCGGGGTACCATGTCAGACCGCCAGCGTCTTCGGTTTCATCAACAAGAGTTCCCTTCTGGACAGCTAATAGCTTATCTATTGGGAGATTAGCAGGAATACTCTCCGCAGGACCACCGCTTCCCGATGTTTCATATAGAGTATTGTTGTCTGCATCATAGACATAATAGAAGCTGAGACTCCCATGTCCATGGGTTAGTCCTCTATTACCAAACGATGTTCCTGCATCGGATAAAGCACGGCTCCATTCAGATGCGTTCATATAGTATGCATCATCATCCCACGACAGTAAATCACCGCACAAACAAACATTGGCGGGGCTTGTTAGTTGATTTTCCAGAATATACTGTTGCCCAGAAATGTCGTACAAGCTCCACATATCATCTTTTTCAGTAAAAATGTAATCTGAGTACTCTTGCAAGGATTGATACGGTGTCTGCACATTTCTCCGGCTGCCACTATCTGCCAACAACGGTTCAATTCCATCACATACCAAATATGGCTCTGCTTTCCATTGCGGTTCGCTTACCAAAATCGTCGAAAAAACTTCTTCGGTTTTGCTTTCGCCTACGTTCGATTTGGCTTCTTCTTGAATAGAATCAAAGGATTCTCTATCACCCTGCTGGGCATAGATTTCAGCCAATTCGGTATAAGCACTAATTTCCGAGGGCTTTAACTCTATTGCGGTTCTAAAATCAGCAATGGCATCGTCACTTTGGTCAAGTGCTATGTAGGCTTGTCCACGCTGTACATAAGCATCATAAGATTTTCCGTCGATTTCAATCGCCTGTGTCAATTCAAGAATTGCTTCCTGATAATTTCCTGCCGAGATATATTTGACGCCAAGATCATAATGTTCTTTCGCCTTGGCTGAGGCCCCGCATGCCGTTAGCGCAAAAGCTAACACAATAGAAATTACTAAACACCTTTTCATTTTCATTCCTCCAAGATCGGGTTCTGTTACCCTTTCGTTTAATAGTAGAACGTATCAGAAAGTGGGTTCGTTGGCAATGTAATATCGTAAACTTCCGACTTTTTCAAATGCCCGTCTTCATAATATCCAATGGAGAAAAGCATTCCATCCGGCTCGTGTTCCTCTTTCGTCAACAATGTCCCATTGTCGTCATACGTCATTATGTAATAACCGGTAAGTTCGCCAATTTCATATCCCTGCCCTTCACTTGAACAATATACGTCAGCTCGTATATCATTACCATTGGAATCGCAGGTATAAATAACATGTACATTTCCATGGTCATAGCGGGTCTTTTTGGCTAAAACCCCATTGGCGTCATACTCATATTCGATTTTCGTGTTTTGAGTTCCCTTACTCAAATCATAGAATTCATAATTTACAAGCAATCCATTTACATATTCGTTTTTTATATATGTACTAGCATCATAATCCCATTCTTCTGTCATGTTTTCGTCGGAATCATACAAGCTTTTGCATATACAACTTCCATCCGCATCATAAATTTCGCGACAAGTCAAGCGCCCCATATTATCAAAGTAATCAATACGGTATAGGTAACCGTTAGTCCGATACCACTCTTCACGAATCGTATTACCGAGGATATTACTATAGGTGATTTTATATTCAGTTCCGTGGTCAATACGATCTTCAGAGACTGCCCCTATTCCATTTATTAAGTCTTCATTGCCAGAAATGCTATCAAAAAATACCTCTTCACCGACTTGATCCTTGTAAGCATATAGAGTACTCTTAGCATTGTCAATATCGGACTTTTTTATATAAATATCCGCCAACTCTAAGTATGGCGCGGCCTGCTTTGGGTCAATTTCAATAGCGGCATTCAGCGCAAGGATAGCTTCCTCGTAATTGCCCTCAGAAACATACTTGACACCTAAATCGTACTTGTCTTGATATGCTTCAGCCTTACCTGCACACCCTGTAAGCACAAGTATGGCACAGAACCATAAGGCTATCACCTTTAGCAACATCATTTTATTCTTCATTTTCATAAAAAGCTCCTTGTTTTAATGTTAAACTGGGTCGTCAATCTGCACTCCCTCGTCAAATCCAGCCGCCTTGCTGAAGCTGTTCAATCAAGCCTTGCAACTGCTGCAGAACAGTCTGATCGTCATTGCTTGTTGCCATCGACTGAGCCTGTAGATAAAGCTGATAGGCGTCGTTATAATTCCGTTCGCTCTCGGACTTTGCATTGTTCTCTACTATAGAAAGAATCGCCTTATACGCCAACGGAACATAGGAGGATGGATACGCGCTCTGCATGGCATCCAGAATGTTTGCAGCCTCGGTATAGCTCTCAGCGTTCTGATAGCAAATGTAGGCATTCACATAGAGATAGTCCTTTTGCATGCCTAAGTTAATTGCACGTTCAAAGGCCGCAGCAGCGGTTTCATAGTCTGTGGCACTTCCGCTTTCCTGCGCCTGCGCATAGTAAGCGGAACCCAGCATTTCCTGCAGCACGCTGTTAGTTTGCAACTGCGGCAGAGCAACTGCCTGCTGGATAATGTCTATGCTTTCCGTATAATTGCCGCTGTCGCGGAAAGTTTCCGCCAAGCTCATGTAGGAGCGGCGAATCAAGGTGTCATCATCTGTTTCCTGCAAAACCTTTCGGAATTGCTTTTCTGCATTATCGTACTCTGACTTTGCATAGTAGGTTTCACCAAGCACATAGTCCGTAACGTCTGCCGTGGCGCCTTTGTCGGTAAGAAGCACAACGATTGTTGCTGCTTCATCCAGTCGGTTCAACCGGGCCAGACACACGGCATAATCCCGCAGGTTGCTGATTTTCATATCATAGTCAGCATCATCAGAAAGCTGTTTGTAGCAGTCCGCCGCAGCCTGATAATTCGACAGTTCAAATTCTGCTGAAGCTAGAATTGCCAACAGATCCGCATTTTGGGGATACTTGGTCATCTGCTCCTGCACATAGGTTTCGCATTCCTGATATTTGCCCTCGGTGTATAGGCTGTATGCGGTGTCGGAAATTTCAATTCTGTTCTTTTCCTGCCCGCTCTGATACAGGTTCCACCCAACAATGCCGCCAACGATAACAACTGCGGCGGCAGCCGTTGCTATAATCATGGTTTTAGGCTTAGACTTGGACTTTGATGCGGCCTTTGCCGTGGGTACGGCATCCAGCTTTTTAGGGGCAGCTTCGGCAAAACGACTGACCGTTTTATCCTGCTCAACGGTATCAAACTTACTGATGGTTCGCTCCGTCGCATCAGCCTCAAATCGACCAATGGTTTTCTGTGTGCCATCGGTATCATCTGTTTGCGGTGCCGTCGGATATTGCCGCGCTTCATCCCCTTCCGGGTATATGATGGGACGTTCGGCATCATTATACAAAATTGCTTCCAGCTCCTGCTGCATGGTCAGCGGTGCTGTATAGCGGTCAGCTGGGTCAAAAGCACAAGCGCGCAGAACAATTTCCGCCAAGCGTCCTTCTGCATCTGCGGGGCAGGGCAGCGCCTCACCGCTCATGCGCCGCGCCAATGCTGATTCCCGGTCGCTATGTTTGATTGGATTCGGCGCTGCGGGCAAGAAAGGCAAGCGCCCATTGTTCAGCAGCTTATACAGCACAAGACCCAGTGAATAGATGTCAACATTCGTTCCGTAGTTCTCGCCGCGGTACACTTCCGGTGCCATATAAACACTGGTGCCCTTTTTAGAGAGCTGTGTCTCGCTGCGTTCTACTGTACGGGCAATGCCGAAGTCGCCCAGCTTGAATTCACCATCGGCCGAAATAAAGATGTTCTCCGGTTTAATGTCACGGTGGATGATTTTGTGTTTCTGGCATAGGGTCAGGGCCTTGCAGATGTCAATGCCGAGCTTGATAATATCCTTTTTGGTGATTTGATTTGTACGGATATACTCATTCAAAGGCGTGAGCAATTCCATCCGGATAAATATATCCCAGCCGATACCATCCGTGTGGCGGATGACCTGATGATCCTCGTAACTAACAATGTTCGAGTTGCCCTTTAGCTTTGACATAAGGTCAAATTCTTTGACCAACTCTTCCACATAGCCATAATAATAATCCGAGACATCTTTTTCGCTCATACCGCTGTCGAGCATCAGATCCCGTGCTTCGCTTTGCCCCTGCGGGATTGTGATTGCTTTTAGAGCAGCTTTGTAGGTGACGCCAAAATCTTCTCGTGTAATTTCAAAGACTTTGCCGAAGCTGCCTTCACCAATCAAGTGGTCAATTTTCCACGAGCCGAAAATCGGCTCGAATTGTCTGTAGTAGGTAATGTCCATAAAACTTCCTCGTATCAATTTATATCATCTGTTTGGGTATCATTGGCAGACACGGTATCTTAGAAAATCTTCTCATAGGTCCAAGTCGTCTCTTGTTTTGATGAACCGTTTTTAGTAATTAATTTAGTGATATTTGCCGCATTATCAAAGGACACATGCATCCATTCTCCAGATATTTCATAATTTTCGATGTCAAGATATTTTCTGATGCCAAAAGGATCTGTTTCCGCATATAATGGTAGATCTGTAAATGATGCGGCATAGTCGTTAAGACCGTAAAACGCTAATATTCTGTTTCGATTGCCGTGACATAGACATAATATAACACCCGATACAACACCCGTGGTTTCCTCTTCATCGTATGGTACTGCATCCACTTTTTCCCACGTGCTATTTCCCTCAATGGGAGAAAATGCAATAAGGGCCCCCACGCCAGATGTGGTCGTTACACTGTACATATCAGGATTGTTCGCATCGGGTGGCCCAAATGTTAGAACTTCATCTTCACCATCAGTATCGTAACGAATCTCTTTAATATATCCGCTCTCATTATAATATACCAAATCACAACTTTGTTGTAATTGCGTGGCAGGGTCGCCGATAAGTTCATAACTTGTACTCGCGTTTACTATTTTTCCGTTAGAGTCCTGCCCTAGCGAGTAAGTGATGTTCTGGGTTCCATAAGGGGTTTCTCCGGTGATATATACATTCTGAGAGGTGTCGTTTGTTTCAAAAGAAACATCATAAACTGAGGTTCTTCCATCGCCAAAGGTAGCAGTAACTTGACTCACATTCCCATTTTCATCAAATGTTCGTTCGATTTTATTGCAAGTGGAACCACTCCCCCCATCAATTTGAAGTGTACTCCATTCGGTATCAATGTTTGTGTCATACCCAAAAGAACCTGTCAAATTTAGCCCAATAACATCTTCTCGAACATCGTCGGTATCAGTAAGTTTAACCGTAGACAGCCGAACCGGTTTTGATTCAATGAAACACCATACTACACCAACGCAGACCAGAATAATGGCCGCGGACAATTTGACTTTTGTGCTCACGCCCGCTTTCCGTGCCTTTTGGGGTGCTTCTGATTTCTCATCGCTGACAGAAGCGGACGATTGCTGCTCTTTTTTCTTGGGTAAACTTACAGTAGATTTAGGAGAACCGGCATCAGCAAACCTGCTGACTGTTTTATCCTCATCCTCTTGCTGAGTAGCTGATGCTTTATTGCCTGCGAAGCGGCTTATTGTTGCCTCATCGCTTTCATGGATCGCCTCTCTGCATGGATTTGGCATAGTATTGCTGCTTGGCTGAGGCGATTCACTTGCGACCGATACAGTACCAATCGCCGTCCTTTCAGGCTGAAACACGCTTTCCAGCGCAAGGCGCATATCTGTTGCCGACGCAAAGCGATCCTCCGCGTTATAAGCGCACGCTTTCGCAATGACATTTGCTAAAACCGGGTCTGCATGTGTTGGTGCAGGGATAGGCGCACCACTCAAGCGCATCGCCTGTGCGTTTTCTCGGTCTTGAAAGCGAAGCGGTGCGGGATATTGCGGCATAAAGGGCAGGCGGTTATCATTCAAAAGACGGTACAACACCAGACCCAGAGAATAAAGGTCAACGGTTTTTCCGTAGTGTTCGCCGCGGTAGATTTCAGGGGCCATGTAAGCGTTGGTTCCGGCACGAGTAGAGGCTCCGCTGGTTTGACTTGCGATACGAGCAATGCCAAAGTCACCGAGCTTAAAGTTACCGTAATCCGCCACAAAAATATTTTCAGGCTTTATATCACGATGGATAATATCGTATTTCTGGCAAACTTCCAGCGCCTTGCAGATGTCAATGCCCAGGTGGATGACTTCATCCTTGCCCAAGGTTCCTTTTTCCCGTGTGTACTCGTTTAAGGGCGTAAGAAGCTCCATACGGATCATAATATCCCAGCCGACAGTTTCGGCACGGTTTTTAACTTCATGATCTTCATAGCAGACAATATAGCTGTTGCCCTTCAACTTGGACATCAAAGAAATTTCCCGAATCATTTCCTGCATATAGTTGCGGAAATACTCTGTTGCGCTGCGTTCATCCATGCAATCCGTCAGAACACTGTTGTATTCTGACTTGGACGCCGGAATTGAGATGATTTTCAGTGCAGCCTTTTCTTCGATACCATATTCGCTGCGGCAAATTTCAAAAACCTTGCCATAGGTACCCTCGCCAATCAACCGCACAATTTTCCATGAACCGAAGAATGGTTCGTATTGTTTATAATAATCTGTATCCATTTTAATCAGTATCCTTTTTTACTGCCAACACCAAGTAAAACTGTGGGAGAGCAATACACTATTTGCTTTCGACTACTTCAACCTTAGAAAAATATTGCGATGTCGGGAATTACCATAACCCAACATCTCTAAAATCCGAGTCATAACCGCCATCGTTTTGCCATCCAATCGTTGCGGTTCTTCCGTCATAGGTCTTAGTGTCCGTTGAAGTTTCAACCTCGTCTTCCGCATCATACCAACTGCCGACATATGTAGTTTCTCTAGTTTCTTGGATTGTCGCGGTCCCATATAGAAGGGACTTGGATGCAGTTGCTCCAGTTGCAATATAGGTGTTCGTGTTATCAACTATTTTACCATCGTCAAAAGATTGACGCCATGTATATATTTGTTTGCTGGATACGGAACCCTCCCACTGCCAGTTCACAGTTTGCCCAACATATATTGTGGTATTATATCCTTCAATATGATAGGTTGATTCATCGTAGTTTTCATATTCAGCTCGAAGTGCACGACTCGGCCCCTGCTCCGGTCTCCTTTCGAAATAGATTTCATTGGTATAATAATCTGGCCCATTTCCATGCCCTACACAGGAGATTTCGAGCATCACTTTATAAGCATTTATTGTAGTAGTATATTCCGTTGTTGCCAGTGCTGTCAGTGGATTGGATTGAGAATAACTGTATGCTACTGCTTTCGCTGTTTCCATATCGTCTGTATCACAGGCAAGCATCATTTGATCTATTATGCTGCGTATGTCAGACGGCAGATTTTCCTCGCTGACAAATGTGCGGCGCTGTTCCCACGGCGTAACCATTAGGTCTTCTGTTAGTGAGGTGTGCAGTTCTTCTAATTTTGCATCGTTCGGGAACTTGTCTAAACCTTCTTTACAAATTTCCAGTGCAGAATCATACGATTCTTGCTCTATATAAAGTTGAGTCAAGTTGATGTATACCTCAGATGTATCAGGGTTCAGGCTAATAGCATTTGTATAATCGCTTATAGCATTATCAAGCATTTTTTGTTCGTAATAAGCATTACCCCGATTCAAGTAAGCGATTGCGCTGTTAGGCTCAATTTCTATCGCGGCGGATAATGCAATGATAGCCTCTTCGTAGTTACCCTCTGAAATATATTTAACGCCAAGATCATACTGCTCGTCGAATGTCTTTGGCTTTTCGGCACAGCTTACTAATAGAAGTAGCATGATTGCATACGGCAATGAAAAATTCACGAGTTTTTTAAGCATTTCAACAATCCTCTTTCCAAATTATACATTTCTACTATTTCTTTTTTACAGGGATGAACAGAAGATGAAAGTTGCCAAAACATTATTTTAGAAAATCATGTTACGTACTTACCAGGACATTGCATCACGAACTTCTTGGGATTCGGTGCCCTGCGAAGAATCTTCTCCACTTATTACGGACTCCCCATCCAATGCTCTCGTAACGGTTGCTGTATTTGTACTAGTGCCCGGATTAGACCAGTTTCCTATATAGGATTCGCTTTCTGTAATTTCTGTTGTAACAGACCCATACATACGCGAAATCTCGAATACATTTCCGTAGCTACCTTCTCCAATCAGCCGCTCAATTTTCCATGCACCGAAGAAAGGCTCAAATCCCTTATAATATTTTTCATCCATATGTCACACCAACTGTCTTATTCATCTTCTTCGGTTTTGGGGGAGGTCACTTTCTGCGCAGTCTCCGGTGTTGCCTGATTTACAAGCTCCTCACATTCTGCCGCCTTATCCTTGGAATCCTCATATGTTCCCAAAGATAAGAAATGTATCCGTGCGGTTTTGTATTCGCCCTGCTCCATCAGCTGCACCGCATACTGGTAGCGGCATTCTTCAGCTCTGGCAGTGCTGTCCAGATAGTCCCCAAGCTCTGCATAAATGCGGTAAGCCGCCTCGTAGTCGCTCTTCTTTTCTGCTTTAACCGCATCGTTATACTGAGCTTCCTGCTGCAAATGCGTACACAAGTCAGCCTTCGCCGCACTGTCCTGATAATCTCGTAATGACAAGAAAATTTTCCTTGCACTGGTGTAATCCTCAGATTCCATATACTCTACCGCAGTGTCATATTGTGATTGCTTATCTGCCGTAGAGATTGCCTGAAGGCACAGCTGCAACTGACTGGAACTATCCGCAAAATCACCTAGATTTTCGAATAGGGCGGCAGCGCCTTCGTAATCCGCACTACTTTGCAGCTCTATCGCTTGCAGGTAAGTGCGCAAATCCTCACAGAGCGCTGTGCTGTCCTTGTAGTTGACTTTTGATAAGGTATTCAACGCTTGCTGATAGGAACCACTTTCAATATATGCCAATCCTTTATTGTAGGATTGCACGCGGGACCCCCACAAAGCGACACAAACTAAAACAATTCCGCCAGCCACACCGCCTACAATTAGGGGAACACGTTTTGTTATCGGACGCTTGGCGGACGCTGTTGCAGCATCTTTTACAGTCACAACAAGCACGGTGCAGTTGTCTTTTCCGCCTGCAGCAACGGCCGCATCCGTCAGCGCTTTTGCAAGCTGCTCTGCAGGCAGGTCCTTTTGCAGAATCTGTTGAATTTCCAAATCATCCAACATGTCTGTCAGGCCGTCGCTGCACAGAAGAAATTTGTCCCCCGCTTCAAGATTGATTTCTTCCGAGAAGTACGGTTCAATTATCATTTCATCCGGGAAGATTCCCAGATGCTGTGTGAGCCGATGCTTTTCTTTCTGGTGCCGCGCCTGCTCTTTGCTGACGAGGCCCATGTTTACCATGCTTTGCGCTTCGTTGTGGTCAACACTGATTTGCCGCAACGCACCAGCATGGAGATAGTATACCCGGCTATCGCCAAGATTACATGCCATAGCACGATTATTGTCAACACATAATGCGGCCAGCGTTGAGCCAATTCTTACGCCGCCGTTTTTCTGAATTTCGTTGCAAATATCCAGATTGATCTGCATGATTTTTTGCGTCATTTTGCTTTGAAATTCAGATATAGTACAACCCTGCAAAGACTGTACTGCTATTAAAGAGGCCAGTTCGCCTTTCTCTGCGCCGCCCATACCATCGCAAACAGAATACAATGCGCCCGCAGCAGCTCTCTGGTCCGCCAGCAGCGCGTTATTTTGTGATGTATCTGCCTTATATTTCCCGCATAGATAATAATTATCTTCGTTGTTGTTTCTGACTTTGCCAACGTCAGTACATACGGCGGCATCCAAATTAAACATAGAACGATTCCACCCTTAAAAAATAGTGGGCCGGGTCATTTGCAACGATATGAAATGACCCGGCCCTGCTGCTTAGGACTTAGAAGCTCCCGATTTTGTTCTTCAAATTCTGGTCCGTCATCTCCAGCTCATTTGCGGAGGCGTCGATCAGCTTAGCGTACCCATCCAGCATCTCGCTGAAGTTGGTGAAGGTAGACTGCATGCTGTCATACTTGGACACGAACGCCGTCTGTGCTTCGCCCTTCCACTGCTCGTTGAGGGCATGGATCAGGTTGGTCATTTTGTTCATGACCTCGTCATGCTCGGATTTCAGGGTGCGGATTTCAGTTGCCTTTTCGCGAAGGGTCTCCGGGGTTACTTGGATCGTTGCCATAGTTTGTTCCTCCTGTTAATTTTATATAAACACATTTGTGTGCTTACTTTTAGATGCGATGAACTTTAGAAAGCAGTTCGTTATCAACGCTTTCTGCATTGTCCGCTGCTTTCTGAATCAGCTGAATGTACTTTTCCAACGTGTCGGAAAACGAGTTGAATTGATTATTTGCGGATGCAAACTTCTGAATGAATTCATCGGCTGCCGCGCCTTGCCAGATATCTGGCAGATTATTGATGCAAACCCGCAGACGCTGCATGGTTTGCAGATGCTGCTGACGTTGAGATTCCAGCTCACTTGCGCGGCTGCGCAATTCAGATGGAGAAATATTTAAGCGTGCCATATGTTACCTCTGATTCATCTGTAATCCCTATTTGATGATGACCATCTTGTTTAATTTGGGATTGTACTTTTGATAGGTGTTTGCAAATTCCTCTATTGAAAGGCTAAGGGTAGAACCTGTTGTGGGGTGAGAGTTGTTTCCTTTCCAAAGGGATGTACATGTGGAAATTTCTGTGTTCGCGCTTCCTTTTGTCCAGTTATCCGTGAAATAGACTTTTCCGTTTTCAACGCGCTGAATGGTCATAGTATGACCGGGAAAATAGAACATCGCAGAGCACGGTTCGGAATCCGCAAGAGTCTTTACTGCATTGGTCAATTTTGAACTGGCATCGTAGTAAGAAATACTGTGACCATTGATGGTTTCGCCAGTATCAGCATAATGCTTCCAGTTTATGTCTGCTCCATTATGGAGAACGCTTCGGTTTGCATAAATATCTTCTCCAATAATCTCACATATCTGTCCGCGAGCGAGCCAGACACAATTTATTTTTCCTTCATTGTTGTAGTATCCGGCATTGAACGCTTTACCACCTACGTTATGGCTTGCAAACAAATTATTAGTCTTTGCCTGAACATTTTCTTTGATTTTAGTGTCAAGCAAAGTCATCAATTGCTGGTTTGCGGTAGTACGATCAACACCAGATATTTTTTCCTTTATTTCTTCATCTTGAACACCATAATAGCGAAGCCGATCAATAACATTGCCAGAAGAATTTCTGGCATAGTCATCCACAAATTCTTTTGCGGTAACTGTATTAGGATGTTCCACGGTCGAATAATCCGTGCTTGTTGAGGTAGTGGTTTCGGTCTGCCCACTCTTTTTTCCAACGAGCCAACTGCCAATCTTTGATACAAACCCAGAAATCACGTCTACCATTCCACTGATTCCGAGAGAACCTAGAGCCGTCCATTGCAAGAAATTCACACTATTGCCAGCACTGATATTTGTAGTATTACTCTTGATAGACAAATCCCCAATATCATTGGTATAACCGATAAGTTTTCCATTCAGGTCGGTAGTTTTGCTGGCGGCTAGATTCACCGTCTGCCGTACCTGCTGCATTTTAGAGCGCTCTTGGGAAACTCTTCGTTTGAGCTTGCTTAAATCATTATCAACGTCCGTGCGCAGCTTCAAACGAAATTCCATTGTGTTGAGCGTTTGCTGGATTTCATCCATTGTCTTATCATAATTTTGCAGTAATGTATTTACCTGCGCAGCTGTTGATTCAAGCTCTTGGCTGTCCCAATTTATATTTGCCATCCTGTGCCTCCCTTATCTGCCGCCCATCGTACCGCCGCCGAAAGAACCGCTCCCACCACCGAAAGCTGATTTAATAGCAGCCGCAGTACGTTCGTCTGCATTCTTTACTTCAATAACAGCTCTGCGGAGCCGGGATGCCAAACTGCGCATATCGGACTGAATGTTTTTCATGTTTTGGATGCGTTCTTCCAAAACTTCCTGCATCGCCGTGCCACTGTTTCCCTTCCAGCACTGACCGAGTGCATCCTTTGCAGTTTGAAGCTTATTTAGGATTGTGGCACATTCATTGTCTGCATAAGATTGAAGCTTTTGAGCCTGCCTAAGATCGCGCTCGTAATCAATATTCATCAAAGACATGTATTACTCACCTCTGCATAAATTGTTGAACCGTCCCATAAGCCGTATTTAGCCAGTGTGCGCTTCGGCTCTAATACCGTTCCGTTTTCCAAAAGCAATTTTAGATTTCCATTTGCGCCAAATGCTTGTGGGTCTAGTTTTTTTAGAGAACTCAGTACCAAAGGGGAAAAACGCTCGATGGGTACCGTAAGCGGCAGTTCCATATCAAAGGAGTTACCACTTTTTGTACGTATTTCCACAATTGTCGATGTTTCCATAAGTCAGTCACTCCATTTGAGCAATGATTTCGTCCGCAAGTTTTTGTTGCGCTTCATTTGATAGTGTGCTGAACTCAACTGTTTCATCTTCGTTTACATAACGCACCGTCATTCGATCCACACGCTTGTCACAGGTCAATATGCTGGCGGTATAAATCAGTTCGCTCTTCGCAGGTTCAACAATGCTGAAGCTCACCGTGCTGCCATCGGCAAGGCTTTTCCGCAAGGCTGCTGCCGAATCATCTTCCGAAGGCGTTTTATTGCGCTCTTTCGGTTTTCCTTCCAGAATATCCTTTACTTCAAGCGAGGACAAACTTGTAATTTCACTACAAAGTTCATCTGCTTTGCCAAAGAATGCTTTCAAATATTCCGAAAGAACAGGAGCCTCTGCGGATACCTGATAGGCTCCATCCGGAAGTTCTTTCAGAAAAACGCCGCCATCTTCTTTGCGATAAAGCATTTCTTTATGCTTTTTGCCATTGCGGTTGATCGTAACGATTAACACTTTCTGGGCGTTACCCATCAGGTTAAAAGCGTGTTTCCACTCTTCCGTAAAATCACAGTCCTCGTCAAAACTCCATTGATAGCAATTCTGTGCTGTAAGGGAATCCTTGGATTGACGAATCTTGCCCGCCATATCTTCCGGCTTGGTGTCGTTCCATACATCCGGCAGTCCTACTGCATATTGACCACCGTTTAGTGCGATGCCCAGCAGAATATCCTGCACCGCCAATGTTGCAGATACTGACAATGTTATTACCTCCTCGCAATTTTGAAGTAGATAGGCGTATCCTGATTCAAAAGGCAAGCCTCGCCTTTTTTGATTTCCTCACCACGAGCCATCTTTTTAGTATTAAATACGGCGTAATCCTGTGGTACACCGTCTATAAAGATTGCCGACGATTTGGAAAGAACATTCGTGATGGATTCCCCACGGTTATGCAGACTGCAATAGCCTTTGACATCACAACCGAAGATCATATAAACGCCCAGCCCAGCTGCGGCACGAATATACAGTTCGATTTCCTGTGCGCCCTCATCGGAAATATTATGGTAAGTAGTGCTCCAATCCCGAATGATAAAGAAAATAGGATCAAAGTCCTTCTTTCCTTCGCGGTATTCGCCCTGACGAAGTTTCATTTCATTTCGGGTTGCCCGCAGACAAGCAGCCAAATCTTCTACATTCGTATAGTATTCAGTTGTGTTTTTGTATGCGGATAGACTGCGCGCATCGCTATCGAGAATGACAACTCGCGCATTTTGCAGATTTGTGGCTTGATGTACAATCAAATCGAGCATCTGGTCAATTCCGTAAGGCTGATTTCCCAAAACAGCGATATAATGCTTTGTGAATGGCAGCGTGACAGGTTGTGCATCTTGGGTATTAAGCCCCAAGAAGATATCCTTTCCGGAATAATAATCCTCTGCAAATACTTCATCAGGTAATACTACGATGCCTTTTGCCTTTTTACCATGCCAAGCGGAAGCGGCACGTAAGCCATTTTCACGAATCGTTTTTGTCCGAGCAGCGTCAGAATCAGCTTTGGCAGGTAATGCTGTCTGGAATTCCACAACACGCTCAAGTTTCGCCAGTCCACGACCGACAGAATTTTCAGGAACAAGACCATCCGTTTTGCCTACGACCGAGGCATAATCACTTTTCTCTACAAGCTGCAGCGTATAAGCAGACTTAATGTAGTTTGACAGTTTGTAACCGAGGGCATTCAGAGCGTTACAGGTAGCCACAAAGTAAATGCCGTAGTTGCTTCCCATCGAGATAAGGTTATTGATGAACACATCCAATGTGGGGAACATTGTTGGCAGCGGTCCGTAGTTGTCAATAACCAGAACTACGCTCGGAAGTTTTTCTCCCGTCACCTGACAATATGCATCCAGACTTCCAACACCAATTCTGGAGAACTTGCGCTTTCGTTCTTCCAACTCGGCTTCAACCAGTTCTGCAATTTTCAGAATTTTGTCGGATTCATTGCTCAGAGCAACGTCGCCTATTTGCGGATAATCCTTGAACATACCGAGCGTCCAGCTGCCAAAGTCCCACACATACGCATTGACTTCATCTGGCGTATATTGCAGACAGAGCGCCATCAGAAGTGTTTGCAGGAATGTAGTTTTTCCGGTAGAAGGCGCACCATACAGCACAAACGGACCATATTGGCTCAGAGGTACTCTAAGCGGATATTGTGCCTGAATGCTGGGGTCGTCCACCATACCAACAATCGGTGCCAGCCGATCCGTAGAATCATTCATATAGGTGCGCAAAATATCCGGCAAATATATTGTGGCGGGCATACGATCCTGCCAAATCCTACGCGCGGAAGCAATGCCATTTTTCTTTGCAGTTTCCGCAATGTAGCGAACAACCGCATCGATTTCTTTTCCATTTTCCCCACGGACAGTGTCCGTCTCTTGGAAAACTTCTTTTTGCCCGTTCAGCTTTACACGAGCAATTTTCAGAATCTGCGCATGCTTGTCGCGGGCATCAGGCTGATACTTTGCGCCACTCCAGAAAGACTGTACCTGTGCGAAAAGCTCGTCAGAACCGACTTTGATAAATGCACGTCCGGGATTGTGGATTCCGGCTGCATCTGCCACACCAATAAAGTCTTTACTGGCTTCCTTACTTTGTACTTTTAGGCACCATCTGAAGTGGACGTTGTCCTCGGCTTGCCCACTTACGATGCCCGCAGGATTCTGCGTCATCAAAACAATGTGAACGCCAAGAGAGCGACCTGTGCGGAACAGCGAATTGATTTCGGCTGTGAAATCAGGGAACTTGCTTTTGAACTCCGCATATTCATCAATGACAACAATTAAATAGGAAAGTGGCTCTGCGGCAAGCCCCTTTTTATACTTTTTCAGATAGTCAACAATATTGTTGACGCCAGCTTTATCCAGAACGGCTTTACGGCGTTCGAGTTCGCTGCGCAAAGCAATCAGATTTCGCTGAATATTCGTATCCAAGTCAGAAATCGTGCCTGCAATGTGAGGCAAATTTCTGAACGGCAGAATCAAGCCGGTCCCCTTGAAGTCAATGAGCACAAAGGATACATCTTGCGGAGAGAATTGTGTTGCCATCGACAGCAGCCACGATTGAACCATCTCGGACTTGCCGCTTCCGGTAGTGCCGGCAACAAGACCATGAGGACCATATGCCTTCTCACTTATATCAAAATTAAATACATGGTCGCTGCTGGCCATGCCGATGGGCACTGCCAAGGACTGATACGCACAGGCGTTTTCCCAGTTTTCCAGAACGTCCAACTCATCAGGACGCTTTACGCCATAGCCCTCCAAGAAAGTAACACAATCAGGAAGGGACAAGTCCACATCGCCAGCGGGGATGCGAATAGGTGCCATCGCTTTTGCTGTCTGGCGGCATAGTGCAACGCCGCAATGATCCGGTACAAAAGACTGCTTCTGCAAGCTATTGCTGCCACTGTACATACGACCTTCGCTATCACCAAGTTCAATGATATAGTCGATAGCGCTGGGAAGTTTAACAATGGACTCGGATTGCATCACAATGGTGATGCCGTCATTTTCACCGCACGAAAAAGCATTTTTCAAGAAGTTCGTCCCAGAAACCAGCCGTTCATCCACCACAACAATTAGGTAATGCGGCGTTTGGGAAACGCGCGAATTGCTATCAATGGTATCTTTTGATTCAGTAATGCGCTCATGGATGACTTTTTCTACGCGCTTTATAATTTCGTCAGCGTCATATTTTTCGCAGGCAAGGTAGCGAAACTCTCTTGCATCATCAAATGTGTGCGGAAGCCAGCGCACCCAATCCCACTCTGCATGTTCGGATTTGGGGTAAAACACGACCAACTTCAACTCATCATATGTATGGTGTGTACACGCTTGTACAATTATGGCGCGCAACAGATCTTCGGTGTTTGAATGATTTCCAACAATTCCGCAGCGAGGATATTTCCTTGCTTCATAGCAAACGGGAACATTTTCAATTAGTAAATACTTATCCCGGATTCTTTGCGGCTCGTCTGTGTATGTGTCTTTTTGTAAGACGACACCGACTTTGGGAATCTTGATCTCCGCAGCGGAGGAAATCGTTCCACAACCGACACGCAGATTCATAAAATCACTGTCGTAAGCGTTCCGATTCCATAGGGTCGCATCCAGCGTGCTGATTTTTCTTACGCATTCTTCAGGTGTTCCATTATCTGCAACGATTTGTGCGCGCTGGGCAGTATTGTAATCAGACAAGCCTTTCTCTATTTGTCGCAGATATTCGCCGTACTTCTCTTGGCGGAGAGACTCTTTGTTCTGGAAGCCCTTTGTTTGGGAACGGTAGTTTACAACCGCCATGACGACACCAATGAGCATCATGGGACCAGAATAGAAAACCATTGCAATCATTCCGGTTACAATGCCAATAACGCCCATGACTAAAAATGTCAGGATTGAGGGCAACAATACATTCAGCCAGTTTATCTCTGGCTTGCTGCCGATTGTGGGGGCTGCCTCAATTTCAAATACTTTCCCGGCTTGTATTACATTGTGAATCCTTGGGGATTGTTTGAAATAGGGGTATTCTTCAACGGAATGGTTATACCCACCAGTTTGCGGAGCATTTTTGATATTGGCGCTTAGCTTTCCGTATCCTTTTTGAAACTGTACATTTAATATGTTATTATCAATACTTATAAAACAAAGCCCGACCTGCAAAACATCGTGAGTCTGTAAAACACACTCCGTAATGCGCTGCCCATTGACATATGTGCCATCGGTGCTGTTTAAATCCTCGACCACAAGGCGATTATCGCGCTTATAAATTCTGCAATGCTTTGAACTTACATTAGGGTACGACAAAATAATGTCTGCGATTTTGGAGCGGCCAATTAGGATTTCATCTTTGTTGATGTTTAAATTTATTTTTTCGAAATCACTGGTATTATAGTATTCTACGGCTATCCTGGCAGTAGAATTCAAAATAAGTGCGTCGCCGGTCACCAAGTCATGGCTGACCACTTTTTGCTGTTTATAAAAGACATTGCCTGCGCATTCTGTGTGCCAAGTTCCATTGTTATTTGAAAGTAGAATCTCGCCGCCGGAAAGCTCACCGTGGATAACGACATCAGCATTGGGGGAATTTCCAATGCGGAAGCTGCTTTTCCCCTCCAGTTCAAAGGTTTCGACACAATTTCCCTGATATACATTTAGGTAGGATGCCATGACTGTTTTCCCCCAAATAGTTGTAATTGTAACTTGCAGGGATCATTTTGATTGAAATAGCATTGATAAGTGATATTGCGCCATGCACAGTTACACTAAAACTTGTCTAACTAACACCTATTATATTAGTGATTGTGAACAACGTCAAGGCAATTCTAATAAGTTTTTTGATGATTGTAAGCGTTTCTTTTGCAACGGGAAGAATTACATCAAATTCGAATGAACGTTCAAGAAAAATTGCGCTCGATTTTGGCGGATTATCAGTGGGTTTGGCATCGTAAAATTGTAGGCTGTTTTCCATAAAAAGTGAAAAAATGTGCAAGTTTTTTCTAAAATGTGTTCTCTTATATATTAGGAGAGCAAATGCTTTCCTGAAAAACGCTTACTATTGCATCATGTGGTGAAAGCAGCATCATGCCTGGAGTACTCAGAAGTGCGTCGAGATGCCAGAAGGGACACTGCAATAGTTTTTTGCTGACAAGCTGAAAAACATCTGCTATAATTATAACAATGGTTCATCAAAAATCTTCAGACGGAGGGAATTTCCATATGGATAACAATCTTGTTCCATATCAGCCTATAATATCAGACATTAAGAACTTGATTACGACAGGCCAAAATGCAGCCTATAATGCCGCTAACCGTGCTATGGTTATGACCTATTGGAATATCGGAAAGCGTATTGTGGAGGAAGAGCAGAATGGTGCAGAGCGTGCAGAATATGGGAAACGACTGATTTCGATTTTGGCTGATGAACTCACTAAAGAGTTTGGAAGCAATTATTCGGGGCGAAGTCTCCGATACTACCGAAAATTCTATTTGTGCTTTCAGGATTTTGAGATTTGGAACACGCGTGTTCCAAATCTTAATTGGTCACATTTCCGTTCCTTATTGCGTGTCCCAGATGAAGATGCCCGTATTTGGTACATGAATGAAGCTGCCAATGAAAATTGGAGCGCTCGCACTCTTGATCGCAATGTTGGCACTCAGTATTATTACCGTCTTCTGCAATCTCCGAAAAAGGAAGCTGTGATTGCGGAGATGAAAAAGAAAACGGCCGAACCGAAGCACCAGTTTGAGCTTCTAAAGAGCCCTATCGTGGCTGAGTTCTTAGGGTTTCGCACCGAGGATTCCTTTGCAGAATCCGATTTGGAATCAGCAATCCTTTCCCACATTCGTGACTTTCTGATGGAAATGGGCAAAGGATTTGCTTTTGTGGCTCGCCAGCAACATATTGTTACAGATACGGAAGACTATTATATCGACCTTGTATTCTACAATATTGAGCTAAAATGTTACGTTCTGATAGATCTGAAGATGGGGACAATTACCCATCAGGATGTTGGTCAGATTGATATGTATGTCCGCATGTACGATGACCTGAAATGCAAGGAAGGCGACAATCCGACAATCGGAATTCTTCTATGCGGTGAAACTAGTGAGGACATTGCGCGGTACTCGGTTTTGCATGACAACGATCACTTATTTATGTCGAAATACCTAACCTACCTGCCTACCAAAGAGCAACTGCGAGACGAGATTGAACGCCAGAAAAACATTTTCTATATGCAACATCCAACGCTGGAAAAGAAATCCGACAATTCAGATAGTTGAACCAAATGTAAAATGCCCAGATATGGTAGCTCAAATGGCTAATGTATCGGGCATTTTACTTTTTTCAAAAAAATTTTAAAAACCATGCGAAAATTTCCGGGAACGTGTTCTCTTATACTATAGGAGGGTTAAAAGCCTCCGAAAAAGAGAATAGCGTCCTCTGTTTGTACCGCATTGGGGAAGCAGCGCCATGACCGGGAATCTGCGAGCGTGCCAAGATGCGAGAGAACATACTGCACTGGCCGTAAGGCCATTGTAGGGCACAGCGCCGGGAAAGGTTGCCTGTCTGGAATTGCAGAGGGAGAAAAACGCACAGCTATAACGACAGATCGTGCCGTGGAAAGATTGCTTCTCTTTCCACGGTATTTTTGTATCGTTATAGAATGACGTTTACCCAAATTTCAAACAGACAGAGGTGTTTTATATGGGATATTCGCGTAAAGACGTTGAGAAATCAAAGATGAATGCTAAGAAGTTTGTCCGGTATCAAGAAGGAGCTGAAAAATACAGTCTTGGCCTGACAAAGTTTCAAGAACTCGCCAAGGAAGCTAAAGCTGTTTACAAAATTGACAAGGTTGCTTTGGTAAACTGTGAGATTTTTGAACGCTATCTGGAATCATTTCATATTCTGTAATCAAAGCCATAAATTGTACATTGCTAAATTCGGAAGGGCAAATTCTGAACTTGACTTTCTGCTTCACAATAAGTATACTGTTGTTGTGGAGGGATGAGAACTGCTATGGCAAAGATGGGACGACCAAAATCCGATAATGCAAAAAAGAAATCCGTAAATGTTCGGGTGGAGGATGCCCTATACGAGCGTATCCGTTCTTATGCTGCACAACATCAAATGAGTATGACAGAAGTTGTTTTGCTGGGGCTGAATAAGATTTTATCAGATCCAGAATAAGTATCATGCCCTTCTTCTTTCGAGAAGGAGAATTGATATGGCAACGACAAGAAAAGACTTGCGGGGACGTACCCTGCG
>ERZ779888.321-NODE-321-length-59917-cov-6.578948_pt1 | contig 59917 bp, 49 predicted proteins | sample MGYA00511245_ERZ779888 | MGnify/ENA primary metagenome ERZ779888 (study PRJEB29588, sample SAMEA2155255) | human gut metagenome | biome: human gut; feature: human-associated habitat; material: faeces | place: Denmark | collected 2008/2010 ...
TCAGGCGTTGCGGCCGTTGCAACCGTCTCCCGTACCTCGGGCGTTTCGGCCTTTGCCGGTTGAGCGGGCGCCGCCTCGGACGCTGCTTCCCGCACGGCCGGGCCGGCCGCGGGCGCGTCTTCCATTTTATCATCAAATCCGGTGGCAATGATTGTAATTCTCATTTCGTCATCCAGCGAATCGTCAAAAGCCAGACCCCAGATGACATTGGCATCCGGATAGGCCTCACGCGAGATCATGGAGGAAGCCTGATCCACTTCTTCCAGCCCCACATCGTGAGAGGCGGTGATGCTGATGAGGATACCCTTGGCACCGTGAATGGAGGTCTCCAGCAGCGGGCTGGAAATGGCGGCCTTGGCAGCCAGCTCCGCCTTGTCCGCACCGGTGGCTCCGCCCACGCCCATGTGGGCATAGCCGGCATTTTTCATCACCGAGGTGACATCGGCAAAGTCCAGATTGATAAATCCGGGCACATTGATCAGCTCGGAAACGCTCTGAACGCCGCGACGAAGCACATCATCGGCAATTTCAAAGGCGTTGCCCAGCGTGATGCGGGTATCGGAGACCTGCTTGAGCTTTTCGTTGGGGATGACCACCAGCGAATCGACATACTGCCGCAGTTCTTTGATGCCCCGCTCGGCCTGCTCCATGCGCCGCTTGCCCTCGAAAGCGAAGGGCTTGGTCACGATGCCGATGGTGAGAATATTCATCTCATGCGCCACGCGCGCCACGATCGGCGCCGCACCGGTGCCGGTGCCGCCGCCCATGCCGGCCGTGACAAAAACCATGTCCGCGCCGGTCAGCATCCGTTTGATATCCTCGATGGATTCTTCTGCGGACCTTGCGCCGATATCCGGGTTGGCCCCTGCGCCAAAGCCCTTGGTGATCTTTTCACCGATGACCATCTGCGTCGGCGCATCGGAATTTCTCAGCGCCTGACGGTCGGTGTTGATGGTCACAAACTCCACGCCGCGGATATTGGCGGCGATCATACGGTTGACGGCATTATTTCCGCCGCCGCCCACACCGATTACCCGAATTACCACGCCGCTTTCGCAGCTGTCATCGCGTTCGAAAGTCATATGTTTCATCCTCCGTTTTCTGTTTCTGCACTGTGTGCGAAGGTCTAATTGTTACTTACCCTATATTTTAATATACTTTTCCCTTTTTTGCAAGATGTTTTTGAAATATTTTCTGGGGTCTTTTGCATCCGGCTATCCTTTTTTCGGATCTCCGGATGCAAAAATTATCTTTTTTTGACGGAAATGAGCGAAAGCATATCCCCATAAACCGACGCCCCCGCATCCGGCCGGTCAAAACGGCGGATGTTTTCGGACAGGGCCGCTCTTTTTTCTTTTGAATCCAGCAGCTCAAAGACCACCTTTGTCAGGCTTTCCCCTGTCAGTTCGGATTCGGGCAGAAGGACGGCCGCGCCGGCCGCCTCCAACGCCCTGGCGTTTTTTGTCTGATGATCTCCCGCTACATTGGGAGAAGGAATGAGAATGGCCGGCTTTCCGAGCGCCGCCGCCTCGCTGATGCTCATTGCGCCGGAACGACAGATGAGCAGATCGGCGCGGGCCATTTCCTCCGGCATATTTTCAATAAACGCACGCACGGAAAGCCTGCGATTCTTTTCCAGCCCGACCGACTGAAAATCCGAAAGAAACGATGGATAATTCCTTTTTCCGGTTGCATGAAGGTGGCAAATATCCCCTCTTTTTTCTTCTGCCTTCATCAGTTGGAGCACGGCCGCGTTCAGAGCGTTCGCGCCCAGACTGCCGCCAAATGAAAGCACACGCTTTGTACCGGAAACGCGCAGGGCTTTTTTCTCCGTGCGCAGAACCCGAACCGGATTGCCCACCACTCTGATCTTGTTCTTGGGCAGATGCCGCCCGGCTTCCTCAAAGTTCAGCCAGATGCGGCTGACACGGTGCGAAAGTACCCGCACAGCCAATCCCGGTATGGCATTGGATTCGTGCACGGCTGTCGGGATCTTCAGGCGCGCGGCCGCCGACAGCGCCGGATAGCAGGCATAACCGCCCGTGCCGATGACAATGTCCGGACGGAAATCGGAAAGAATCCGCGCGGCTTCCCGCTTTCCTTCCTGCGACTGCCGCAACGCACGGAGCGCCTTTGCGGGAGAGCTTCTGGACAGCCCAGAAAGGCAAAGCGAGCGGATCTCATATCCGGCGTGCCCGACAATTTCGTTTTCCATGCCGCCGGCACCGATGAAAAGAATGTCGCTTTCCGGTTCTCTTTTTTTCACTTCGTCCGCAATGGCCAGCGCCGGCATAATGTGGCCGCCGGTTCCGCCACAGGCAAAAATGGCTCTCATTTTATTCTCTCCTCCTGCTGTATCGGGATATGGACAGCACGATCCCCATTTCAAAGATCTGCATGGCTAAAAATGTACCGCCGGAGCTGAAAAACGGCAAGGAAACGCCGGTGTTCGGCATGGAATTGGTGACTACCGCGACATTGAGGATGGTCTGCAGGGCCAGTTTGAAAGAGATGCCGTATACCGCCAGCGCGGAAAACCGGTCCGGCGCACCGGCCGCGATTCCAAAGCCGCGCATCACCAGTAAAAAAAACAGCAAAAGCAGCAAAAATGCTCCGACAAACCCCAGTTCCTCGCAGATGACGGTAAAAATAAAGTCGTTTTGCGGTTGGGATACATAACCGAACTTCTGCAGTCCCGCGCCGTATCCTTTTCCGAACAACCCGCCCGAACCGATGGCATAAAGGCCCTGCAGGGTTTGCCAGGCCGAGCCGAGCGGATCCACCTCTTCAATGTGCAACCAGGTATTCACCCGCACCTGCGCGTAACTGGAAACCAACACCAAAAGCGTGCCGGCCAGTGCCACCGCCCCGGCCATAAAACCAAGATATTTTAGTTTTGTCCCGCCGAGAAACATCATGAAAACGCCGATCATGGCAATGATCAAAAGACCGGAGATATGTTTTTCGGCCGCGACCAACAAACAGATCATGGCGATGAAAAGACCGGGGCGCAACACGCCGTAACGCAGATTTCCGCCCTGTTTTTTGGTGGAAAGCACCTCGTTTTCATGTCGGGAAAAGAACAATGCCAGCACCAGAATGAGCGCCAGTTTAGCGATCTCGGAAGGCTGAAGCGTGAGGGGCCCGAGCACCAGCCAGCGCCTGGCGCCGCCCCCCACCGTTCCGATGAGAAGCACCAAGAGCAAGAGGAAAAGCGAAACACCGTAAAGCGCCACGCCGAAAAGCCGCCAGAATTCCGGCGTGGCAAAAAGAACAAACGGCAGCGTTGCAAGGATTGACAGCAATCCGAACGCCAGATATCTTTTTAAAAAATAAAGCCGGTCGCCGAAAAATTCTTCTCCGTAAACAGAACTGGCGCTGTAGGACATGACCGCGCCGAAAACCAACATAGAAAGAAAAAGCAGAAGAAAAACCGTATCTACCGATCCCCGCGAGACATATCCTTCGTTGTTTTCTCTCCTCAAAGACGGGAAAAACAGACCTTTCAGTTCTTTTTTCAGTTCCATACGCTTACCTCAAAAAGAAAGCCAACACCGCAAAGAGCAATGCCGAAAGCGAAAAGAGCGCAACCACGCCGTTTTCTTTCATACCCAACTTTTCAAAATGATGATGAAGCGGCGCCATCCGGAACAGGCGCTTTCCGTGAGTCAGGCGGAAAAAGACCACTTGCAGAACCACAGAGGACGCCTCCAGTACATAAACTCCTTCCGCCACAAATACCGCAATCGGACACCCCGAAAGGAGCCCCGCCGCGGCCACCGCTCCGCCAAGGAACAGCGACCCGGTATCCCCCATAAAAACTTTGGCGGGATGGTGATTGAAAAGGAGAAACCCAAGGCAGGCGGCCAGCAAAAAAATACCGGTCACGGTGAGCACACTTTTTTGCCCGAAAAGACCAAAGACCAGCAAAAAAGCCGAAAAAACGGCCGTAACACAGGAAAGCAGGCCGTCAAGCCCGTCCGTCAGATTCAACGCGTTCACCATAAAAACCAGATAAATAAGCGCGAAAAAGTCATAAAAGAAACCGAGATTCAACTCTTTTCCGAAAGGAAGAAAAAAACAGCCGTCCAGACATCCGGTATACCGGCAGACAAAAAGGAAAAGTGCGGAAACCAGTAAAAGAAGGAAAAATTTTTCCGGTGCGGTCAATCCCTGGTTTTTCCCTTTAACCAGTTTGCAATAATCATCCACAAAACCGACCGCGCCGCAAAGGAACGCAAAAAGCGACAAAAGCGCCAATGGCAGAAAACCGGCTTTTTGCCCGGAGAAAAAGCAGTAAAGGCCAAACAGGAGCACGGTGATCAAAAAAGCCGCCATGAAACCAAGGCCGCCCATGGTGGGTGTTCCCTCTTTTTCTTTGTGCCATGCCGGGCCGATCTCCAGAATATGCTGCCCTGCATGCCGTCGGCGAAGCGCCGGGATTAATAATCGTTCAAAAATTATGGTAAGGACAAAAACCGAAAAGAAGAGGAAAAGGCCCTTCCACCCTGTAATGTTCATCAAACCAACCTCCCCAGTGCCTGTTTCACCCGCCACAACCCGGCACGGTGACTGGCCTTTAAAAGAATCCATGCGTCGGCCGGCAATGTTTTCAGCAGTTCGCAAGCGATCTGCTCCGCTCCGTCATTTTCAAAAATCCGGATGGCTTCTTCTTTCATATGACCGCGCCGCGCGCCGGCCGCCGTAAATTTTGCATACCGGCCGCAAAGGAAAAGGAACGAGAGACCGGCTTTGGCTGCGTATTCGCCCACCGCATCATGAAGCGATTCGCTATAACTTCCCAGTTCCTCCATGTCTCCCAGCACCGCACCATAGGGCTTGCCGTCCGCCATCAGTGAAAGCGACTCAAAGGCAGCGGCCATTGCCTCCGGCGAAGCGTTATAGGAATCATCAATCAGAGAAAAAGGACCGATCTTTTCTGTTTGCATCCGCGGATGTGTTTTGCCGGCACTGGCAAGCCCCGTTCTCAGTTCTTCTTCCGAAAGACCGAGAAAATGACCAACGGCCGTGCAAAGCGCCAGCGTCGTGAGACCGACACGCCCCGGAATCGGGTAGGAAAGCGCGTTGATCCGACCGTCCCCGAAAACGATGTCTGCCATTATTCCGTTTTTATCCGAGTGATGCGACAAAACGCGGCAGTCTGCGCTTTCCCCCGTACCGAATCGGATGACTTTTTCCCCTGTGAATAGAGCCTTTGGCAGATCTTCCGGGCAAAACAGCACGCCGCCCGGGCGCAGGCCGCACACAATCTTTGCTTTTTCAAGGGCAAGTGCCGCAGGACTTTCAAACATACCGACATGAGCTGTGCCGATGTTGGTCAGCACACAGATATCGGGAGACAGCGCCCTTGATAGTCTTTCCATTTCGCCCGGATGATTTACCCCCAGTTCCAGCACAAAATCATCCGCTTCTTCCATAGAAAGTAAAGAAAGCGGCATTCCAAGCAGACTGTTATGATTTCCTTTACTTTTTTGAACGGTCTCTTTTTCCGAAAGAAGCGCAAAAAGCGCGTCCTTGATGCTGGTTTTGCCCGAACTGCCGCTCACGGCAATTACCCTTGCCGCACTAAAAGATCGTCGGAACGCCGCCGCGCGCAAAAGGGTTTGTAACGGATCCTGTGATTCAAAGGCCGAATAATTCCCCGCCGGTAACGGTACGCCCGGCGGCAAAAGCAGTGCGCAGGCTCCTCTTGAAAGCGCTTCCGAAAGGAACCGTGTACCGTCTGTTTTTCCCCCCGGAAGCGCCAGAAACAGGTCTCCCGGACGCACTTCCCTTGAATCGGTGGCCATTCCGCGCACGGGCTGCGGAATTCCGAACCGAACGGGCGTTATGCCGAGTGCAAGCTCCAGTACGCCGGAAGCACGCATCGGCGTGCACAAATCAATTCTCATGCGTTTCCCTTTTCACCCTTTCCGCCATACAGCGTGCCGCGATCTCCCGCTCCGAAAAAGGCAATCGTTTGGTCCCGCGGATCTCATATTCTTCATGTCCTTTTCCGGCAAGCAGCAAAATATCTCCGGAACGGGCTTCTTCCACGGCAAATGCGATGGCCTCTTCCCGATCTGGAATGACGCGGCAGGCTTTCCCCGGAAGCATTCCGCTTTTTATTTCCGCCAGAATGTCCATAGGATCCTCGCTCCGGCAATTATCGGAGGTCAGAACGGTAAAGTCGGCCAGCCTTGAAGCGATTCCCCCCATTTTTCCACGCTTGGTGCGGTCTCTGTCGCCTCCGCATCCGAAAAGAAGCAGAATCCGCCCCCCCGCCGGGCAGAAACGGCGTACGTTTAAAAGCAGTTTGGACAAGGCGTCCGGCGTATGCGCATAATCCACAAAAACGCGGATACCGAGCGGATTTTGGGCAATAGCCTCCATTCTGCCTTTGACTCCGTGAAAATCCGCAAGTGCCGCGGCCGCCGTCTCCGCCGGAATCCCCTCGCGAATGGCTGTGGCCGCCGCCAGCACGGCGTCTTCCATCACAAAGCGCCCTGGGAGCGGGAGCAAAAACCGCGTATCGCAAAACCGGAAAGAACTGCCCCACGCGCCTTCCCTGAGTTCACCGATCATTTCCTCTCCGACCTGAAAAGCCGGCACGCCGATCTCTTTTGAAAGGCGTTTTCCGTAATCGTCAAAGGTGGAGACAACGGCTTCCGCGCAGGAATCAAACAGGCTTTTTTTCACCTGATAGTATGTCTCCATATCCCCGTGTAAATCCAAATGCTCGGGAGAGAGATTGGTAAAAACAGCTTTTTTGAAAAAAAGCGGCGCGGTTTTCTTAAAATAAAGCGCGTGGGAACTGACTTCCAGCACGGCTCCCCTGGCGCCTGCATCCCGCATTCCGGCAAGAATCCGGTATAATTCGGCCGGGTCCGGCGTAGTCATGTTTGCCAGGACATCGTGATTGGGAAGCGTTTTGTTTTCTCCGTTCAGGAAGGCCCCCAGCGTACCAATCAGGCCGGTCGTAGAACCGGCGGTATTCAGGATGTGCGAAAGCATTGCGGCCGTGGTGGTTTTCCCGTTTGTACCGGTCACTGCAAAAAGGCGGAGATCTTTGCCGGGATGACCGAAATAAGCGTCATAAAGACGCGCGCAGGCCTCCCGACTGTCAGGAACCGTGTAAACGCCGGGCATACGGCACTCACCGACCGCCATCAGGGCTCCCGAAGAAAGCGCCTGCCGGATATATTGATGACCGTCCGCGTGAATACCGCGCAACGCGATAAAAACATTTCCGGGGCGAACCGCTCTTGAGTCGGTCGCGATTCCGCTCACTTCCCCATCCGGCATTTCATTTTCAAAATGATATCCGGCACTTTCAAACAAATCTCTGACCGTCATATGCACTCCTATTCTGCCACTTCGTCAAAAGGAAAATACAGCGTTATCACACTTCCGCGCGGTAATACGCTCCCTGCCGCGGGAAATTGATTTTTTACGGTTTTATCCGAAAGAGCGAAGTCTTTGGCTCCGGCTACGGACAGATTGAACCCGGCTCGAAGCAATGTTTCGATTGCCAGAGAAGCGCTCATTCCTATCAGATTGGGCACGGTTGCCTCTGATGTCACTCCGTCACCCAGCGTCAGCAGAATTTTGGCTTCGCTTCCCGTAATTTCGCTTCCGACCGCCGGACTCTGCCCGGTCACGGTATCCCCTTCTCCCGAAAACTCAAAAAGGAAACCGGCTCCCATAAGCAGATCCGCCGCCTTTTCCCGACTGAGCCCCGTCAGATCCGGCACGGGTTTGCTTCGGAGCGCTTCCTCCTGTTCGGTATAGACCGCTTCCACCCCCAAATAGGGCAGGATTTCCGAGAAAACGCCTGCCACATAAGGAGCGGCTACCACACTGCCGTACTTGCTGCCGTCCGTCGGTTCGTCCACCACGATAATGACGGCATATTGCGGATCATCCGCCGGCGCGTAACCGACACATGAACCGATACGCGCGTTCGGATCATCTCCGATCTTTTCGGAAGTACCGGTTTTGGCGGCTACCCGATACCCCGGCACATAGGCATTTTTGGCGCCGCCGTCTCCGGCCACGCCGCCGGCCAGAATCGAAGAGATGGTTTGCGCGGTTTCTTCGCTGATCACACGGCGGCGCACTGTGCGCTCGTGCCTGTAGACCTCGTTGCCGGCCGAGTCTTTCATTTTTTCCACCAGATAGGGCTGAAGCAGTTCGCCGCCGTTGGCAATGGCTGAGACCGCTGTGATCATCTGAAGGACCGAAACCTTGAAATTCTGCCCGAAAGAAGCGGTGGCCAGATCCAGTTCGGTAAAAGAAGAAGCGGCATGAAAAATGGAATTTCCTTCACCCGGCAGGTCTATACCGGTTTTTTCAAGCATTCCGAAAGAAGAAACATACCGGTAAAAGCAATCGCATCCAATGCGCGCGGAAATCGTCATCATGACCGGATTGCAGGATTTTTGCAAGCCTTCCGTAAATGTCAGACTGCCATGCCCGCCCCGCTTGTGACAGTGAATCATCCGGTCTGCCACCGCCATAACGCCACTGCAGAAAAATCGCTCATCCAGATCGGTCACGGCCTTTTCCTCCAGCACCATGGAACAGGTCATGGTTTTGAAGGTGGAACCGGGCATGTAAATTTCGGTAGCCGCCTTGTTTGACCAGGTTTCAAGGAGCAATTTCCCCTTGGCCGTCCGGTATTCCTCGCTATCCTCGGAAAGCCCCAACGCCTGCAAAATTGCCAAGGATTCTTCATTGGGCGTAAAAGGATCGTTCAAGTCAAAAGAAGGAGCCGTGGCCATGCCCAAGATGGCGCCGGTATTGACATTCATCACAATACCGCAGACCCGGTTTTTGGCGCCGGATTCCAAAAGTGTGGCGGCCAATTGTTTTTCCAGAGCCGCCTGCACAAAAGCATCCAGCGTGGTCGTCAGAGTATAGCCGTCCGTGGCAGGCACGTAGGCCTCATAGCGGTTCGGCAGCGCGTTCCCGCTTGAATCACGCGCTGTAATATAAGAACCGGACACACCGGCCAACGCCTCTTCATACTGATATTCAAGACCGTAAAGCCCCTGCCCGTCACTGCCGGTAAAACCCAGCACATGGGAAGCCAGTGTACCGTAAGGATAATATCGGGTGCTCACAGCTTTGACCGAAATCAGATCGGAAAGATTTTCCGCCAGTGCAAATTTCAGGACGGTATCGGCCGTTTCCCGTTCCACCGAACGCGCCACGGTTCGCTCCAGATCCCCTGTGTGTGAGAGATGTTCCCGCATTTTTTCAACGGTAAGTCCCGCGATCCGGGAAGAAAGCCCGACCGCAATTTTTTCCCCCGGATTCTCCCCTTCGGCCGTTGCCACCGCATGCGGAAAAACCGATACGCGGAAAATGGTCCGGTTTCCGGCCAGAACGCGGCCGTTTGCATCCAGAATCTGTCCCCGGTCGGCACGCACCGGAGATTTGGTGGTCAGCTGATCGAGCACTTTTTTCTGATACCGTTCAAAGTCAAAATATTGGATCATAAATATTCTGAAAAGTAAAAATCCGAATGCCAACAATAAAAAAAGCGCCACTGCGGCCGAGCGTCGGATCGTCCTTTGCGCGGCCCTGTCCTTTTCCTGCATTCTATTCCCTCCGTCTCTTCTTTTTCAGGGAATTTTATTCGGCCAAGAGCCGTTTTATGCCGGGAAGCAGACAACCCGTTCCTTTGTGACAAAATAAAAAAGAGCCGCTTCAAAGTAGGCTCTGATTTTTATTTATTCAGGAAATATCGGCCAAAGACAAAAAAGCCCCCACCCGGGGGGCTTGCTTATTTTGTTCCGAAAAGGGTGGCAAAAGCGCCGGCCAGCGTGCCGGAACCGCGACCTTTTTCTTCATCGTCATAGACTTGTACGCTATCCTCGCCGTCAAACTCCAGATAGTCATCGTCATCGCCCAACGCATCAAACTGTGCGGTGTTCCCGCTGAGATTTTCGGCGTTTCTCAGCGCCGTTACTTCACCGGAAAGATGTTCCACACGCTCATCCGCGCGGCGGAGCAGTGCCGTGCTGCCAACAATCAACGCCAGCGAAAGAACAAGCATCAAAGCAAAAAAGCTGTTGAGCATCACCAACCGGCGACCGGTCGAGCGGAAGCGGTGTGCGCCCATTTCTCTCTTTTTGGCAAGGCGTTGCCTTTTCTGATATTCCCGGCTTTGTTCTGCTTTGCTGCGGGCACAGGCCAACGACCGGCGCATAGCGCCCAGCCGGTCACTGTCACCGAAGCGGTGATTGAAAAAGGCCACAAAATCGCCGGTGGTAATCTCGGTGTTGCCATTGCCGTCATCGTGCAAAAAAACAACGGTGGTTGCATTCGGAACGGGAGCCTTGTCAATTTTACGCCCGGACAACGCTTCCTGAGTGCGGTCATGATACCGATTTCTCAACGCTTCGAACTGCTCTTTATAATCATCCTTTTCATATACTTTTTCATAGATAGCCATGGCGCACCTCCGTTCTTTCTGATTTTACATTTTATTATTTACATTTTTTCCGCCACCCGTAATTTGGCACTGCGGGCACGCGGATTTTCCGCCTCTTCTTCTTTTCCGGGCAGAATGGGTTTTTTGTTGACCAGTTTTACAACCGGTTTTTTACCGCATACGCAAACCGGCAGGTATTTGGGACAGGTACATCCGCTTCCCAAATCCGCGAAAGTCTGCTTGACGATGCGATCCTCCAGCGAGTGGAAAGTAATGACCGCCAGTCTTCCGCCCCGGTTCATCCGTGCGGCAGCCGTGCGAAGCGTAGGCTCAATCACATCCAATTCCCGATTGACCTCGATCCGGATGGCCTGAAAGGAGCGTTTGGCCGGATGATGACCGCCCTCCCGTGCAAAAATCGGAATCGCACTCTTGATAATCGCCGCCAGTTCTCCGGTGGTCCGAATCGGCTTTTCGCTTCTCTTACGGACAATCTCGGCCGCAATTCGCGCGGCGTATTTCTCTTCGCCATAGGTGAAAAGCAGATTTTTCAGTTGATCCTGAGAATAGGCGTTGACCACTTCAAAGGCGCTTTTTTCCTGCCGTCTGTCCATGCGCATATCCAGCGGCGCATCGGCCTGATAGGAAAATCCGCGCTCAGGCGTATCCAGTTGATAAGAGGAAACGCCCAGATCAAGGAGAAGCCCGTCAATTTTTTCAATTCCCTCACGGTCCAGAATTTCGCCCAACTGCGAAAAATTTCCGCGGACGACCCGTGCGCGTTCTCCAAGCGGAGCCAATCGCCGGCCGGCGGCTTCCACAGCAGCCTCATCCTGATCTATGGAAATCAACTTTCCTGTCGTCAACCGAAGGCCGATAGCAAAGGAATGCCCGCCGCCGCCGGCGGTCCCATCCACATAAATACCGTTTTTTTTGATAGCCAACCCCTCGATGCACTCGGCAAGCAACACCGGGCGGTGTGAAAATTCGTTTTCCATGTCTTAAAGTCCGTTTGCTTCCAGCACATCCCGGATCTCACCAAGATCCATGCTGTCCACATATTCGGCATATTTGTCTTCTGCCCAGATCTCACCGTAGTCGCCGCATCCCACAATCACAAGATTCCGGTTCCCTTCCTCGGGTTTGGCACCCGCGCCGATGTAAGAGAGCATGCCGGTGGGCAACAGCACGCGCCCTAAAGAATCCGGCGTGGTTTGAGTGGCGTCCCGATAAATAAAGAGGAAGAACTTTTCCATATCTTTACGGGGGAGCGCCTTGAGCGGCTCGATGTATTTTTCCCAGGCCTCGGCGGAATAAAACCGCAGACTGTTTCCGCGGATGCTCCGAACGATCATAAAATTCTCACCCAGCTCATCCCGGAGTTTGGAAGGAATTGAAACACGGTTTTTGGCATCCAGGGTGTGTCTGTACTCACCAAACAGCATTTGTGTTTCCTCCTTCCTCGTTTGTGGCAGGAGCATAACATTTTATAACATTTTGCCCCATTCTTTCCCACTTGTCTATATTATGCGCCAAAATTCGCGTTTTGTCAATACCGCCAGAGGAAAACAAAAAAGTTTTTTTGACCAAATTCGAGCTTTTTCGTTCCGTTTTTGGAATTTGCCCAAAAAAGTGAAAAAAGAAAAATCCGGGCAGCTCCCTGTTTCTTGGATTTGCCCGGACTTTTCCGTTTTATTCATTCTTTTTTCCAAAGACGGCCTTCAAAAGTATTTTCGGCGTACAGTAATTTGTCAATATCATTAAGGACCGTCAGTTTTTTTCGGCTCCACTCGGGAGCAATCAGTTCGTCGGCCGGAGCATCTCCGGTCAGGCGTCCGATAACAGTTTGAGGTGGCAGAAGTTCCAGCGCCCGCACGACCGTTCGGATATAATCTTCCCGCGCCATCGGTTGATATTCTCCGGTGGCATACAGGTGATAAAGTCTTGTGCCCCGCAGGACATAAAGTAAATGGATCTTGACTTCATCCGGAAAAAGTGCCGCCACATCGCGCACACTCTGTAGCATTTTATCCGCATTTTCCCCCGGCAACCCGAAAATAAGGTGAACGCCGATGCGGGCACGGGGCGCGGCCTGCCGAAGCCGGAAATAACCCTCCCGGAAAGCGGAAAAAGAATGGCCTCGGTTGATTTTGGCTGCGCTTTCATCGTCGGAGGTCTGGAGTCCCAATTCAACCGTCAGGTGGGTCCTTTTTGACAGTTCGGCAAGATAGGAAAGAACATCGTCCGGCAGGCAATCCGCGCGGGTAGCGATGTTGAGACCGACCGCGCCCGGAAGCAAGAGCGCTTCCTCAAAAAGCGCTTTCAGTTTTGAAAGCGGAGCGTAAGTGTTGGTATGCGCCTGAAAATAAGGCAAAATCAGCCTGGCAGACCATTTATCCCCTTCTTTTCCGCGCATCCGGCGATATTGTTCCGGAACCGACAAAAGTGCGGATTCGGCAAAATCGCCGCTCCCGCGTCCCGAGCAGTAAATACACCCGCCGCGCCCACAGCGACCGTCAATATTGGGGCAGGTAAATCCGCCGTCAAGCGGCAGTTTTTCGCATTTCTCCCCAAAAGTCTGCCGAAGGTAATAATCATAAGTATAGTAGCGTTTGTTGGAGTCCGAAAAAAGAAAAGGATTTTTTTCTTTTTGGGTTTCTCTTTTCATCATTTTCTCCGAAAACCGGGCTGTTGCAGAAGCGACAGCCCGGTTCATTTTTATTTTTCAAGCAGTTTTTCCGCTGCGGAAAGCCGCACGCAAACCGCAAGCAGTTCCATAGCCGTGCGCAGTTCGCTCATATCCGGATAGGTCGGCGCAATCCGAAGATTGCTGTCCGCCGGATCCTTTCCGTAAGGATAGGTGGCGCCTACCGGCGTCAGAGTCAGCCCGGCTTCGCGGCAAAGTTCAAAGGTCCGCTTAGCACATCCGGGCAGTGTATAAAGGCTGATGAAATATCCGCCCTTCGGCGTTGTGAAACGCGCCACGCCCCGTTCGTCCAATTCACGGTGCAGAATTTCTTCGGTCAGTTCAAATTTGGGACGGATGATCTCGGCTTCCTTTTGCATGTGCAAAAGGATCCGCTCGGCAGATTCAAAAAACTTTACATGACGGAGTTGGTTCAGTTTGTCAAATCCGATGGTCTGAATCCCCATGATGTCCCGGATCTGCGAAAGATTCCGCTCGCTGGCGGCCAGAATCGCCACGCCCGCGCCCGGAAAAGAAATTTTGGAAGTGGAAGCAAAGTAAAAAACCATATCCTCCCGCCCGGTTTCGCGGCAAGCCTCGAAAATATCAAGGAGACGGTCGCCGTCCTCGGGATAAAGTTCATGGATGGCATAAGCATTGTCCCAGAAAATCCGGAAATCAGGCGCGGCCGGGGCGAGAGCCGCCAGTCGGCGGACCGTTTCATCGCTGTAGGTGTAGCCATCCGGGTTGGAATATTTCGGGTTGCACCAAATCCCCTTTACCAAGGGGTCATGGTTTACCAGCGCTTCTACTGCGTCCATATCCGGACCGATCGGCGTCATCGCCACCGGAATCATTTCAATCCCCAGCGATTCGGTCACGGCAAAATGCCGGTCATATCCGGGGCAGGGGCACACAAATCTGACCCGTTCTTCCTTTCCCCAAGGCCTCTCGCTGCCGTACACACCGTACAGCATGGCGCGGGCCACTGCGTCGTACATCAGATTGAGCGAGGAATTTCCGCACACCATGATACGGGACTCCGGAATGTTCAGAAGATCTGAAAAAAGCTTTTTGGCTTCCGGAATGCCGTCCAGAATGCCATAGTTCCGATAGTCAACACCGCTCTCGCCATAACAATCGGCGGGGGTAAGGCAGTTCAGCATACCGTCCGCCAGTTCCATCTGCTCCCGGCAGGGTTTGCCTCTCGCAATATTCAGTGAAAGACCTTTGGCACAATAATCGTGATAGATCTTTTGCAATTGTTCTTTTTCAATTTTCAGGTCCGACTGCGACATCTGAAGATAGTTCATAGGGGTATTGCTCCTTTTCCTGCGTCTTTTTGCAGAAAGAAAATTTCAAATTGCAAAAAGAAGTGTTTCCGATAGTCATTATAGCACAAAAACGCAAGAATGGCAATAGAAAATTGCATTTTTAAAAAATAATCTTTTATTTTTGCTTTTTTTCTCCCCAAAAATGCTGCAGTCGCCGCAAAAGCGCGGCAGAATTCCCCGCAATTGCCATATCCCGCCAATGCGGAGGGTACAGATGCAGATACGGCTCTTCGGCATAGCGGCTGTCAATCAGCACGATCACGCCGCGATCCTCTTCCCGCCGGATCACGCGGCCGGCCGCCTGCAAGACCCGGTTCATACCCGGATAAGTATAAGCGTAATGATACCCTTCCTCGCACTTGTGTTCATAGTAATCCCGCAGGAAATTCCGTTCATCCGAAAGCCCGGGCAATCCCACACCGACAATGGCCGCTCCAATCAGACGATCACCCGGCAGATCCACACCTTCCGAAAAACTGCCGCCCAATACGCAAAAGCCAACGCGCAACACACCCTTGTCCTCTTTAAAAAAGGAAAGGAAAGCATTTTTTCCCTCCGTATTCATTTCGCGTTCCTGACAGATACACGAAACCTGAGGATATTTGGTACAAAAGCGTTCATAAACTTCCTTCAGATAAGCAAAAGAAGGAAAATACACCATGTAATTTCCGGCCCTGGCCGACAGCATGGCGGCGATGGCCGAGACCACCTTGCGATAGGAGGTTGCTCTCGCTTCCATACGGGTTTCAATATTACTAAGTACCGTCACGCACAGACGCGAAGGGTCATAAGGAGACGGAAGCGAAAGTGAAACCGCCCCTTTTCCCCCGCCGAGAATATCCGCAAAATAAGAAGGGGGCGTCAGAGTGGCGGAAAAAAAGACCGAAGCATACGCCCGGGAAATGCAGGGGCCCAGCACCCCGCTGGGATCCAGACAGCAGAGTTTTACCGTCAATTCATCGTGAACAAGACAAAAATAAGTCAGGAAATGCTCGTCATAATAGTCCCCTATCAGACCCAATCGGGCCAGTATGGCAGAAAGCTCTCCGATTTTGGAGGCAAGCGGGTGCGCTTCTCCTTTCTTTAAAAAACGGTCGAGTTCACGCCGGAGATTCATCGCCGCTTTCTGCAATCCTTGCGGCGCTTCCCGATTCAGATGATAGCCGCTTTCCGTGCCGTCCTCGTGCTTTACATGACCTTCCGTGCAAAGACGGCAAAGCCGGCGGCCGTAAAGAACAAAACTGCCCAGCGCCGCTTTCAGTTCCGGTTCCGCAAGCGGATCGATTCTGGCATACACCGCTTCAAAATCCCGGAACGGGAGAACAGCCGTATACATATCCCGCGCACGGTCCGGCAGATTGTGCGCCTCGTCCACCAGGAAAAGGAAGCGTTCTTTTTCCCCTTCGGTATTTTGAAAATACCGGCGAAGAAATACGGCCGGGTCAAATGCGTAGTTGTAATCGCATATAATGATCTCGCAATAACGCGAAAAATCCAGCGAAAGCTCATAAGGGCAAATTGAAAAAGTCTTGCCTGCCTCTATCAGTGTTTGCCTTGGAAAACCGTTCTGCGCAGAAAGCAAATGCAAAACGGCGGCCTGCGAACGGTCATAGTAACCTGCCGCAAAAGGGCAATCCGCCGGATTACAGCAACTTTTCGCACCCGCTTTGCACCCGCCCGGCCGCAGACACATCTGCTCTTTTGAATAAAGCATCACCGTGTGCAATTTCCCGCCTGCGGCAAAAATGCGGCCGGCGGCGGCATAGGCCTCCCGCCGGGTACTCTGCTTGGCGGTCAGATAAAAGATTCGGTCGCAATGCCCTGCCCCCAGTGCCTTCACGGCCGGATAAAGCGTGGAAATGGTCTTTCCGATGCCGGTCGGTGCCTGTGCAAACAGACGGCCGCCCCGCCGGAAAGTCCGAAAAGCCGTCTCTATCAGTTCCACCTGTCCTTCACGCAGGGTCGGATACGGAAACGGAATCTCCCGTAATTCCGGGATCCATACGGTCCGGCGGCGCATTTCAAACTGAGCGAAAGGCAGGATGGCCGCAAGAAGCGAGTCAAAACGCGCTTTCAGTTCTTCGCGGCTCATTTCGCGGTCATAACACCGTTCGCCTCCACCGTTTCGGGAGACCACGCGCAAACGGAGCAGAATGTGCGGCAAATTCCTTGCTGCCGAAAGAAAATAAGCATAAACAGCCAGTCTTGCCCATTCCCGTTCGCCCTCCGCGCCATGCCCGCGGCGGTTTTTGATCTCCTCCACCACCGTGCGGCCGTTCTGGGTAAAAACGCCGTCCGCACAGCCCTCCACCGTCACGGTCATGCCTTCAAGTGTGGCCGTGTGAGAAAGAAACACCTCGGTTTCATAGCCGCTCCCGGCTTCTTTTTGCAGTTTTTGATGCCATTCGGTTCTCCGGCTTTTTTCTTCGTTTCCCAAGGGAAAACGGCCATCCAGATCACCGCCGGGCAGGGAGAGCCGGCACAGTTCGCCGACAGACAGATAAAGCGACATGGTATCGGTATCAAAACGCATTCCGTTCTCCCTCCCTTTTTGTATTTCTGTTTTATTGTAGCACAGTACGAAGCGAAAGTCAACGGAAAAGGCGTGCAACGCACCCTAATTACCAATATTTTAGGGGTAGCCGAAAGCCACCGGTGCGATTATAATAATATCAAAGGAAAAGGCGGTGAAGGTATGGAATGGATACGCATCAGCATGAACAAACTGAAAATCATGCTCTCGGCAAAAGACGCTCAGCGTTATGCGCTGAGTCCGGAAAGCGCCAATTATGCCGACACCTTGACCCGGCGTGCTTTCCGGCGAATCCTGACCGAAATCCGGGAGGAAAGCGGATTTGACGCGACGGAAGACAAGGTATACATACAAATGTACCCCTCCAAAGAGGGCGGATGCGAACTGTTTGTGACCAAAATGGGTCTGCTGTTGGCGGAAGAATGCAAAAAAGAAGCTCCTCCCCCGCGCGAACGCGCGGTAAGCCGGAGCACGCTTTTCGTCTTTGCCAAAATGTCCGCTCTGCTCTCGGTTTGCCGGCGTCTGGAATCTGCACATTTCTCCGGCAAAAGTCAGCTATGGACCGACGACGGAAATCGTTATTGGCTGTTTCTCACCGAAAAATCACCGAAAACTTATGATTTTATCGAAGAATACGGCCGTGCGCTGGAAGCAGATTTCGGCAAATATTATCTTTGTGAACACGGCCGGTTGCTTTGCCGTGAAAATGCCGTTTCTCTGTTGGCAGAATGTTAAAAAAATCCCGTTGGCATTCGCCAACGGGATTTTTTTAATTCAGTAATGTTTTAAGAGTCGGTTCAATCGCCAAAGCCATCCGATAAAAGCCAAAGTCATTGGGGTGCGTGCCGTCTACCGTACAGGCATCCCATTCTTCTCCGCAAAGAAGCGTATAGCCATCCACATAGGCCACATGACGGTCTCCCGCGGCAAGTGCCTCTTCATAAACGCCGCGAACAATCTGTCTGCGGGTCTCATAACCTTCATTCCACGGTGCGCGATCGCCCTTGAGAAGCGAATCGCCCGCGCTGAGGAAAAGGATCGGAAGCTCCGGACGGGCGGCGCGAACCCGGTGATAAAAATCCGGCAAAGACGCTTTCAGATCGGCAACGGAACGGGCGTTGTGATCATAATCGCAAACAAGCACCCGCATATCCAACCCGGCAAGATAATCGGCCATGGCAGGCTCTCCGTGGCAACTGCCGGAAAAGCCGAGATTGATGTGATCCACACCCAATCGCCGTGACAAAATGGCCGTATAGGCATTCCCGGGGCGGGACGCACAACCGCCCTGCGTAATGGAGGAGCCGTAATACACCACCGGCCGATCTTTATACGGCACAAAAGATTCAATGTGCGATCCCTTTTTGAGAGCAATATAAAGTTCTTTCACTCCGTCGTAAAGCGGAAAATTCAATGTGTAATCCGACATTTTGCCATCCGTAAAACGGCCGGCGGAATATCCTTCGGTCATTCCCATCGGCGGCATGAAAGAAAAGAAATAGCGGTCCTTTCCCTCTACCCGATGATAGCAGTCAAAGCCGGATTGCCCGAGCAGTGTGATGTGGGACATCAGGCGATTGTTTTTCATCACCGCACGAATGGCGATATAAGGCGAATCGGTCCGGAAAGTCACCCGTCCGCCCGCTGTGCAACGGGAAAGGCCCCGGACGCTGGCCGAAACCGCATTTGCGGCTTCGGCCGGCATCCGGAGATAACACTTTTCCGCTTCATCATAGAATACCCCGTAAAGGGTAAATGGCGCTTTTTTGGCGTCCAGGAAAACAAGATCGGGTTCGGAAAGATCCGTTTCAACCCGCAGGTTTTCGTCCACTTCGGAGATTTCCATCTCAGTTTTTCCTTTCGGGAGCGGCCGCCTCGTCAAACACCACCGTCACATCAGGGTGCATTTGGAGGAAAGTCACGGGGATCATCGAATCCGCCACACCGTTGTAAAGCGCAGTCAGCGCCTCCTTTTTATTGGAGCCGCTTGCCATCAGCACAATTTTTTTGGCTTTCATAATGGTGCCGATACCCATGGTCATGGCTCTCTTGGGAACTTCCTTTTCGCTTGCAAAAAAGCGGGAGTTATCCTTGATGGTAGAAGGCTTGAGGGCAGTCACATGCGTATCCACAAACAGGGTATCTGCCGGCTCGTTGAAACCGATGTGTCCGTTGCGGCCAACACCCAGAATCTGCAGATCGGCATAGCCCAAGTCGGCAACCAGTTTTTCATAACGGACTGCCTCGGCGTTTAGATCGGCGGCGTTACCATCCGGAAGGAAAGTGTGATCCTTTCTCAGATTGACATGATCAAAAAGATTGACATTCATAAAAGTACGGTAGCTCTGCTCATGCTCCACGGGGAGATTGCAGTATTCGTCCAGATTGACGGTGGTCACATGCGAAAAATCCACTTTCCCGTCTTTGTAATCACGGCAAAGCTCGGCATACATACCCTCCGGCGTTGAACCGGTCGCAAGACCCAATACGGCATCCGGTTTTTCCGCAATTGTTTCTTCCAGCAGATTGGCGGCAACTCTGGACATTTCTTCGTAATTTTTGCAACGGATGAATTTCATTGATTATCCCTTTTTTCTATTTCTTTCAAGATTTTTTCAATATAAATCTTCGCTTCTTTGATATCGGCGATCTGCTTTTCACCGGAGATCTCTCTTTCGATGATATAAGGTCCCTCATAACCAAGCGCTTTCAGTTTCCGGAAAATAAGCGGCAGATCGGCGCGGCCCTCGCCCAACGGTTTCTGCAAACCAAGATTGTTGCCCTCGGTGGGATATTCGCCGTCCTTGCAATGCGTGTTCCGGACATACTTTCCGAAAACATCCAGCGCATCGGCAGAATTGGCCTTGCCGTAAAGGAGAAGGTTGGCGGTATCAAAGTTGATACCCAGGTTGTCCAGACCGATCGCTTCAATCGTGCGCAACATGGTGACCGGTGTTTCCTGGCCGGTTTCAAACAGGAAATATTGGCCGCGGCTTTTCATGGTTTTGCAAAGTGTCCGCAAAGCGGCCACTGTTCCGATAAAATCCGGGATATCCGGATTTTCGGGCAGGAATCCGACATGGGTTATGACATCGCTTACCCCCATCCACTGCGCAAAACGGCTTCCCTTCTCCAGTTCGGCCAGACGCGAATCGCGGTAAGCGGGCGGCACCAATCCAAGCGTGGCGGGGCCATAGCGGAAATTCCACTCCTTCGGACCGCTCCAGCCGGCCCACAACGCGGTGATTACCACGCCGGTCTCATCGGAGATCCGGCGCAGCATCTTTGCATTTTCTTCGGTATAAATCCAGGGCTCCCAGCAACAGAGCTGGCAGCAGTTAAAACCCATATCCCGCGCCCGGCGGAATTCTTCTTCCATCTGACGATCCGGGGCAAACCGGATCAATACACCGATGCGGTTCATCAGAGTTTCACCGGTTCGGCATGTTTGTCAGCCGAGGCAATTTCTGCCTTCACAATCCGGACGCTTTCTCTGGCGGAGAACGGCGGGTCGATCACATTGTCATGCTGGCCAAGCACACATTCGGCCAGGTATCGAGTTTCAGCGCGCAGGGCCGGTTCACGAACAAAGGTAATTTCTTTTGTTTCGCCGCCGCGCACATAAAGCATCAGTTTACCATTCGCCATTTCAAGCGTTGCTTTCTCAAAATTCACCCGGAAACCGTGCGCAAATACATAAGACAGTGTCCAGTCGTTATGCGTGAAAATTACCGGCCCGTTTGGATAAATATAGTTTGTGCAGACCGATTCATAGTTGGAACCGGGATGAACAATCGCTGCCGACGAACTGACACTTTCGGGAATACCGAAAAGATACTGAACCATGTCCACATCGTGAATGTGCTGATCGAAAATCGCGCCGCCGCCCAGCTCTTTATGAAGCATCCAGTTCTGATAGGACCAGCTGGGCGTGTCGCCGCCGCGCCAGAACATACCGGCCAGCACTTTGCCGTATTCGCCGGAGTCGATCATCGACTTCAGAATGATATATTCATTCCAGAAACGCAGGCACTGACCGACCATGAGAATTTTACCGCATTCCTTGGCGGTCGCAATCATTTTGTCGCATTCATCGGTGTCCAGCGCCATGGGCTTTTCGCAAAGCACATGAAGGCCGGCCTTCAGGCAGTCCACCGTAATCTCACAGTGAAGATAGGTCGGGACAACCACGCTGACCATGTCCAGATGCTCGCGCGCGATCATCTCATGGAAATCGGTATAACAGGGCATGCTGTCAAATCCCATGGTTCCCTGTCCTTCTTTGAGGTTGAAATTGAAGTTTTGCTTTTCAAACTTTTTGGGGTCAATATCGCACACGGCAACCAGTTCGCAGGGGAAATCCTCCGGCGCACTGAGGAGCACGTTGGCGTGGGCGCGCCCCTGTCCACCCAATCCGATCAGACCAAGACGAAGCTTTTTCATTTTTCTTTTCTCCTTTGCTATTTAGCATTACATATTGAAAATACTGTAAATTTCACGGGACAGAACCGGCGGAAAATCTGCGGGAGCCAACTTGAAAGTACCGACCTCTGCCGTCACCCACCCGTCATAACCGATCCGGCGCAGGGCAGCCATAGTCGCTTTGAAATCAACATCGCCCGAAAGAAGCGGAACAAAACCGTTGATATTGCCGATGCGGCGGCTGAAATCTTTAATGTGTACTTTGCAGATGCGACTGCCGAGAATATCGATCCAATGATCCGGATAACCGTTCACCAGAACATTTCCGATATCAAAATAGGCAGCGGCTCCGGGACCGGCAGCATCCACAAAATTTCTCATCTCAAGAGGAGACAGCAGAAATTTGTTCCAGACATTTTCAATCCCCAGCGAGATCCCGCGCTCTTTGGCGTAGGGCGCCAGTTCCCGCATGGCGGCCAGTGCCCGGTCATAGGCCTTGTCGTAAGGAATATTGCCGAAAGGCTCTCCCTCACCGCTCACCACGCCCGGTACAATCAACACCGAATCGCAACCCAGTGCGTGCGCGATCTCGATCTGTCTGCGGGCGCAGGACATGGCCTTTCCCGCGATTTTTTCATCCGGCGAGGTAAAAGGCAGTTTCCAATAGACGGCGGACGCCACACTGTAAAGCTCAACACCCTCTTCGGCGGCGGCTTCACGGATAGCGCGCAATCCTTCATTTGTGGTATCCACCGACAGTTCGCCGGTCAGATCCATGGCCAGCTCCACGCCGTCAAATCCGGCCGCGTGCGCCTGGCGGAATGCCTCCCGCAACGGGGTTCCGGCAGGATAGGCCCAAATGCTGATTCCCTTTTTCATGAAATCTCTCCTTTTTTTACAAAAATGCATGAACTTCTTGACGAATCATCATTGCAGTGTTATTATATATGTGTCCGAACAAAAAGTAAATGCAATTTTGGACATATAATGTTTGAATTCGGACATTTTTTGGAGGATTTGCATGGAAACAGAAAATCTTTTCCCGCGACCGGTGCGTCTGCGCAGTATTTATACGGCTTTTGAGCGGGAACTGAAGCCGGATTACATCTTCCGGGGAGAAAGTCATGATTTTTATGAATTGGTTATGATTCTGTCCGGCACAGTGGGCATCACGGCCGGATCCGATTCGTTTCTTTTAAAAGAAGGCACCGCCATTTTGCATACTCCCATGGAATTTCACAGTCTGCGCGCCGCAAACGGCACTTCGCCCACCGTGCTCATCATCACCTTTTTTGCGGACGCTCTGCCGGACTATCAAAAACGGATCTTCCTTTTTTCAGAAGAAGAACGCGCACGGGCCAGACGGGCCCTTTCGCTTTTGCGCAATGCCTGCCGGTGCAATGGCATCCGGACCGTTGAGGTGGAAAAAGGTCGGGAGCGACGCGCACAGGAAGGAATGAACGAGCTGGAAATCCTTTTGCTCCGTGCCGATGAGGTCAGCGAACCCGAACGGCTTCTGGATGAAACCACCGGCAGCAGTCACTATAAGCGGGCACTCCGTGTACTGGAAGAAAATCTCACTTTGCCGCTGTCCACCAATGAACTGGCGGCACTCTGCCACATGAGTCCTTCCCTTCTTAAAAAAACCTTCTCTCGTTATGCGGGCGTTGGCGTGATTGAATATTTCCGGGCACGAAAAATCGAGGCGGCCATTCCCTTTTTGCGAAATGGGCAAAGCGTAAGCGATACGGCGCTTCGCTTTGGCTTTTCAGATTCGAGTTATTTTTCTACCGTCTTTCATAAAATCACAGGACACACGCCGGGATATTATCGGAATCACTGATAAAAATGCGCCCCTGCTCTTGCATTTGCGCCTTGATTTTGCTATAATTGTAACTATCTTTGACAGGAGGCCGTCTATGAACCTTGATGAGCTGAAACAGGTGTGTGAAAAATGCACTGCCTGTCCGCTTTCTGCGACCCGGACTCATGTGGTCTTCGGCGTTGGAAACGAAAATGCCGAACTTCTTTTTGTCGGTGAAGCCCCCGGCGAGCAGGAAGACCTTTCCGGTACGCCGTTTGTCGGACGCGCCGGACAACTCCTTGACCGTTTTCTTTTTGCCGTGGATATCCCGCGGGAATCGGTCTATATCGCCAACATTTTAAAATGCCGCCCGCCGCACAACCGCGACCCGCTCCCGGAAGAAGAAGCCACCTGCATCGGCCATCTGCGCGAGCAGGTGCGCATCATCCGCCCCAAGGTGATTGTCTGTCTGGGGCGCATTGCGGCCGCCAAACTCATCAAACCCGATTTCAAGATTACAAAAGAGCACGGGAAATGGGTGAAAAAAGGAGATTTTTATATGACCGCCGTTTATCACCCCGCTTTTTTGTTGCGTGACCCCCGGAAAAAAGAAGAAATGCTGCGGGATATGCAATCCATCCGAGAAAAGCTCGCCGAACTGAAAGGAACCACATGGACACCACCACATTTATAAATCTGCTCTCCATTATCGGCATACTGTTCCTTATCATGGTCACCGGCTATATCTGCCGCCGGATCGGCCTTATAAACGCCGATGCTTCCAAGCATCTTTCCCGTCTCATTATCTGTCTGTGTCAGCCCATGATGATCGTGGGTGCGCTGGTCAGCAAAGATTTCAGTACCGAATCGCTGAAAAGAGGTCTGTTTTTCCTGCTCATTGGCCTGCTTTTACATCCGCTCATGGCGGCGTTTGCCTTTCCGTTCGGCCGGATCTTCAAAGACCTCAATGAGCGAAAAGTCAGTATTTTCGCCCTGATCTTTACCAATTGCGGCTTTATCGGATTGCCGATCCTGGAAACGGTTTTCCCCGGTGACGGCGCCTTCTGCGGCGCATTTTTCCTCATCGGATTTCATCTGTACATCTGGACGCTGGGCATTGCCATTCTTTCCATCGGGCGCCCGGATATCCGTCTCACCCCCAAAAAAGCGCTCCTTAACTACGGCACCGTCCCCTGCCTGATCGGATTTCTGCTTTACCTCCTCAAAGCTGTTTTGCCGGTTCCGGCCATTGTCCCGAATTTCTGCAATTATCTGGGCAATCTCTGTATGCCGGTCTCGGTTCTGATTACGGGGTCTTTGCTGGCCACACAGCCTCTTTTGAAGATGTTCAAAAACCCGCGGCTCTATCTTTTCAATTTTTTCAAGCTGCTGTTATTACCGGTTCTGGTCGCTTTTGTGGCCAAACTCTGTACCCTGGGAATGGCAGACAACACGCGCATCATTCTTTTTTGCACGGTCATCGCCGCGCTCCCCAGCGCGTCTACCATCACCATGCTTTCGGATATGTACGATATAGATCCCGGTTATGCCGCGCAGACGGTCGGTTCCTCTTCCCTTTTGTCTCTTGCCACTCTGCCGCTTTTGTATTTTCTCGGCGATTTCATCGCCAAGTTGTAAACTCCCCAAAAAGGTCCTGACCTGCGGTCAGGACCTTTTCTTTCTCCGGATATAAAGTGACAGCAGCGCTCTTCCTGAAAACGGGATAAGCGGATAGAGATATCCCCATCCGCCGACCGTCCGGTTGGTGACAATCAGCACAAGCGTCAGCAAAATACCTCCGATAAATCCCCACAGATTGAAGATAGCCGTAAGCGTCAGCAAAATCATACGCATAAATTTAAGGGCGTACCCCAGTTCAAAACTGGTTTGCGTGAAATTGGAAATGGCCACAAAAGCCATATAAAGAATCACTTCCGGAATGAGCCACCCGGCATCCACCGCAAAATCGCCCAAAATGAGACCTCCCACCACGGAAAGCGAATTGGTCAGCATATCCGGCGTGTTCATGGAAGCCATCCGAAGACCGTCCACAATGAACTCGGTCAAAAGAAGCTGTACATAGATCGGCAGTTTCCCGCGATCGGCCGGCAATGCAAACGCAAGAAAATTCGGTACAAGTCCCGGATTCTGTACGCCAAGGAGCCAGAGCGGCGTCAAAAACAAGGTCAGCCAAAAAACAATGTGACGCACCACGCGCAGATAGGTCCCGGTAAGCGGCGGCAGATAAAAATCGCCACTTTCCTGCATAAAATCAAAAATAGCCGTGGGCAAAATCATCGCCGCAGGCGAATTGTCCACCAGCAGGATCACGCTTCCCTCCAGCACATGGGCGGCCGCCGCATCCGGGCGCTCGGTATACCGGATTTTCGGAAACGGATTGTACCAATGCGTATGGATCAGCGTTTCCGCCATGGACTCATGCCCCATGGTAATCGCATCTGTCTGAAGACTTTGCAGTTTCTTTCGCAGGTATAAAACCAGTTTCGGGTCGGCACGCCCTTTCATATAGCAAAGCACCACATCACTTTTGGAAGATTTCCCGATGCTGTGCTGTTCCATCGTCAAAGAAACATCCCGGATCCGACGACGGATGAGAGCGGTGTTGTAAATGAGCGTCTCCACAAAACCGTCCCGAGCACCGCGCATCACCCGGTCGTTTTCGGGCTCCTGCGTATCTCTGGCCGGATATTCCCTTGCATTCAGGATCATGGCCTCGGCGCCGAAACTGCTTCCCAGCAGAAGCGCCGCGCCGGAGAGCGTCATGCTTACGATTTTTTCCTCTTCATTTGTGATTTCACTTTCCACAAAAGGCATATGTGAAAGCAGAAAATCCTCTGCTCCATTTGGCATTTCGGAAAGCGAGACAAGATAGATGAACAATTTTTGCAACGCTTCACTTTTGCTAAGGCCGTCCACATAATAAAGCGTAATTTCTCCCTGTCCGATTTTTACGGTTTTTTTAATGAGATCATAACTGTCCGAGACCCGGAACAGCCGGTCGAAATACGCCACATTGTCAGAATAATTTTCTTCCAGCATGAAAAAATCCCCCTTTGGTAGAAATTCTGCCCAAAAGGAGGATTTTTATGTCAGTTTTCAGGAAATCGTGAAAAATACGGGCATCCCGTCCCGGTATGCCGGCGCGGATTCTCCGCGAATGAGCGGCAACAGATAGGCCGCGCATTCCTTTGTAATATGATTGCCCTGCGGATTGATAAAATTCTCCGGCACGGTTCTGATACCGTTGGCGATTTTTGAAACATCGCTGCTTTCAATCCGGATCCGATAAGGATCTGTGCTTTCCCGCACAAAAATCATCATTTGCCGGCTCACGCCCGAAACGGCCGCGTCCACAGCCGCCGCGCCGATCCCGAGCGATTCTTCAATATCCGTGGCAGAGGCAATGTGCGAAGCGCATCGCTGAAGGATATTGAGCTCGACCGAGCGCACCTTACAGCCGATTTCATCCTTCACGGCGTATTCCAGCGCCTTTCCGGTGCCCGAAAGCTGTTTGTGCCCGAACACATCCACATGTGCGCTTCCGAAGCCTTCGCAAACATAGGTTCCGTCCGCAAAACGCACTCCTTCCGACACGGCAATGACTACATTGGGATGGCGTGAAAGAGCCGCGCGCACATCGGCGAAAAATTGCGCCTTGTCAAAAGCGCGTTCCGGCAGATAAATGAAATCCGGCGTGGGGAGACCCAGCGCAAGACCGATGCCGGCGGAAGCCGTCAACCAACCGGCATCCCGCCCCATAATCTCCACGATCGTCACGGCAGGCACGGTATAAACCGCGCAATCCCGGATAATCTCGGCCATGGAGGTGGCAATATACTTGGCGGCGGAACCGAAACCGGGGGTATGGTCTGTCGCCAAAAGATCGTTGTCGATGGTTTTCGGCACCCCCATGATCCGCATTTCGTAGTTCTGATTTTTGGTATAAGCCGAAAGTTTGGCCACGGTATCCATGGAATCGTTTCCGCCGATATAAAAGAAATAGCGGATGTCATATTTCCGGAAAATGGCCAGCAATTTTTCATAAACCGCGTTATCCGCGCCGGGCACGGGCAGTTTTTTGCGGCAGGAACCCAGTGCCGCCGCCGGCGTATGCGCCAGTTCCAGGAGTTTTTTCTCATCCCCTGCAAAAAGCGCGGAAAGATCCACAAGATTCTCGGCAAGCAGACCTTCCACACCGTTTTTCATGCCGTACAGTGTGCGGATACAGTCTTTTCCTGCTCCGGAAAGCGCGCCGCGAATGACCCCCCCGAGCGTTGCGTTGATGGCGGCCGTCGGTCCTCCGGACTGACCCACCACCGCATTTCCGATCAGTTTATTCATAAGAAAAACTCCTTTTTCAAACTTCTTTATATTATAGCAAAAAGAAGGAGGGCTGTCAAGGGAAATACGGCATCATTTCCCTTTTCCCGGTCTTTTTTGCGGGGGCGTGCTCATATAGTGCACGGGAGGTGATTTTTCTTGTTTTCCATGCTTTTGTCGCTTTTGCTGAACGCGGTACACCTGCTCCTTGGCATCGGCACACCGCAGAATTTTCCCCCGCCGCTGGAGGCCGCGGAAGAAGAAGCGCTCTTTCAAAAGAAGAAAACCGGTGACAGTGACGCGCGGGAAAAACTGATTCTGCACAATCTCCGATTGGTGTCGCACATTGTCCGGAAATATTACGGAACCGCCAAAAATCAGGAGGATCTGGTTTCAATCGGTACGGTGGGGCTGGTCAAAGCAGTAGATACCTTTGACACAGGAAACGGCGCGCGTTTTGCGACCTACGCGGCCAAATGTATTCAGAATGAAATTCTGATGCACTTCCGTTCGCAAAAAAAGCGGAACGCCGAAATTTCCATCAACGAGACCATTGATGTGGACCGGGACGGAAATCCGCTTACCTACATGGATGTCATTGCCACGGAGGACCATGTGGCAGAAGAAGTCGACACCAAAATCAAATCCCTGCGCGTCCGCCGGCTGGTGGAGACCGTCCTTTCCGAACGGGAACGGCAGATTATTCTCCTTCGCTACGGACTGTGCGGCGAAACGCCGCACACGCAGCGCGAGGTGGCCGATCTGCTGGGCATTTCCCGCTCTTATGTCAGCCGGATTGAGAAAGGCGCACTGGAAGTTTTGCGCGACCACTGCTGAGAAAAAAATACCGCGCGGCAGATTGCCGCGCGGTATTTTTTCTGATTTTCAGAGAATACAGGTCGTCACATTCCGCGTCCAATTGTTCTGCTCCACATACGGCGTGTTTTCCCCACCGTATTTTGCGCCGAACGAAAGCACGGGCTCCTCCAATTCGGGAATGTTTTCAACTTTTCCGTCCAGATATTCACAAATACGCAACTCGGCGCTCTTTAATCTCTGGATCAGGCCGCCGATACGAAGATCATGCGAAATAAAGCCCTGCGGTTTGTTCTCTTTCATCCACTGCCGGCGAAAAGCCGCAAGGAGCGCTTCCGTATCCTTAACAATCAGCGGCAATTCCTGTGCCATGGCAGTCATGGTCTCCCGGTTGCCGGAAAGATAAGCATTCCGCAAGCGGACCGTAAAGTCGGCCTTGCGCGAAAGTACCCGCGAAAGATGAGCCAGCGTATCGTAAAGATAACCGAAAACCGGATGATTGCAAAGAGGCAGAAGTTTGGCCTCGGCCGCCCGGTAGTCCTCGGCCACATGAAGCGGGTCAAGATGAGCGTCCAGAAGTCCTTCCAGCGGATCATTGTAAAGCAGATATTTGCTTGGATTGCGCGGATGGACGGGTTCGGTGTCGTTTTTGTGTGCCATTTCATCCGGTGCGTCCAACGCGAAGAATTCCTCAAAGCCGATGCCGAAGAGTTCCCTTGACCGCGCCTCCATTTCTTCATCGGAAGGCACACCGCCGGTATAGGATTCCTCTGCGAAATCCAGCAGAATCGGCAATGCGATGGCCAGGGCTCCCTCCGCCCCGTTACTGCCCCAGGTCGTAACAATCAGGTCGGTCATACCGCGCTTGCGGCATTCATCCAGTTGCATCCGGGAAGCTTTCAGCGAAAAGCGCAAATGCGGTGCAAAACCGGACCATCCCCACGCGCCGCCGGCAAAGGCGGTTTTGTTGTGCGGAAATTTAAGGTGGCAATCGATCATATGCGAGAAGCGTGCGCGTTGAGGCTCACAGGAATAATAATCCCAGTAAATAAGCGTGACGCCCTCCGGCACTTTATCCATTACTTCTTTCGAGATTTCACCTTCCCAGACATAATACGCGCCGTTGAAAGCCATCCGGAAGAACATATCGCTCCACATCATGGGTGCGAAATCATAGCGACGGCAGATCTCGTTCACCCGTGCAATATGCTCCAGCATGATATCGGAAGTTTTGCGTGCGCCGTGAAGATCCATATATTGGCCGCGACCCAGCGTGTGCGCCTCATCCAGTCCGAGGTTGATACGATGTGAACGGAAACAGCTGCGGCAAACGCGCAGCATCTCATCAATGAGCGCATAGGTCTTTTCTTCCCCGACCAACAGAATGTCGCTCGTATCCTTCACAGCATCAAAGGCTTTCCATTGAAGCGCACGCTCCAGATGTCCCAGCGTCTGAATACAGGGGATCAGTTCAATGCCGAGCGAAAAGGCGTAGTCATCCAGTTCTTTCAGTTCGTCCATGGTATAGCGTCCGCGCTGACGGCCGAAATAGGGATAGCCCGGCAATTCGTAAGTATCCTCGGTGTAAAGCATCATCGAGTCATAACCCATCAGAGACAGACGGCGCAAATAAAGTTTGGCAAAGGGGAGATTCATCACCGCATTCCGCGAGCACTCGGCCATGAGGCACAGCGTGGTAGCCGTGCATTTTTCCGAGATTTCGGTTTTCCGACCGGAAAGAAGGGCGGGCAGATGCGAAAGAGCGCGGGAAAAATCCTGCTGCCGCTCTGCCGTCAGCGTGATTCCCTCTTCTGTCCGGGTCAGGGCAAGGCCTTTCCCGCGACATACTTTTACCGGGACACCGTTTTCCGCGCAGGCAACGCCGATCTCCGGCAAAAGTAACCGGACGCTCGGTGCCCATTCCTTTGGCAATTCCAAAAAACGAACCGTTTCCATCATCATTTTCTCCTTTTCAGAGCAAAAAATTTTGGGGACGCAACGCTGCTTAACTTTTACTATTGCAAAGTCAGCCAAGGGATGTCTCACCATTCTATCCGATAAACTCAAAAAAGTCAATAACTTTTGAAAATATTTATTTTCCGACCCAAAAATAGAAAAAACCGGAGCAAAAGCTCCGGTTTTTTCTCAAAGAATGCAAGAGGTCACAATTCTGTGCCAGATGTTGTCGTAAAAATACGGCGTAGAATCGCCCTTCATCACAAAATCCTCATTTGTTGTATATGGAGAAGTTTCGTTCTTTCCGTTAAAAGGAAGGACCGGTTCTTCCAGCTCCGGAATGGTGTCCGCTTCCCCGGCAAGATATTCCCGAATCCGAAGCTCGGCCCCTTTCATACGCTGAATCAGGCCGCCGATGCGAAGCTCCTGTACAAGAAATCCGGCCGGTTTATTTTCCTTTTTCCACTGGGCGCGGAAAGATTCAAGAAAGCGCTCGATATCGGAAATGATGAGCGGCACCTCATCAGCAATGACCGCGATTCTGTCACGATCCCCCGCAAGATATGCCCCCCGTAACCGAACCGTAAAATCGGCTTTGCGGATCAGCACATGGCAAAGATCTGCAAGCGACCGGTAAAGATAGCCAAAACGGGGGTGATTTTCATATTTGCGCAGTTGCTTTTCGGCATCGGCAAAATCGGCCGAAACATTTTCCGGATCCATATGAGCGTCCCGCAGGCCTTCCAGCGGGTCGTTGAAAAACAGATATTTACTCGGATTTCTCGGATGAACCAATTCCGTATCGCCGCGGTGCGCCATTGCGTCCGGTGCGTCCAGAGTCAGCAATTCTTCAAACCCGATGCCGAAAGTATCACGGCAACGCGACTCCAACCGCGCATTATCCGGCAATTCTCCGGTATAAGCATATTCGGCATAGAGAAGCAGGGTGGTCAGTGTGGTATAAAGCGAGGTCTCGCGGCCGTTGTCTCCCCATGCAGTCACAATAAAATCTTTCATGCCGCGTTTCCGGCATTCCTCAAGCTGAATGCGGGTGGAATTTACCGAAAAACGGGCATGAGGCGTAAAGCCCGCCCAACACCAGGCGCCGCCGGCAAACGCCGTCTTATTGTGGGGGAATTTGCGGTGGCAGTCAAGCATATGCGAAAAGCGTTCCCGTTGAGATTCAGAGGTATAATAATCCCAGTAAATGAGCGTGACGCCCTCGGGCACTTTGTCCATTACTTCTTTTGATATTTCGCCCTCGCTGATGTAATATCTGCCGTTAAAGGCCATCCGGAAGAACATATCGCTCCACATCATCGGGGCAAATCCGTTTTTCCGGCAAAGCTCATTCACCCGGCCGAGATGCTCCAACATAATATCGGAAGTCTTCCGGGAGCCGTGAAGATCCATATATTTGCCGCGGCCCAGCGTGTGCGTTTCGTCCATACCGATATTGACCCGGCGGGAGCGGAAAGCCGAGGCATAAACCCGGAGCATTTCGTCAATCAGGGCATAGGTCTTTTCTTCCCCGACCAGCAGAATATCATCCGTATCCTTCATACCGTCAAATGCTTTCCACTGAAGCGCGCGCTCCAGATGACCCAGCGTCTGGATGCAGGGGATGAGTTCAATGCCAAAGGAAAAGGCGTAATCATCCAGCTCTTTGAGCTCGGAAACGGTATAACGCCCGCGCTGGCGGCCGAAATAGGGATAGTCCGGCAATTCATAGGTGTCTTCCGTATAAAGCATCAACGAATCAAAACCCATCACGGCAAGATCACGAATCATTTTTTTGGCGCCGTCCATGCTAAGCACCGCATTCCGGGAGCAGTCCGCCATCAGGCAAAGCGTGTTGGCATTGCATTTTTCAAAAACAGCGGTCTTCCGGCCGGACAAAAAGGCCGGCAGATAGGAAAGCGCGCGGGAAAAATCCTGCTGCCGTTTGACAGCCAGACGGATTCCATCCTCCGTCCTGCAGATATCCAGGCCATCGCCCGAAGTGACGGTTACCTTCGTGCCTTCTTTTGAAAGGCCGATACCAAGGTCAAAAAGCAGGGATTGGGCGCTTTCTTTCCACGCCGCGGGCAAACCCGAAAAGTAAATCTGATTTTTCATTTTTCCCTCCGATAAAAAAGGACTGTGCCGGAACTCCGGCACAGTCATATTATCATACGCTTTTCCCAAAAACAAGGCCTGTAATCATGGTTATTTACGGCTTTTTTTATGAATTGTACCGCGTTTCACCCTGAAAGCCGTCAAAAGTGCCTTCCCTTCCCTCCGGAAAGAAAACGCGCAAAGAACCGCCGTGAGGAGAAAAGTCAGGACATTATAAAAAAGCGGCAGACAGGCAAAAACCGCACTTGATCCGACGGCAAGCGGCACAAACGGAAGAAAGCGCCAGATACGGACACGCAATCCCACCGTTTTTTTCAGGCTGACAAGCAAAAAAACAGCCGTCGCACAATAACCGCAAAGAAAGGCAATGTTGGCCGCAACAACGCCCACGCCAAACCTGAAAAGAATCAAAATGACCAAAAGGTTGACCATTGCCCCCGAAAGCGTGGCAAAAAAAATGATTTTGTTGCGATGTGTGGTCTCAAACAGCGGCGTCAGGAAGGAACAGACCGTTGCCACAAAAGTGCCGAGCAACGCCAGCGGTATGAGCGGAACGGCCGCACTGTAGGAGACATCAATAAATCCGGGAAAAAGAAAGAGCCATATACGGACAAACGGAATAAGCAACAACACAGCCGCCATGAAGATGCGCAAAAAAAGATCGGTCTTTTCGGTATAATAACGCTCATCGCGCTCTTTTTCATAACCGCGCAGGAAAGATAGTTCCTGCCAGGCAAACTGAAAACAAGCCGAGGCAAAAATCAGGATTTTGGTAAACTTCACTGCTACCGCGTAATATCCGTTGGCCGCCGTGCCAAGCACGGCCGTCACCAGAACCCGATCCAATGAATTCAGCAGCCAAAAGGCGGCACAGTTCGCGCCAAGCGGCAGGCAAAACCGTAAAAGGCGCGCAAGATCCGCCCGGTTCACCCGCCCATACCGGCAGGCATCATAGACCCTGCAGCGGAAAAAGATCAGAAGCGAGGCCACGCCCGCCCCCACGCAAAAAGAGAGATAAAGAGCGCTGTAATCCCAGCGGAAAATCAAAATGAGGATGAGGTTGAGCGCCACCTGAATCAACGTGGAGACCGAATTTGCAATCGCATAAAAAGCGGCGCATCCGCGCGCTCTGGCCACAAATCCCATGGCCATCAGCACAGAATTGGAAAGGCCGTAAAGCACAATGAGGAAAAAATAAGGCGGATGATAAAAGGCAAAAAGCAACAGCGATAAAAGAAGATATACGGTTCCGGAAGCAAGCATCAGAAAAAGGCCGGACACCAGGAGATCCCGGCGCTCTTCTTCCCCGCCCGGCAAGAGAAACCGCAGAATACCCACGCCAATATCCAAAAACAGCACGGAAGCCGTCAAAATCGATACGGCAACGGCGGAATCGTACATTCCCATATCCGTGGTGGGAATGTTGGCCGTATAAACCGGCAACATAAAAAAGACCACAATCTTGGAAAATACACTACCGAGGAGATAGCAAAAAGAAGAGCGGAAAAAGCGCCGGTGCGCGGCCGCAGGTTCAGTCATTTTTTCTCCTCCTTTCAGTCAGCCGTCTCAGGTCTGCCAGAAAAATTGATAAGGCAAAGCGTCATACCAGATGCCGCTCCGGAAAAACAGCAAAACAACAAAATAAGAAAGACAGCAAAGCGATGCGCCAAGCGCCGCCGGACGCAACCCCCATTGCCTTTTTGAGGGTACATATTCTCCGGCAGGCAGAATCATCGGAATATAGAGCAGATAAAAAATTTCAAAATAATTGAAGATCCGCTGTAGCTGTCCGAATCGCGTCATCATGGCGGCCACCACGCATCCGCTCAGCATGATAACCGTCAGAAGATCCCGCTCGCGCGACATCTCCGCATCGTCCGGCGGCGGGTTTTTCCGGCTGAAATATAGCCTATAAATACCATATCCCGTGACCGTGGCAAACACGGCAAAAAAAACATACAACGCATCAAAGGTATAGGCTTTATACTCGGCGTAACGCGGCACGATCTTCTGGATCAGCCGCACGATCTGCAAAGTAAATGCAAAAGCAACCAGTGTGACCACCCCCCACGCTGGCAAAAGATAAAGCAACCGCCGGCGGTTCAGCCGTATCAACGAAAAAAGCGGGAATACCGCAAAAAGCAACGCGCTGGTGTGAAAAGAAGCGGCCAACAGTACCAGCAATTCATACCGGACATACTGCCGTTTCCGGAGAAATCCATAGGCGAAAAGAAACACCGAAACCGCCAGTCCCTGCCGCATCATGCTGAAGTAAAACGGATACAGCATCAGCGTAATGTAAAGAAAAAAGCCAAGGTAGATATTCTTTACATATCGGTAAATAAAGCGGGAAAACGAAAAATTGATAAAAACGGAAGTTAAAGCGATCAGCCATTGTCCGTTCCGGGTGAAAAGTCCCAAAAAAGCGCAAAGAAAGCGGAATCCCGGCTCTGTCCAGGAAGAAAAAAGCCATGTGTCCACAAATCCGCGCCCGGCAATTTTTTCAAAAACCTCTACAAAAGAGGCCGTGTCCCGTCCCACGCTCACGGCACGCATCGCACCGAAAAAAGCAAGGAGCACAAACGCCGTTATCGCGTATAACCGGCGGGTTCGTTCGGAATCATCCGGCAGGAGAAACCGCCAAAATACCAAAAAAGCCAATAAAAGCACATAGACCACAGTTTCTCCCTCCCCTCCTGTAGATGATTTCTCAAAAGCGATGCGTCCGGTAAAAAGAAAGCAACCGGTTTGCCGTCGCACAAAGGTCAAAACCGGCGGCGGCCACCCTCCCGGCATAAACGCCGCGATCCGCAGGTGCGTTTTTCCCCATAGCCCGGCAAAATGCGTCCTTTTCGGAAAGCGGGCAAAGCGAAACCAGATCCGTCACGGCGGCCTCGGCCGAAACCGTATCCGGAACCACCGCGGGAAGCCCCGCCGCCTGCGCCTCAATCAGCGAAATCGGCAATCCCTCAAACCGGGAACTCAGCAAAAACAGATCCATTCCGCTGTATAATACCGGAAGGTCGCTCCGCATCCCCAAAAACACAACCGATCCGGCCGGAAGGCGCTTTTCAGCACGCCGCCGCACCGATGCAAGCGTTTCCCCTTCCCCGGCAAAAAAAAGCCGGGCGTCGGGATCTTTTTTAAAATAATTTTCAAAAACGGTCAGCGCGGCTTTATGATTTTTCTGACGGCTGAAACGGGCCGCCATCAAAACCGCCTTTGTCCCTTCCCGGATCCCCAGGACATTTCGCGCAGTTTCTCTTTTTTGGGTCGAAAACGCATAGGCGCCGGTATCAATTCCGTTATAAAGAAGCAGGACGCGCCCCTTTGTCAGATTTTTTTCTCCGAAAGCACTGCGTGCCGCCGCCTTACCGCAGGCAACAAAATCCGTTGCATACCGGCGCCCCAGCCAAAACGCCCAGGATCTGAAAAGCGCCATCGGAGTAAAGGCACCGGCATAGGCGGCGTGTGAATGCTGAATCCGGAAAGGCACCCCGCATTTTTTGGCCGCGCGGAGCGAAAGATACCCCCACTCGGTCGTATGCACATGAACCACATCCGGCCGATACTGAAGGAAAAGCCGGCAAAGCGCACGCTGGTGCGCAAAATAATGCTTGCGACACGGAATCAGGTGGATGGTCACGCCCAATTGCCGGAACGCCTCAGCACAGGGAGCATAATCAATCCGGTGCGCGATCACATGAAATTCCGTCTCCGGCGGCATCTTTTCGATCAGACGCAAAAGCAAGGTTTCAACACCGCCGCCCTCAAATCCGGAAATCACATGAAAAACCCGCATGACGCTCTCCTTTCCCGGAATCGCTTCCGCATTTTATTCATTATACTATATTTCAGATAAAAAATCAAGGAGCAAAAGCAAAAGAGCGGCGTCAACACCGCTCTTTTTCAGGAAAACCGAATATGAAGCACAATCAGCCCATAGGCAAGATAAATGGCAGAGAGGACAAAAGAAAAGATGGCCGCCCCGATAAAAAGGAGTTCTTCCGCCCCCGAAAGGAAAACCACCAACATCAGCAGTCCCGTAAAAATTTTGGGCACTTCCCGCTTCATTTGTCCTTTATGGTCTTTGACCAGCAACACCCGGACAAACGGCAGTACAATGGAATAAACCGACAAAAGCAAAAGCAGGAAATCGGCCTGCAGCAGCATCAGAGCCACACCCAGAAGGATAGCGAAAAGCGCCATAACAAGATTCAGCCATTCTCCGCGTTCCCGAATGTGCATGAGCGCCAGAAAAAGCGCGGGCAGGTTCATCACCGCCGTCAGAAGCCCCAGCGCAATAATTAAGATCTCAAAAGCTTCACTGGCATAGGGCGCGAGCAACAGGAACGCGACCCCCACCATCACTCCGAAAAGCACCGAAAAAATGATCCGTAAGAGATAATATTTTTTATAGGCGTTCATCTTTTTTCCTCCGGGTAAAAGTCAGGTTGCAGAGCAATATGGCACCAAGGACCATCAACATTCCGAAGATCGCGGGCAGGTCAGGAAGCGGATCACCCAAAAAGAGAACTCCGACCAGCGCCGCCGTGACCGGTTCGGTGGCGGCCAACACTGCCGCTTTTCCGTTTTCCACGACCGTAAGACTGAGCGTATAAAGAAGATACGGTGCCAATGTGGAAAACACCGATAAAACGAAAAGAAAGACGATCGGTGTGCCCTTGGACAGTGCCGAAAAGGCGGCCGGGAGATCCGAAAAAGGCAATAGCGTCAGCGACGAGAAAAAGAAAGTGTACACGCTGACCGTTTCGCTGGAATATCCGCGCGACAGCGCAAAACGGCTGAAAATACTGTAAAGCGCATAGCTAAGACCCGCACCCAATCCGAAAAGAAGCGTTTGCGGCGTAATGCCGATCCCGCCCAAAATACCCGAGACCAGCGCGCACCCCACCACCACCAGCAGAACTGATGCGGCCTTGCGCAAGGTGAATTTTTCTTTGAAAAAGAAAGCCGATAAAATGAGCACAAATACCGGCGAGGTATAAAGCAAAATGGCCGCAACCGCCAGCGTGGTCAGGCGAATGGTGGTAAAATAACAGATATTGAACATGGCCAGGCTGACCACGCCGGTCCCGATAAAACACCACAGATCTTTCAGGCGAATCCGGAAAGCCGTTCTTTTGAAAATGAGCAGATAGACCGAAAAAAGGCAAAAGGCCAAAAAAGAGCGGAAAAAGCTGATGTTAAAGGAAGACAGGCCGGCCGCCGTCAGCGCTCGGACCGAAATACCGGTACAGCCCCACAGACAGCCCGCCAAAAGGGCGCACAGCGCGCCGATTTTTTTGTTCATAAACTTTTCCCTCTTTCTTTGCAATAGGCAATCACCGCCGGCGCAAGCAGATTTTCCGGAAATCTGCCGGACGCCAATTCCGCCCGGGCACGCGTGGAAGAGATTTCTTCCGCGTCTTTTGCGGCCGGTAAAAGCAGCGTTTTTGCACGCGGATTGCACGACAGATTGTAGGCCGCCATTTCTTCTTCATACCGGCGGTCGGTCTCGTTCCGGACGCCCTTGACAATAATATCCGCGTGCAGTTCGTCAAACAGATCCACCAGTAATCCCTCACTGGCAACCACACGCACGCGCGGCAGACCGGCCACCGTCAGTTCTGCCAGACGGCGGCGGGTCGGCAGATCGAAAAGATAGGTTTTTTTGTCGTTGTTCATCACGGCAACCACCGCTTCATCATAGCGTTTCAGCGCTTCCTTCACCAGAGACAGATGCCCCAGGGTCATCGGATCAAAACTCCCCGGAATCAACGCAAGACTCATCTTTTTTCCTCCTGAAGCGTGAGAAAAAGCACCGTTGCCACACCGTATCTGGCCTCCCGCCGCACAGCAAAAGCAGAGGCCAGCGCGGCATCCCCACCAAACACATCCGCGGTTTTGCCCGCCTCGCAGACCACAATACTTTCCCTTTTCAAAAGACCGCATGAGTGCAAAAGCGAAAGGCACCCCGGCAACAGACCGGCCGCGTAAGGGGGATCCAGAAACACAAGATCAAAGGGTTCCCCTTCATAAGTGCGAAGCAGTGAAACCGCGTCGGATTTTCGCACCGTGCATTGCTTTTCCAGGTGTGTGTGCCGGATATTGGTCTCCAATGCCGCAAGCGCCGCATCGTCTCGGTCCGCAAACAGCGCAAAATCCGCCCCGCGTGAAAGCGCCTCCAATCCGAGCTGACCGGAACCGGCAAACAGATCCAGCACCCGCGCCCCCGCAAAGGTAGTAAAACCGTTTAAAATAGAAAAAATCGCTTCTTTGGCCCGCTCGGAAGTGGGGCGGGTGGTTTCGCCCGCCGGTGCGATCAGTTTCGCGCCGCGCGCGGTACCGGTGATGATCCGCATCATGATTCTTTGTCCCCTTCCGTTGGGTGCAGTGCCCCGTATATTTCAGACGCCAGTTTGTCGCCGATCCCGGGTGCCTTTCTGAGATCTTCCACGGTGGCGCGCCGGAGCGGTGCGAGACCGCCGAAATGAGCGAGAATGGCTTTGGCCTTTTCTTTTCCGATGCCCGGAATTTCAAGCAGAACAGAACGCCGGAGCGTTTTTCCTTTTACCGCGCTCATCTGTCTCACCGCATATCGGTGCACTTCTTCCTGAATGGCATAAATCATTCTGAAAACGCCCTCGTCTTTGACAATGGAAATTTCCGCGTCCTCCCGGCAAAGCGCTCTGGTTTTGTGGAAATCATCCTTCACCATACCGAAAACCGGTACCGCAATCCCCAGTGAACCAAGCAGTTCCTTTGCCATGGCGACATGGGTCTTTCCGCCGTCCAGTAAAATTAGATCCGGCAACAGCGAGAAAGCCCCCTTTTCATCCGAAAGATGCGAAAAGCGGCGGGAAAGCGCTTCCCGCATGGAGGCATAGTCATCGGTTCCCTCCACGGTTCTGATGCGGAAGGTGCGATAATCGCTTTTTTTGAATTTTCCTTTTTCCCATACGATCATGCCGCAGGTTTTGTGTTCCGCGCCGAAGTTGGAAATATCATAGCTTTCGATCCGCTCGGGCAAGACTTCCAGCGCCAGCAGTTTGGCCAGCCTAAAAAGAGTTTCGTCCCGTTCTTCCCGCGCGGCTTCGGCCGTCCGGCATTTTTCGCGCGCATTGGACACCGCCAATTCGCACAGCGTATGCCCGTCCCCGCGCTCCGGCGTATAAAGTTGCACCCGGTGCCCGGCTGAGAGCGACAGCGAATCGCAAAGAGGCGCGGATTCTTCCGGCGAAAGAGAAAATGAAAGCAGAATTTTCGGGGGGATCTCTGTCCGGTGGCGATAGTGGTCAAAAAGAAACGCCGTCAGCGCTTCTTCTTCCGAGAGCAGATCATCCGCACCGAAAAAGAACTCATCGCGGTCAATAAGCGCGCCTTCGCGCACATAAAAAATCACCAACGCTCCGCCGTTTTCGGCATGATAAAAACCGATCACATCTTCGCTTACCTGAGGGTCCGCCACCACTTTTTGCTTTTGAGAAAGGCTTTCCACAGCCCGGAGCGTATCCCGGAGCGTCGCGGCTTTTTCAAAGAGTTCCGCCTGCGCCGCCTCGTACATTTCGGCAGTCAGCGTGCGGCGCACCGCCGCGGTATTTCCGCGCAGAATCTGCGCCGCCCGCTCGATCAGCTCGTCATAAGTTTCTTTTTCCACATGGCCGGTACAAAGTCCGCAGCAACGCCCCATCTGATAGTAAAGGCAGGGGCGTCCTTTGCCGATGTCCCGCGGGAACTGGCGCTTGCAGGCAGGCAGATGAAGGGTCTGCTGCAAATTCCGCAGCACGCTCCCGGCCACAGACACGCCGGAATAAGGCCCGAAATAGCGTCCCCCGTCCGAACGGCGCGTTCTTGTAAAAACAAGCCGGGGATATTCTTCTTTGGTAATTTTAATATATGGATAGGATTTTGCGTCTTTCAGGCGGATGTTGTATTTGGGCGTATATTGCTTGATGAGCGTGTTTTCCAGTGTCAGCGCTTCAATTTCCGTGTCACAGAGATAATAGCGGAAATCCGCGACCATAGAGACCATCCGGGCGGTTTTGGCATTTTTTTCGCCGTTGCGAAAATACTGAGAGACGCGATTGCGCAGTTTGCGGGATTTGCCGACATAAATGACCTTTCCGTTTCGGTCTTCCATCAAGTAGACTCCGGGCGTCAGCGGCAGGTCGTTTGCTTTTTCAAGCAAAGCTTCCCTGCTTTTCGCTTTTTGCAAACCGCATCACCTCCATCCGAAAAAAGGGGGCGCCAAACGGCGCCCCGATACGACGGAAAACCCCGTCAGTCATCAGTCTTGAAAACCGGTGTTGATCAGTGCCTCCAGGCCGTCCAAAGCGTCCTTTTCGTCCGATCCGTCCGCAATCAGTTTCACGGTCATACCTTTGGCGATCCCCAACGACAAAACGCCCAACAGGCTCTTGGCGTTAACGCGCCGATCGTCCTTTTCCACATAAACAGAGCACTTGTACGAGCTGGCCTTTTGAATAAAAAAGGTGGCAGGCCGCGCGTGCAGGCCAATCGCATTGATGATGGTAACATCCCGTGAAATCATAGATAACCGCTCCATTCTTTCAATTCAACATAAGGGTCAAAAAAATTTCCTTTTTAATAGTATAACAAATGAAAAAGCAAAAATCAATGGGCATTTTCTCTTGATTTTGCAATCGGACCGCTTGTGCTTCTGTTCATTTTGACAAAACCGGCGCGTTTCAAGGGGGAATTCTGCATCCTCAGCCAACCCCTTTGATTTCGATAATCCGAATCACAAAAGTAACGCTTTCAGTGCAAAGCGTGATCTTTTCGTTCACAGCCAACGGCGTTTGCCCGTTGAGAAGAAAGTTTTCATCCCGGAAGACACCTTTGACATTTACCGAACCGGAAACGATCTTTCCCCTGCCCCCGTCCGGCGCGGCCGTTTCGCTGTTTTGGCGGTTGCTGACAAACAGCGCGCCGACCGTTTCTTTTTTCTGATTCTCCTGCGTTCCCGGCAAAAAGACCGTTTGCCCGCTTTGAAGCATCACCGCCGTTTGAGCCGGAAGGGTTTCGCTTTCAAACTGAATGGCATAATCCGCGCTGGTATAGCCGACCGAAAAAAGATTCTGCAGGTTATGTCTTTGAAAAACGCAGATCATGGAAAGAACCAATAAAACGATCAGGGACAGATCAAAAAGATTCAGGCGAAAACCGTTTTTCTCTTCTTTATTCATTTTCTCCTCCTTGCTCGCCGACCGAAAGGCACAGCGCCTCGCTTACAAAACCGTCCAGCCTGAGACAATAATTCTGTCCGGCCATGAGCAACCTCGTTCCGGCAAAATACCCTTTTCCTTCTTTATAATCCGCACGAAGCGTCATGGTCAGTTCCAGCCGCTCCTGCCCGCCTTTTGTCGTCCGCACCGCAAATGCCGTAACGGTTCCCAGCGCCTCGCCGCTTTCAAAGTCAAACACCGTCTGCCCGATCTTTACGGTATTGGTCAGGCTTTTGTCCAGCGGCTCCAGTACCCACACGGTCGTCACATCCGCTTTCTCTTTTCCGATACCCGAAAAAAAGTCGGTATGTCCGAAAACCAGAACCGTCACCGCCGCGATAGCAAGCGCAAGGAGAAGCAACAGCACATCCACCGCCACAAAAAGTCCGCGTGGCGGGCGGCTGGCTTCTCCGCCCGGCAATTCGCGCAACACCGGCGTGGCGCTGTTTTTCTGATAATCCGGAAAATTCATTCGGACACCTCCTTGGCGGATATCGGACGACGAACGCGATATTCCAGTTCCGCACTCGCGTTTCCGGTATAGATCTGCTCCTGTTCCCGCTGATTTCTGAGACGCTCGTACCGCAGGACCGCGCCGATCAGTGCCGCGGCCACGAAGAAAGCGGCCACCGCAAACGAATCGGTAAAGGGATTTTCAAAAAAAGCGAACAGCACGCCGGATGCCACAACGCCGATCCCGATCCGCGCAAAGCGCGGCATGCCGCGCCCCTTGGCCCCCCACGAAACCGAAAAACAATTCTGAATCATCACAAACAGCATTGCGGAAAGTATCAGAATACCCAAAAGGCCGTAATCGCAGAAAAACCAGAGGAAAAAACTGTTTCCGGCCGCTTCAAACGCAGTCTGCCCGGAAAAATAAGGCCACATCCGTTCAATTCCGCCGGGCCCGGCTCCGAAAATAAAACGCGAAAAACCGGACGGACGGGAAGATACGCCTTCGCCCTCCGAGAAGAAGAACCGGGAAAAGACTTCGCCTGCCCGCACACGCGGCAGCCGTCCCGCAGTATTGCTCAGAACCGCGTCCACCTTCCCGCGCACGGAACGCGGCAGGAAAAGATAGCAAAGCGCAAGGGCCGAGCAACCCAAAAAGGAAAAGCCGAACCCCCGCATGCCCAAGAGCGACAAATACAGCGCCGCAAGCAACAACATGGCAAACCACGCGATCTGAACTCCGGACAGAACCGCGGCAAAAACGAAAAGGAAGGACGAGACCGCGCCGCACACCGAAAGTCCGTGCCGCTTTTCAAAAAGAAGCGGCAACGAAAAGGCCAACGCCAGCACCATAAAATAGGCAAAAGGAACGCTTCCGGAAAAACCGGCGCGAACATAGCCAAAGGCGCCGTCAAAATCCGAAAGTCCGCCCGCACGGAAAAACTGCCACACGCCCGCCAAGGCCGCCGCCGAAGCGGAAACCAAAAAGGCCGCATGACACCGGATAAACCACCGTGTGGTCTGCATCACATTGGAAATAAGAAAGTAGGCCGCCGTCAGACACAGGGTAAAAAGCATACCGGACAGGCTCTTCCCTTCCCAAAGCGAGAAAAGCGAAAACACCATCATCAGCGTCAGCAAGAGCACCGCAAAATCCTGCAGATCCATGTGCAACGCCCGATTTCCGCGCAACAGTTTGCCGATATATCCGATCACCGAAAGCGCAAGAAAAGCCAGGAGGAAGAAGCTCCCGTTCGGCAAGAAGCCGGCAAAAGGCAAAAGCAGAATAAAAAACAGCACGCCGGTTTCGGGGACCGAGAGAATCAGCATAACCAGCAGAATTTCCAGAACAACAAAGCAAAGCACCAACGGGCGGAGCAATATCCCCAGCGCTCCCAACAAAAACGAGACCGGCAGGATGACATAAAGATGTCCGGCCCCGTTTTGCGGCACCTCTCTCAGATAGTCCTCGGAAATACCGGCCGCGCCTGCCAGCACCGCGCGGAAAAACGCGCTGTGATAAAAATCATATCCGAAAGAATGTTCGGAGGGCAACAGCATCATCCCCGCGATCGTCAGCACCGTGCCGACCACCGGACTGATCCAGTCGGTATAGCCCCAATGAAGCAAAAAGGTATCCAGGAAAAAGAACGCCCCTGAAAAGAAACCGGGAATGAGCATCAAAAGCCCGATCAGGCGGGTTTTGGTACGGCAGGTAAGGCGCACCAACCGTCCAAAAACAAAGGAGAAAATATTGTTTTCCATGGCACAGGCCATGGCACGCCGCGCCGTCAGGCTTTTTTTGCGCCCATAGCGACGGCTTTTTTTCTTCCCGATCTTCAGCGAAACATCGGCCATTTTCTGGGACACGGCGTCAAACGAGGTAAAAAGACGCACGAAAAAGCCGATGGCAAAAATCCGGTAAAAAAGCTTTGCCGCGCGAGTGCGCACGCGGGATATACGGGAGGCTCCGGCGGGTTCACTCATCCTCTTTTCCCCCTTTCTTTTCATCCGGAACGGATGTTTTTTCAAGCAGATCCGGGCGCAATCGCCGGGTCTCTTCCAGCGAAGCATCCGATCGCCATTTGTCTATGTTGGCATGATGGCCGGATATCAGCACATCCGGCACTTTCCGGCCGTGGAATTCAACCGGGCGGGTATATTGCGGATATTCCACAAGCCCGGCCGAAAGACTCTCGTTTTCATAACATTCCGGTGCGGCCAGCACGCCGGGCACCAGCCGCGCCACCGCGTCGGTCAGGATGCAGGCGGGGATCTCTCCGCCGGTCAGCACATAGTCTCCGATGGAGATTTCTTCGTCCACAATCTCATCCACAATCCGACTGTCCACCCCTTCATAATGCCCGCAAAGTAAGATTATCTGGTCATATGAATTTGCCAGTTCGCGCACTTTTTTGTGGGTCAGAACCGGGCCGCGGGGCGAGAGATAAATCACATGTCGGCGCGAAATATCCGGCGTTTCGTCAAGCACCGCCCGATAGCAATCGTAAATCGGGGGCGCCATCATCAGCATCCCTTTCCCGCCGCCATACGGGGTGTCATCCACCCGATGATGTTTATCTTTGGAATAGTCCCTTATGTTGTGGGTAAAGACCGAAATTGCGCCGCTTTGCCGGGCGCGGCCGATTACACTTTCGCCCAGAACATATTCAACCAGATCCGGGAACAGCGTCATAATATCAAAGCGCATCATCAAACATCCCCTCAATCGGCAGAATGGAAATACCGGCCTCGGCATCCACAGATTTTACAAAAGCCGGAACCGCCGGCACCATCGCTTCTCCGGTTTCGGTGCGGATCACATAAATATCGCTGGCGCCGGGATGGATTACATCCGAAAGAACGCCCAGTTTCCGGCCGCTTTCCGCGTGAAAAACCGGCAGGCCTATCAGCTCCGCAATCAGCGGCGAATCCCCGATCGGCAGATCTTCCCGCGCGGCAAAAAGCACACTGCCCTTTAATGCGCCGGCGCTCTCCATATCCGCGACTCCCTCGATTTCACAGAAAACAAAGGCGCCGAAAACACTGGCCCGCCGCATTTTATGCCGGATATACAGGCCGTCTTTTTTCAGGTAGACTGCCGGCAACCCGGCAAAAACCGATGGGCTGTCGCACCACGGCTCCACCTTCAGACCGCCATGACAACCGTGCGTATTGATGATTTTTCCACATTCGGGATACGGAATTTTCGGCATGAAATATCCTTCCTCTTTGAACTGAAGCGGGTATGTAAAACCGCGTTTTTCCGGGCCTCTTTACCAACCTTGCGTCTATTATAACACAATCGGGCGGATTTGTCACCCGGAAAGAGAAAAATATCGCTTTTTTATCCAATAAATTTAAATATTTACATTTTTACTCTTGCTTTCAATGCCAGGAACGGTTATAATAAAGACAATATTTTCTTGGAGGTTCTCTAATGGGAAACAATATCTGGATTACGCTGGGCATGGTTGTTTTGCTCTTTGTTGTGTTTTATTTCTTTGTCATCCGGCCGCAGAAAAAGCAGGAAAAGGAAGCGGCGGATATGCGGAACGCGCTGACAGTCGGGGATGAAATCACCACCATCGGCGGTATCATCGGAAAAATCGTCAGCATCAAAGAAGAAACCATGATTATCGAGACCGGGCGTGACCACACCCGGATCCGGCTTCTCAAGAGTGCCGTTCGCACGGTGGATGTGCACGCAGAAGACGCACAGGACTAATTTCCGGGTCTCCTTCATATTCTTTACTGCAAGTAAAGTGTTTGGAGGAGACCTTTTATGTTAAGTAATCACCGTAAACCGCAAAACAAAAAAAGAAAAGCAAGGAGCGACCGGGCGGTTCGTCCCCTTGCCACCCCTCTTGGCAGTGCGCTGAAGGCGTTGCCCTTCTCCCTTCTTATCGGCGGACTTTTACTTTTCCTGCTGACTGCGCTCCTGATGACCACCGGAGATCCGGACCGTTACCACACGGTTGCAGGGCTTATCTGCGCTTATTCCACGGCTTTTTGGGCAGGTGCGTTTGCGACCCGGTTTCACGGGCGCCGTCTTCCGCTTCCCTGCGCGCTTTTTGCCGCAGGGTTACTGGCACTGCTCTTTTTTTCGGTCGGCCTGTTTTTACCCGAAAGTCCCCGGCACACAGCCTCTCCGGCACTGCGGGCAGGACTGTTCGCACTGATTTTCCCGGCCGCCCTGCTGGGTTCGCTTTTCGGCGCGCGGGAAAAGCGCCGCAAACACCGCCGCTGATCCGATAACTGACTGAAAAATTCAAAGGATTTTGAAAAAATATGAAATCAAAACGGAAAAACGCTTATCTTCTTCGCCGTTTTTTGCCCTATTATCGTCCTTACATACCGGTCATGATAGCCGATCTTTTCTGTGCGGCGCTGACCACCCTTTGCGAGCTTTTTCTGCCGATGATCGTTCGGAAAATCACGGGGGCGGCCACGGCCGGAGACGGTTCGCTCAATGCTTCGCTCATTCTCCGCTGCGGGCTCTTTTACATTCTCCTGCGCCTGGTGGATACAGCCGCCAACTATTTCATGACATCCGTCGGTCACATTATGGGAAGCCGGATGGAATGCGATATGCGCCACGATCTGTTTGCCCACCTGCAAAAGCTCCCTTTTTCCTATTATGACAACACAAAAATCGGCACGCTGATGTCCCGGATGACAAGCGATCTTTTTGATGTGACGGAGTTTGCCCATCACTGCCCGGAGGAATTTTTTATCGCGGCCATCAAAATCGTCTGCTCGTTCTTCCTTTTGTGCACCATGAATGTAAAACTGACGCTGATTGTTTTTGCCGTCATTCCCGTGATGGTTGCGGTACTGGTCTTTTTCCGCCTGAAAATGAAAAAGAACTTTATTGCCTCCCGCCGTCAGATCGGCGAACTGAACTCGCAAATCGAGGACAGTCTGTTGGGCATCCGGGTGGTCAAATCCTTTGGAAGAGAAGCTACCGAGCAGGAAAAATTTGACCGCGGAAACGGCAGATTCCTGGCCCTGAAACGGGAGCGCTATTTCATCATGGGCGGCTTTACCTCTGCGACCCGTTTTTTTGACGGCGTGATGTATATCGTGGTGGTGCTCATCGGCGCGCTCTTTTTGCTCCGGGGCGGCATTACAACGGCCGATTATATCGCGTATCTGATGTTTGTCACGACTCTTTTGACTTCGGTCCGCCGGATTGTGGAATTTTCGGAGCAATTCCAGATGGGCATGAGCGGCATTGAACGCTTTGCCGAAGTCATGGATATTCAACCGGACATTTCCGATGCGCCCGATGCCAAAGAACTCTCTGTCTGTGAAGGGCGCGTGGATTTTAAAGATGTTTCCTTCCGCTATGAAAGTCACCTGCCCGATGTGGTTTCCCATGTCAATCTTCAGGTTGCACCGGGAGAAAACATTGCGTTGGTCGGTCCTTCCGGCAGCGGAAAAACCACGCTTTGTGCGCTTATTCCCCGCTTTTATGATGTGAACAGCGGAGCCGTGGAAATTGACGGACAGGATGTCCGTTCGGTCACGCTGGCTTCTCTGCGCAAAAACATCGGCGTGGTTGCCCAGGATGTCTATCTGTTCTCCGGCAGTGTAAGAGAAAACATTGCCTATGGGCGGGAGGACGCCACGGATGAAGAGATCCGGGAAGCGGCCAGAATGGCCGGCGCGGAAGAGTTTATCCTTTCCCTTCCGCAAGGCTATGATACCTATGTCGGCGAACGCGGCGTAAAACTCTCCGGCGGGCAAAAACAACGCATTTCCATTGCCCGCGTTTTCTTAAAGAATCCGCCGATTCTTGTGCTGGATGAAGCCACCAGCGCGCTGGACAACGAAAGTGAGCGGCTGGTGCAGGCTTCGCTTGAAAAGCTCTCACACGGGCGGACAACCTTTACCATCGCCCACCGCCTGACCACCATCCGAAATGCCGATCGGATTCTGGTGCTGACCGAAAACGGAATCGCCGAATCCGGCACACACGATGAACTGATTGCAAAAGGCGGTCTTTACAGCGAATTTTACAGACTCTATTCCCTTTAAATTCAACTGACTTTAAAATCCGGGTTGCTTGATAAGCGACCCGGATTTTTTCTTTCTTAATATTATGGCATTGACATTTTTCGAACATTATACTATTATGAGAATGAGGGAAATTTTGTTATTTTTGAACGAACGGATTTTTTAAAAAAGGGAGAACCACATGAAACTGTATCTCCCGCTTTGTGTGATATGCACCTCCAAAAGTCAGACACTTTTGGAGGTGCATATCAAATCCGGGTTCTTTTTTAATTCTTATCGGAGTCCTTTTCTCCGTGATGACACGGAAGTTCAAACCAAAAAACACTTCCGACGCCCACGGCACTGTCCACACCATAGGTAGCCTGATGCGCCTCCAGTACGCTTTTGACAATGGAGAGTCCCAATCCTGTGCCCATAACGGCGCGCTTGTGCACTTTATCCACGCGATAATAGCGATCCCAGATCTGAGCGATCCGGTCGGGGGGGATGCCCTCCCCGTCATCGGCCACTTCCAGCCTCACACGGTCGCCGACCCTTTTTTCGGTAATGCGCACGCGCTTGTCTTCACCGGTATAATTGACCGCATTGTTAATAAGGTTGTAGATCACCTGCAAAATCATTGTCCGATCAGCCAGTACTTCAACCGGTTCGCAGGTTTCCACCTCAAAATGATATCCGTCCGAGCGAATCAGCGCTTCATAGCGGGTCAGTGTATCTTTGAGAAGTTCTGTAAAATCAAGCACCGCCAATTGCGGCTTTTTGGCACCGCTTTGCAACTTAGAAAGATCCAGCAGATCATTTACAAGCTCGGAAAGGCGGGTGGTTTCGTCAATCAGTATCTGCGCGTTTTCCGGGCTGTTTTCTCCCGGAATATCCCGCATCAGTTCGCCGTATCCCTTAATCATCGTGAGCGGTGTGCGCAGATCGTGTGAAATATTGGCAATCAGATCTTTTTGCAGTTGGTCGGTTGCCCCGATCTCGTGCGCCGCATAGTTCAGCGTTTGCGCCAACTGCTCTACCTCACGGTATCCCTTGACCGAAAAATCCACATCATAGTGCCCCGCCGCCAGATTTTCCGCTTTCTTGGTAATAGAAATGAGCGGAGTGGCCACCAACCGATAAAGGAGAAGCGAAAGCAAAAAGGCAATACCGAGCACGGAAACCGCAATCCAGAAAAACTGCACCTCCAGTGCCTTTACAGCTGCCCGGATCGGCGAAAGTTCGCTGTCCAGAAGAAGGAAATACTGATTTCCGCCGGCCGAAAATGTACGGGCATAGACTGCATTTGCCGTATCGGTGGCACGGTAAGAACCCGGGAAATGAAATTCTTTGTCTCCTTCATCCGGATTACGGCGAAATTCCATCTTTTTGCTGTACATGCCGCCATTGTCAGTGGCATAATTGTAAATTTTGGATAACAGGTCGTTAGGCAAATGATGAATCAGACAGGAAGCATTGACATCCGTATCGTAGATCTGCGTGGCCCGGCCATCCGCAATCGAAAAAAGCCGCACGCAAATCTGTTTGCTTTCCGCGATCGTCTGTATGCGCGCGCGAAAGTCATCTTCCTCCACTGTTTCCACCAGCGTCTGACCGGCTGTCTCCAACTCGGAAAACTTCTCTTTCTCGTAAAAATGTCCCAGCAAGCGAATTTGAAAGATCCAAATGAGCACCAGCATGAAAATGGTAAGGATCACCATGGAAAGGAAAAGAAGCGCGCGTACGCCCGGCGTTTTTGGCCGGGCGTTCTTTGCTGTTTTTTCTTTTCTTTCGTCTTTCATACGATATCCTCAAAGCGGTAGCCAAGACCGCGCAGGGTCACGATCCGATTGCTGAAACGGCCCAGACTTTTTCGCAAAAGCTTGATGTGCGTGTCCAGCGTCCGTGCATCGCCATAGAAATCATAGCCCCACACTTCGCTGATCAACTTTTCGCGGGTCAATGCAATGTTTCTGTTTTTTATCATATAAAAGAACAGATCATACTCTTTTGGGGACATTTCAATCCGTTTTCCGTCCACATAGACGATCCTTGCTGTCAGATCCACGCTAAGACCACCGTCGCCGAAAGTGAGGACTTCGTTTTCCGGTTTGTCCGCCGCACGGTTCTTTCCGACCCTTTTCATAACGGCTTCCACCCGCAACATCAGCTCGCGGGGGGAAAACGGTTTGACCACATAATCGTCAATACCCAGCTCAAAACCGTTGATCTTGTCATATTCTTCGCCACGCGCCGACAGCATGATGATGGGGGTTGTTTTGATCTTGCGGATTTCGCGGCAGGCCGAAAATCCGTCCAGCTCCGGCATCATAATATCCATGATAATAATGTCAAAATCATTGGCTCTGGCCAGCCGAACGGCCTCCATGCCATCCCCTGCTTCGGTCACCTCATGCCCTTCAAACTCCGCATATTTCCGAATGATGGAACGGATGCGGATCTCATCGTCAACAACTAAAATACGGTACATGGTTTTGTCCTTTCCTTATATGGTTTTAGGGTTGTTTTTTATTCTCCGAAACTGACATCGACCTGCGCGGGAACTTCTTCCACCAGCGTTACGCTCACAGTCACCTGCTTCCGGTTCCGGCTGATGACCACGCTCACGGTATCCCCGATCTTATGGGAACGAATCACACGGTTCAGTTCGTTCACAGAGGAAACTTCTGTGCCGCCCACCGCAAGGATCCAGTCCCCTTCTTTCAGCGTTCCGTCTGAAGTGCCTGTGGTCACATACAGCGCATCAATATACCCGTAATACGAGCTGAGCGCTTTTTTCTCGGTCACAGTGGCTCCCAGTGCCGCGCGGCCTCTAATATAACCGTATTTCAGAAGCGAATCAACGGAAACAACTGCGGTATCGATCGGAATGGCAAAACCAAGCCCCTCTACGCCGCTGGCCGAAACTTTGGCGTTGACCACGCCAATCAGTTCCCCGGCCATGTTGAAAAGGCCGCCGCCGGAGTTGCCCGCATTGATGGCCGCATCAGTCTGCAGAAGCGTCATCGTCTGTTCTTCCACAGTCACCTCACGGGAAAGTGCGCTGATACCGCCATAGGTGACCGTACCGCCCAGTTCACCCAGCGGATTTCCGATGGCGAAGACCTCTTCTCCGACTGCCAGCGCACCGCTGTAGCCAAGTTTGGCCACCGTCAGGGTCTCTTCCGGCATAATCTTGATCAGCGCGATATCGTTTTCGTCATCCACGCCGCGCAAATAGGCTTTATAAGTGTTGCCGTTGGTCAGCCGCACATAAATCTCTTCCGCGCCGGAAACCACATGATTATTGGTCACAATGATGCCGTCCGCATGGATAATGACGCCGCTGCCCGCTCCTGCCGTGATTTTCCCGCGATAAGAAGTGGTTGTGGTAGTGATCTCCACCACGCTGTCGCGCACGGCGGCTACCGCTTTGATACGGGACATTGCCGCACCTCCTGCAGAGCCGTTTTCCGAATCGGCAAGGGTGCTTCCGTCATTTTTATTCAGGACAACATCCGCATAATTATATTTGTCCGCACCGGTGGAACTGAACACCCGGCCATTGTCGATCTGTGCTGTAGAACCCGAATTTACGGAGGAACTTCCGTCCGGCGTCACATCGCTGTTTTTGATACGGCCAAGAAAATATCCGCCAAGGCAAGCCACAGAAGAAAAAATCAAAAAGAATGCAAGACAGGCGGCAATCACGACCGCTTTTTTGTGATTTCTCCGCTCGCTTTTCCGGGTTCCCTCGGCAATCGGCCGGAACCCCTCTTCGCTACGGTAAGAAACCCGGCACCATTGCGGAAGATTTTCTTCCCCGCCCGGCTGTGCCGCCCCCCGGGATTCATTTCCTTCTTTTTTGAGATTGTTTTCTGCGTTTGTTGAATCCTGCCACTGATCGGAATTGTTCATATGGTACACTCCTTTCCGAATTACACTCACAGTTTACCGCGCAAATGTGACGGTTAGATGATTGTCGGGCAAAAAAATGCTGAAATCAAAAATCCCTTCCCGGAAAGATTGAAAAAAGGCGAGAAATTTGTTATAATGAAGCAAGACGAAAAAAGCGAGGAAAAAACGATGACCGAAACCGTAAAAACACTGTTGTCCCACGAAGGCATCCGGCTCTGTGCCCCCATCGCCCTCTCGGAACTGAAAATACTGCGCCCCTATTTGCTTGAAAAAAACGGCATGAACACGGACGGCACGGCTTTTCTTTTCGCCATTCCTTATTATACCACAGAATGTGACCATCCCGCAAGAAATATTTCGGCTTATGCGGTGAGCGCCGATTATCACGGATATATGAAAAAACTCTTTGACAGGGTGCTGCCCGCTTTGCGGGAAAAATATCCGGAAAATATTTTTCTCGGCTTTTCGGACCATTCTCCGATTGCGGAAGCGGACGCGGCGGTGCGGGCCGGTCTTGGCTTTTTTGGGCACAACCATCTTTTCCTTACCCGCGAATATTCCTCCTACGTCTTTCTGGGTGAAATTATAACCGACGCGTCTGTTCCGAGCGCGAAAAGTCAAAAAAGCGAATGTATCGGATGCGATGCCTGTCTGCGCGAATGCCCGGTGGGTATGGATCTCACCCAGTGTCTTTCCGCGCTGACGCAGAAAAAGGGCGTGCTGACTGAAGAAGAAGAAAAAAGAATCCTTGAAAACGGCATGGTATGGGGATGTGACCGCTGCCAGGAGGTTTGTCCCGTTACGAAATCAGCCAAAGAAAACGGGACGCTTTATTCGGACATTTCTTATTTCAAGGAAAGCGCACTGCCACACCTGACACTTGAGGTCGTTCAGAACATGAGTCAGGAAGAATTTGAAAGTCGCGCTTTCAGCTGGCGCGGACGCGAAACCATTCTGCGGAACCTGAAACTTTTTGAAAGAAAGGAGAAAAGATGATCCGATTTTACTATGGTGCCGGTACCCCAAAAACCGAGAATGCCCTTCTGGACGCTATCCGGACCGAGTTGGAAGCGGGCCGGGAAGTTTTGCTGCTGGTACCCGAACAGGAAACAGTACACACAGAACGACGGATGGCGGAGTGGCTTTCGCCCGCTTTTCAGCTTTCCTTTGAGGTGCTGAACTTTACCCGACTGGCAAACCGGGTCTTCCGAACGGCAGGCGGCCTTTCTTACCGCTACGCCACTCCCGGTACGCAGGCGCTTTTCATGTGGAAGACCCTGCGCGCCCTGCGCCCGATGCTCCGTCAACTTGGAAAAAAATCCGGAAACGACCTGCGCCTTTGCGAAAAGCTCCTTTCGGTTTCGGCACAGCTGAAGGCCTATTGCGTTACGCCGGAAAATCTGGCAGACGCCTCCACGGAACTGGAGACCGGCGACCCGCTGTCCGATAAACTTTTTGACATTTCCCTGCTTTCGGGCACCTATGACACATCGCTTGCCACACATTATGACAGCGTTCTGGATGATCTTACCCGTCTTTCACAACTGATTCCGGAAAATCCGGAACTCTTTCAAAACACGGTTTTTGTGGTCGATTCCTTCAGCGATTACACCCCGCAAGAGCTTTCCGTTCTGAAAGAGCTGATGAAAGTTTCTCCCGCCGTGCTTATTTCAACGCCTTTGCCGGACGCCGCAAACCGGGATATCCACCTGTTGAAGATTCATGAAGACCACGAAAGACTTCTGCGCCTTGCCAAAGAAAACGGGGGGCGGGTATATTTTCAGCCATGCGGAACCGAGCCGCCGCAGGACGCGCTGTCTTTTCTCCGGGACCGTCTTTTCAAAATGGACTCGGCACCCGCCCGGTTCCCCGCAACCGGGAAAATCGAACTGACCGTCTGCCCCTCTCCCTATGAAGAGGCCGAATATGCCGCCGCCGTTACTGCCCGTCTGATCCGGGCCGGATACCGATACAGCGACATCACGGTTGTTGTACGGGACGCGGGCGCTTATGCCGGTATACTGGACGATACGCTGAAAAAAGAAAACATCCCCTACTTCTTTTCTGAAAAAACCGATATCACGCTGCGCCCGCTCATCCGGCTGATTCTTTTCGCTCTTCGTATTCGGATCTATAACTGGCAACCGGAAGATGTCATCGGCTATCTGAAAACCGGGCTATGCGGGTTGCCCTTTGACGACATCAATTTTTTTGAAGAATACACAGACACCTGGCAATTGCGCGGCGCCCGGGATTTTGCCGTGCCTTTCACACGCAATCCGGACGGTTACACCGAGCGGATCTCGGCACGCGGAGAACGGATTCTTGCGGCGGCCGAACGCGTCCGTTCGGCGCTTGTTCCTCCGCTGACCGCTTTTTTTGACGCATTTGAAAAGAAATCCGACACCAAGGAACTCTGCCGGTCTCTTTACCGCCTGCTCCTGACACTTGGCGTGCCGCAGACTCTGAAAACACAGTCCGTGGCCAAGCTGACCGAGGGTGACCGGCGGGAAGCGGAAGAACTTTCGCGCCTGTTCTCCGAAACGGTGCGGACGCTGGAGGATGTCAGCCGGGTTCTGAAAGACGAAGAAATGGATGCCGCCGCTTTTTCGGAAGCGCTCCGGCTGGTTTTTTCCCACACCGATATCGGCACCATCCCAACCTCCGCCGATGCGGTACTGATCGGCTCGGCCGCCACTTTGCGTGCCGGGCACCCGCGTTTTTCCATTGTACTGGGGCTGAACGAGGGCATGTTCCCGCAAACGCAAAGGAAAAGCGGTCTGCTGTGTGACGCAGACGAAAGAAAACTGGAGAAACTGGGGCTTTTTCTGGCACCGGACAGCATGGGGATCGCCTCAAAAGAACTTTATTATGTTTACCGGGCGCTTTCGCTTCCAAGCGAAAAGCTGTTTGTGACCTATGCCAAAGCCGGCACTACCGGAAGTGGCCTTGCCCCCTCTTTTGCCGTGGAGCGCCTGCGCGCGCTGTTCCCTGACCTGACGCCCCGATCTTTTGAAGCGGAAGCGCCTGCGGAACGAATCTTTACCAAAGAAGGCGCGTTATCTGCCTTTTGCGATCTTTCCCCGGAGGAGCAGACGGCACTTTGTACGCTGCTCAAAGAAGACCCCGCGCATCTCATCCGTACCGAGCGGCTCCGGATCCCCGTCACGCAAAGATCCGCATTTGTCTCCGCAAAAACGGCGCATGACATTTTCGGAGCCGGCGCTTTCAATCCCACCGGCCTTGAGCGTTTTGCCGCCTGCCGCTTTTCTTATTACTGTCGCTCGGTTCTGAAACTGCGCGAAAAGCCCAAAGATACTCTTGACTACACAGCCGCCGGCATTTTTTTGCATTTTGTGCTGGAGCGGGTCTTCCGGGAAATCCGTTCTTCCGGCCGTCCGGTGGCCGGATACAGCGAAAAAGAAATTGAGGGGTTGGCCGGAGCCGCCACAGAAGATTTCCGCGCGCACCTTCTTGAAATCGGCGGAGGGCTTTCTCCCCGTGCGCAGGCGCTGACCCAGCGCCTTTCCGATCTCTCACGGCTGGCGACGCTGATCGTTTTCCGCTCGCTTTCTTCGGACCGCTTTGTCCCCGCCTTTTTCGAGCTGGATCTCGCCGGATTGGATGGCGCTTTTACCGAATTGCCGGACGGAAAAAAGATCCCGCTCTCCGGTAAGATCGACCGGGTAGACGCCTGCACCGGGGAGGATGGGAACACTTATCTTCGCGTAACCGACTATAAAACCGGCCTGAAAAAATTTGACCGTGAGGAGATCCAAAACGGAACCTGCCTGCAAATGCCGCTTTATCTCTATGCCCTTTGCCACGGCACGCATCCCGCGATCGCCAAAGAACTGGGCCTTCCGGGAAACACACGCTTTTATCCGGCCGGTATTTCCTATTTTTCCGCGACCGCCAAAGCCGATGATTCCGGCATCCAGATGCCGCGCGAAGAAGCGCTGGAGGCGGCCGGTTCCAAGTGTACCAAAAGCGAATTCCTGCTCTCCCCCGCTCATGCGGGCGGCTGTGCGCAGGGGAAAGCCGATCCGCAGGATTTTTCTTCACTTTTTGAAGATCTTACAAAAACCGTTGGCAGGATCGCCGCCGAAATGCAGGCCGGCAAAGCAGACATAGAACCGCAGGAAAAAGGCGGTACTTCCCCTTGTACCTTCTGCCCTTACGGGGAGGTCTGCCGGGCCGCCAACGAGCGAAAAGAGTAAGGAGGATAACCGGAGAATGGAATTTACCGCACAACAGCAAAAAGCCATTGACGAGCGCGGAAAAACCCTGCTGGTCTCCGCCGCCGCCGGTTCCGGCAAAACCGCCACTTTGACCGAGCGAATCATCCGATCTATCACCGATAAAGAAAAACCCGTGGATGTCTCCAGACTTCTCGTTGTGACCTTTACCGTGGCGGCCGCCGGAGAGATGAAAGCGCGGATTACCAACCGCCTGACGGCTCTCCTTAGCGAAGATCCGTCCAACCGGCGCATTTCGGACCAGTTGATGATGTTGGGGAGCGCCCAGATCTCCACACTGGACTCTTTTTACCTGGAGCTGGTGCGCAACAATTTTGAAGCGGCCGGATTTCCGCCCGATTTCAGAGTGTGCGATGAGGGAGAACTGTTTTCTCTCCAACGACAGTTGATGAATCGAGCCATTGACCGGATGTATCGTGAGGAACCGGATTTCCCGGAACTGGCCGATCTTTTTTCGGACATCCGCCAGGAAACCGCGCTTTGCGAACGCCTGCTTGGTATCCGCGCCGAACTCTGCCGGATTCCGGAAGGGATCGACATACTGCTCCGTTCAGGCAAGGAAATGGCGCAATGCGCCAACTCTCCCTTTGACAGCACCTTCGGGCAGGTCCTTTGCCGGGAGCTTTCGCGCTATCAAAAAGCAGGAACAAAACTGCTCACACGGGCGCTTGCGGAAATTGAGTCAGAGGAAAAAAGCGAAGATCTGCGTCTGAAATTCGGGCCGCTTTACAGCGAAGCGCTTCATCGGTTTGAAGAGATCGGCGCGGCGCTGGTCGAACACGACTATGAGCGCGCCCGCCTTTCGCTTGCGCCTTTTTCGGCGCGGGTCGGTCTGAAGCGTCCGAAAACTTCGGCGGAGTTTGACCGCCTTAAAAATACCGTCTCTCTTTTTCTTGACAGTTTCAAAAAGTTTTCTTCCTTGTTTTTCCCCTATACAAAAGAAGAGCTGACAAGCAGTGCCGGACGATGCGAACGGGTGCTCCTTTTGCTTCATCGGACGCTTAGCCTCTTTGAAGAAGCTTACCGTGCCGCCAAAATGACGCGGGAAATAGCGGAGTTTTCGGATGTTTCCCGCGCGGCGTACAGCCTTTTGGTTTTGCCGGACGGTTCTCCTTCCCCGTTGGCACTTTCCATGCGTGACAATTACGACGCCATTTATATTGACGAATACCAGGATGTGGACGCCATGCAGGACGCCACCCTTTGCGCCATTTCCAAAGAAAACAACCGTTTTATGGTTGGAGATGTCAAGCAGAGCATTTATGCCTTCCGTGGCTCAGATCCGGATATTTTTACGGCCTATCGGCGGAAATTTCCGGATCTGGAAGCCGGGAAAGAAGGGCCGGCCGCGCTGTTCATGTCGGATTGTTTTCGCTGTGATCTCGGCGTGGTGCGCTTTTCAAATGCCGTTTCGCACTATCTCTTTTCACATCATGCCGACAGCATTGCCTATCGGCCGGAAGATGACCTGGTCTTCAGAAAACGGTCAGATCCCGGCTGTCTTTCTGCAAAAACGCAAGTTTTTGCCATTGACGGGCAGTGCGAATTACCGGAAGAAGAATCTGATGGCGCGGAAGCCATTTGCGTGGTAAATGAGATCAGAACCCTGCTCAAAGACGGGAAAAAAGCTGACGGTTCTCCCATTCTTCCCTCGGACATTGCCGTGCTTTCCCGCGCGGAAAAGCCGCTGAAACCGGTGGCAAAACTGCTTTCTTCCATGGGAATCCCGGTCAATGACTGCACCCGGAAGAACCTGTTTGAAAACCCGGAAGTCAGCTGCGTTTACAGTCTGCTCTCGGTACTGGACAATCCTTACGCCGATGTTCCGTTGGCCGCCACGCTTCGTTCCCCTTTCTTTGGCTTTACACTGGAGGAACTGGTGAAAATCCGCACAGCGGCCAAGGGGGACGCCTCGCTTTTCGAAGCGCTTGAATCGGCGGCCACCGACGGAAGTACGCTTTCACTCAAATGCCGCGAAACGCTGCAAAGCCTTGCGCTCTATCGGGAAAAGGCGACCGAACTGCCGGTTGACGAACTGCTTTCCTATCTGTACAAAGAAACCTCTGTGCTCTCTTTTTACGCCGGAAACAAACGCGAAGAACCGACCGCGCGCCGGGCGCATCTCCTGCGCCTTTATGAATATGCGCGCACTTTTGAATCCGGTTCTTTTAAAGGACTTTATGCTTTTCTGGCCCATCTCCAAAGCATTATGAACCGTAAAGAAACCCTGAAAGGTCCAATGGGTACAGGCGACGCCGTTCGTCTGATGACCATTCACGGTTCCAAAGGACTTGAGTTTCCGGTATGTATGCTGATCGGCTGCGGCGCCAATCTTGGCGGGCAAAGAAAAGTCAACTTCTTTACGGTCAAAGAGATCGGCTGTGCCACCAAACTTTCCAACGCCGGCCCGTTTTCACTCTCGGACACCTTCTTTGCCCGGATCCTGCGCATAGAGGAAGACCGGAAAGAACGCGAAGAGGAAATGCGAATCCTGTATGTCGGGATGACCCGCGCCAAAGAGCGCCTTTACCTTTTCGGAAAACCGCGGGCCGGTCTGCAAAAACTGCATGAAAAGGTGGCGGTTTATGCCGGGAATGATACCGACTTTTTCAAGGGCGCAGGGTCTTCCTATCTTTTCTGGACATTGGAAGCGCTTCAGGAAACGGAATATGAGGATTTTTGCGAAATTCATGAGATCTATGAGCTTGAACCGCCCCGAAAAGAGCAAAATAAAGCCCCGCAAGAGCGGTTTTATGACCCGCAAAAAGAAGAACTGGCGCGCCAACGCTTCGGAGAGCGGTTTTCTTTTGAATATCCCTACCGCCACCTGAGCGATCTGCCCGCCAAGCTCTCGGTCTCAAGACTTTCGCCCGAAGTACTGGACATCGGAGACGGCACTGCCGCAGCGCGGCCGGAGGATCTGCTGGATCCGGATGTGGAGGCGTTGCTCCACACCTTTGAGCAAGAGCCGGTCTTTGAGGCGGAAGAAAAACCGGACGCCGCAAAAAAAGGCACGGCCACGCATGAATTTCTTCAGTTCTGCGACTTTAAAAACGCCAAAAAGAAGGGCGTGGAGACCGAACTTTGCCGATTGATCGAAAAGCGTTTTTTGCCGCCGGACATCCGGGAGGCCGTGCGCCTGAATGAGCTTTCCGCTTTTTTTGAAAGCGACTTTTATCTGGACCTCGCACATGCACGGGAGATCCACCGTGAGACCCGCTTCAATATTTTTCTGCCGGCCGCTTCTTTTACGGCTGACCCGGAGCGGAAAGAACAGCTTGCGGGGGAAAAACTGCTGGTTCAGGGTGTGATTGACCTCTTCTTTACCGACGCAAAAGGAGGGCTGGTGCTGTGCGACTATAAAACAGACCGTCTGCCGCCGGAAGCGCTCCAAAATCCGGAAGCGGCCAAAAACTTTCTTTTTGAACGACACGGAGAGCAACTCCGCTATTACCGGGAAGCGCTCCGGCAGATCTGCGGCCGGGTGCCGGACCGGACGCTGCTTTATTCCCTGCCGCTGGGACGCGCGCTGGAGGCACCGTCCGGGTTCTTCACAGACTGATAAAAACCCGCCCGCCATCTTTTGAT